>JAAUYH010108521.1_pt1 | contig 10177 bp, 9 predicted proteins | sample 7278061 | NCBI WGS metagenome assembly JAAUYH01 (sample SAMN14350203, study PRJNA611818) | marine sediment metagenome | isolation source: surface marine sediment (0.6m) | place: French Polynesia: Moorea | collected 2018-08 | reverse complement strand
GTAAAATAATCTCACCTTGGAAATGTTTCCATTTAAATGGCTGCTTTGAGTTCATCAGTTCTAGTAATTCTTGACAACCAAAGCATACTACAGGATTATCTCAATTTTTTGCAACAAAACCAGATTTAGAGGGGTGGAGATTGGAAAATATGAAAAGCAAAAATCCTTATAAAATTTTGTAGATAACGTAAAACTCTATTCTTATGTAGCTTCATCTTGGTTAAGGCGTTGATATACATCTATCATCATCAGTTCTTTTACTAAACCTCCAAAAGCTCGATCTTCAAGAATTCTTTCAAAGATTTCTTGGTTTTGCTCCATTCGTTCAATAAGCTTGTCAAGAAAAGTTTCTTCAAAGGCAAATTTGAATGTATCTAATTTATTGGCTTTAGCTTGGTTTTTAAGAGCTTCATCCTCCACTAATTCCGATGCTATCTGCTCGAAAAATAAACGATCTGCTTCTTCAAATTCTGTGCCAAAGCGATCGTTGAGTTTATCGATGATGATTGATAGAGGAGCTTTTTCCTCCTTGGGACGCTTAATACCCGCCTCCGTAAATGTTTCTAATTCTCCGACTTCACCTTTGGTTAGTTCGATCGCGCCTTCTTTTATTTTTTGCAAGCGATAGTATTCTAGAGCTACTTCATCTACTAATCTAACGCTCTCAGCGAGGGTGCGTTTGGGTAATTTGGTTAGGAGAAATTTGGAAAAGGAAAAGAATTTTTCGAGTTCTGAGTCCCGAAAGGGCATAAGCTGAGATAAAAATGAGTAGAGGTTGATCCAAGTCCGCAAGCTCTTTTTAAATTCGTCTCGTTCGTCCTCAGTTTCCAGGGCTTTATATCTATCTACAGCAGGTTCTAAGAGAGCATATAGTTTAGCTTGTGCCTTGGGAGTCATTTGAGTTTTGGGGTCAAAATATACTTTGGCAAAAGCGTTAATTTCTGAATCTAGATATATTTGATACCGATCTAACTGACCTTTGAGGTCGTAGAGGTGGTTGGGGTCTGGTTCTTCTCTAAGGGCGGTTACTTCGTAATAGGGCTGGAATGATTCAAATATCGTTTCGCGATCATTTACAAAGTCCAACACAAAAGTATCTTCTTTCCCTTTTTCAGTACGGTTGAGGCGAGACAGGGTTTGAACTGCTTTTACTCCAGACAAGGGCTTATCCACATAGAGGGTATGGAGTAGAGGTTGGTCGAAACCCGTTTGATATTTATCGGCAACGATCAGGATTTTGTATTCATCTCGCTCGAAGATTTTGGGCAATTCCTTAATACCAAAACCCGTTAGCTGAGGTTCGCTAACGCCATCAGTATATTTATTAAGATCGTCGGGGTCTTTAACTTTGCCCGAAAATGCTACCAAAATTTTAATTTCTTGGCTGTAACCTTTCTCTTTGATGTAGCGGTTAAATTCTTCAAAGTAGCGTTTGGCATGAAGGCGGGAAGAAGTAACAACCATTGCTTTAGCTCTACCACCTATTTTATGAGCTACACAAGTACGGAAATGTTCGATGATGATTTCGGTTTTTTGCGCCAGATTATGGGGATGAAGCAAAACACCTTTAACGATCGCCCGTGCTGCTTTTTTCTTGTTTAATTCGGGGTCTTCTTCAATCGCTTTGGAGAGTTTGAAATAGAGTTCGTAGGTGGTGTAATTCTGTAAAACATCGAGAATAAAACCTTCTTCTATGGCTTGACGCATGGAATAAAGGTGAAAAGGTTCGGGTTTGCCTGCTGATTTTTTTTCGCCGAAGATAGCGATAGTTTTCGGTTTAGGAGTAGCAGTAAAAGCAAAGAAAGAAATGTTGGGTTGTTTGCCACGGGCTTGAGCCGATCGATCTGCATAATCATTAACGAAGTCTTCCCCCGTATAATCTTCGTTTTGTTCTGATTCGGCTGCTGCTTCGAGGGATTGTGCGGATAAAACCTCTTTTAGTTTTTTAGATGATTCCCCACCTTGAGAGCTATGGGCTTCATCGATAATTACGGCATAGTTACGATTGGGTAGTTTGCCAACTTTATCAATAACGTAGGGGAATTTTTGCAGGGTAGTAATGATGATATTGGCACTGTTGGTAATAGCTTCAGCCAGTTGATCGGAGTCTTTATCGATTTTGTTAACGACACCAGCTTTATGCTCGAACTGATAAATCGTATCTTGCAGTTGGTTATCTAGTACCAAGCGGTCGGTAATGACAATAACGCTGTTAAAGATACGTTTATCTAAATCGTTATGTAATCCCGATAAACGATATGCCAGCCAAGCGATTGAGTTACTTTTACCAGAACCCGCCGAATGCTGAATTAAATAGCTATGACCTGCGCCGTTTGCTTTGGCATGGTGGGTTAGTTTGCGTACTGCATCGAGTTGATGAAAGCGAGGGAAAATAAGCTTTTCTTTTTTGCGGGTACGTCCTTCAAACTCATATTCTTCCGTTTGGAGGTGAACGAATCGACCGATGATTTCTAACCACCTATCTTTAATTAAGATCTTTTTCCAAAGGTATTCAGTACGATAGCCTTCGAGATTAGGGGGGTTGCCCTTGCCGTTATTGTGTCCTTTGTTGAAAGGTAGCCAATAAGTGCGATCGCCATCGATACGGGTAGTCATATAAACTTCTTCGTCATCGACAGCAAAATGAACCAAGGCTCGTTTTTTGAAAGCAAAGAGTAATTCTTTGTTGTCTCTAGTGGTGTTGTATTGTTTTTTCGCGTTGTCAGTATTTTGTCCAGTGAATTGGTTTTTCAGTTCTAATGTGGCAACGGGCAAGCCATTGAGAGATAAAACTAAATCAATGGATTGTTTGGGATTTTTTTTACTGTAGTGAACCTGACGAGTAACAGTTAGGCTGTTTTGTTCGTACAGAGCAATAGTGTCGGGATTTAAGCTCGATTCGGGTTTGAAATATGCCAGCTTGAAACGCACGCCATAATCGGTAATACCATTGCGAATTACATCGAGAGAACCGCGTAAATCCATTTCTTTGTAGAGGCGTTGAATTAAACGATTTTTGATATCGTCAACATGAATGTCAGCAAGTTTTTGCCACTGTTTGGGTTGGGTTGCTTGGATAAATTCTAAAACTTCAGCTTTAAATATTCCCAATTCGGGACTATAGTTTTTAGGAACGCCTTGGGTATAGCCACCAGATTCAATGAGGCTGTCAACAATCGCAGTTTCAAATGTAGTTTCGCCTGTAATAGAACTCATATTTCTTGTGCCTCTTCGAGAATTTCGCTTTGCCGATTGATAAATTGGTCGTAGGCTATTTGAGTCAAAATAGATTTAATAATATATTTTTCTCGTTTGCTTAATTCTTTTTTCAGCTTGCCAGAGGGATAACACTTTTGTAAAAAATCTGTATGGTCGCCGTAAATTTCTAACTCAATATTGGATAATTTTTCTGGTAGATTTTCGTCTAGTACTTCGCCAGTATCAGGGTCAACAAACTTTACTGCTGGGTTATTTGCTGCGCTGACATCTTTTCCGAGAAATGTCTTTTTTCCGTCGCTAACAGATGGCCAGTAAACACCTAAAAATTCTGTAGAGCCTGGTGGATGAATTTTGGCAAGCTGCACTCTTCCATCAATACTGGTAAAACTTTTATCTCTAATCATCCGAATCAAGACTTTAAAAGGTTCCATATCGAAACTTCGCACAAGACGAGGAGTTTCTTCTTCTAGGATTTCCCTTGCCTTATCTAGTTCATCGCCGATAAAGGTGAAAAACATATTTTCGTTTTCTAATTCGTCATGAGTAAAAGCTTTAGCTTCATGTTTATACTCTAGTTTCCATAACCGAAAATCATTTGACTTCCAAGACCAGCCACCAAAGAGAAACTGAAAATCTCCGAGAGCATCTTTAAAACTTTGGGGCTGATAATTAGTGATTGAGTTACATAGGGTTGTAAATAAATTAGTTAAATAGTCTAATACTTCAGTAATATCGGTATTGGAATTGGATAAATGCTCATCAAATTTTATTGAAGAGATTAAATTTAAAATGAGTGGATAAGTACGGTTTGTTTCTCCAGCAAAGCAAATCAAGCAATCTTGTCTTGGTAATTCAAAGAGTTTTACGCCAGAATGCCAACGCTCACCGCCAGATAAACAACTATCCGTAGCAAATACTAATTCTTTGTCTCCGTTAACTTCGCGCAACCAAGCAACACACAAAGTCATTAAGCAGCCTCCTCGGTACTTAACTCCAAGACTTCAGCTTTTCGAGTTGATGAATTGTTAATAAAAGGGATTTTCATAATTTTTGAGACATTACCAAATTGTTTTGACGTGAGGATATTTCAGTATCTTATTGTCGCGACTAATTATCGGAATGTCATATCTTCGGGCAATTGCCACCAAGATTCGGTCTGCGGGGTCTTTATGAAATTCACCTGGTAAGTTAGCACTATGTATCGCATCTAGGGGCGAAAGGGGTTCGATGGTTGTGCCTGGTTGCTGTTGGGCGAGTTCAAACCATTCGTTAATCGGTAAAGGTAGCTGTAATTTATTGAGGCTATGTTTGACAGCAATTTCCCAGACAGAAATACTAGAAATTATGATGCAGTTATTGTTCTCTGCTTCGGTGATGATGGTTTGGGCTGGATCGGAAAGTTGAGTCGGATCGTGTAATAACCAAAGCCAAGTATGAGTATCCAGAAGAATCATTCCTCTAATGCCTCCCACAGTTCTGGCATGGGTTCGTCAAAGTCATCGCTGATGGTAATAGGCAAACCGCGCAGGGGATAGGTTTTTTCGGGAGTAGTTTCGGAGGAAGTTGTATCTTTTTGAATGGCACTAAGCAGGGTTTGAACCAGTTGCCACTTTTCTTTAGTGGGTAATTTTAAAGCTTGGTGTTGGATATCTTGTAAAGTCATAGCTGTAGCAGTAATTTTCTAGCATTTCTTTTATTTTAGGTAGCCAATTCAGGGACTTTGATTTTGCCCGTCACAGCTTCGCTAATCAGTGCGGTGCGATATTCCTTTTGCAGTTCGATGATTCTTTTTGTTTTGGCAATCTTGGCATCAATGCGGGCGGTTTCTGTTTCGATATACTCAGCGATCGCTTTTTGCTCTTTGAGGGGAGGCAGTAGGACGGGCATATTACTAAAGCCAGATTGATTAACATATAAAACCGTTGCTGCTGTAGCGACCATCTCAAAATAAGAGCTAGAAATTCTGATAATTTCGCACAAATATTCAGGAATAATTTTTTGATTATTAGGAATAAAAGCTTGAAGTTGTTGATTGATAATTACATCAATATCATTAATAGTACATACTCCAAAATTACCTACACAACTAGCAATTACTGCACCTTGATTAAGAATTTTAGAACCAGCCTTTTTAGCAGCATCATCAGTTACTTTTAAAAATGTATTGTTAATTCTATTTACTGACATATCCTCCATTGTTAACCAACATATTCCATGATTAGCATTTAGCGTTGGTTTATTTCTTTGAGGAACGAAAATTTTAGAAATATAATTTGCTTTTGTAACCTTCCAATGTTCGGGAATATCGCCCAGCCAATTAATACCACTAGGTTTTAATTTCACATCGAGGTTAATACCTTTGGTGACTGCTTGATTAATAATCGAGGTTTTTTCTTCTTCGTACAGTTCTATTAGTCTTTCCTTTTGGGCAATCAGTTGGTCAATTTCTGTGGTTTTGCGGTCTAGATAACGGGCGATCGCTTTTTGCTCTTCAAGTGGTGGAATTGGAATGGATAGATTTTGTAATATCGGCACGCTTATATTGATTTGTGCTGTTCCCCATCCTTTAATAGAAAAATATATCTTGGCCGATTGACTATTCAAAAAGTAACAATAAAAACGATTGCTGACATTTTCTTTTAATGTAGTGATCAGCATCGTAAAACATTGACACTTATCTAATTCTTGAGGAATTAGGGCTGTAACACCTGCATTACCTGTTCTTACAGTAACTAAATCACCAGAATAAATTAATTTTGATTCTCTTCCTCTCGAATAATCTGTATTTACATGAAGAATGTTTCCAATTATTTTATTTTCTCTAATATTAGTTGCTCTTAAAATTGGGATCCCTTCATTCACGTAAGCATGAGTTGCTGCTTCTGCAATACCTACAACTATTCTTGTTGCTAATCTTTTTAAAGTTCCATACTTCCAATTTTCAGGGATTTTACCAAGCCAAGCAACACCACTATCTTTATACTTTTCATATCTTTCCATTACTCCAAAACTCCCGCTTCTAGCTCTAAACTACTCTCCTCTAGAGCCAAAATATCCGCCCGAATCTCCGCTAAACTCCGCAAGGGCTTAAACTCATAAAAATACTTGGTGAAATTAATCTCATAACCTGTCTTGGTCTTTTTCTCATCGATCCAAGCATCGGGTACGTGGGGCAATACTTCCCGCTCGAAATACTCCTCAATGGTTTGGGGGACTAAATTTCCGTTGGCATCTTCCCGTAAAAAGGGAATGTTTTCGTAATCTCGCAAATTTTTATCGGGTTTGGGTTTGCCTTTACTTTTAACTATTTCGCCTTGCTCGTCTTTCAAGGGCTGTTCTACAGTCACTCGCCAATAACCAAAGAACTTATTAGGGAAAATTTTGACAAATTCATTTTCTTGAAAATCTCCATAAAGCTTGGTAATAAAACCAATTCCCTTGGTTTCGCCATTTTCGGAAATTTGCTTCCGCTTATTTCCCAGCGATCTGCTCATCTTTTCCCAGAAACGATTAAAGTTCCGCTGACCCTCCGCGATCAACTCTTCATCCTTAGCACCCGTCGCATTAATAAGCTGCACTTTGCCTCTGCGTTCGGGACTTTTATCATTACTGAGAATCCAAATATAAGTGGAAATGCCCGTGTTATAAAAAAGCTGATCTGGCAGCGCGATAATTGCCTCTAACCAATCATTCTCGATAATCCACTGGCGAATATTACTCTCTCCACCTCCCGCCTGACCCGTAAACAAAGGCGATCCATTAAACACAATACCAATGCGACTGCCCCCATCTTCGGCAGGTTTCATCTTACTGATCATGTGCTGGAGAAACAGCAACGAGCCATCATTAATGCGGGGTAAACCAGCCCCGAAACGTCCCCCATCACCTAAATCTTCATGCTCTTTTTTGATAGTTTTCTGCGCCTTTTTCCAGTCCACGCCAAAGGGCGGATTGGAGAGCATATAATCAAATCTTTCGTCTCGCAGACCATCCACCGTAAAGGTATTACCAAACTTAATGTTGCTCGGATTCTGACCCTTGATCAACATATCTGACTTACAAATCGCATAGGATTCGGGGTTAATTTCCTGCCCAAAAACTTCCAATTTTGCATCGGGATTAAAATTCGTCAGATGATGGTCGCCAATGGAAAGCATTCCACCTGTGCCACAGGCAGGATCGTAGAGAGTTTTGATAATACCAGGTTGGGTTAAAGAAGCGCGATCGCCATTAAACAGAACGTTCACCATTAATTTGATTACTTCTCTGGGCGTAAAATGTTCCCCTGCCGTTTCGTTGGATTGCTCGGCAAACCGACGGATTAAATCTTCAAAGACATAACCCATCTGCATCGCATCCATATCGCTGAGATCGATATCGGCAAATTTCTTAACTACCCGAAATAGAATATCCGCTTTAGGATCGTCCATGCGATCGATCTGGTCGTCAAAATTGAAATACTCAATAATTTCTCTTGCCGAGGCGGAATAACCATTAATGTAATTTCTTAAATTTGCTGCCACATTATCCGCGTCGTCAACCAACTTGGCAAAATCAAACTGACTGCGATTGTGAAAATTGTGTCCCGAAGCTTTATTTAAAACTTTGTCTTTAATCAGATCGGATTTATTGGCAACTGTCGGCAATAGTTTTAAAACTTTTGACTTAGTTGATGCTAGAACACAATCCAATCGGCGCAAAACTGTCATCGGCAAAATCACTTTGCCATAATCCGATTGTTTGTAATCACCTCGGAGCAGGTCTGCTACCGCCCAAATTAAATCTCCTTTATTACTTGCTTGGAATTGAGCCATTTATGATTTAACTATTCTGTAAGTGAGGTTATAACAAGTCGGCAAGATCTTCGGCAAATTTTATTTTTATTTGCCTATTTGCTTTATTCTGCTCGCCAGTACTCCAGTTTACTGGACAGAAATTACATCTGTTATCAAAGTGCTGAAGATACTTAACGGTCAGAAAACCATCCAACAGGAAGGATTCGAGCGCGTTTTCTTGGGCGAAAATTGCTGGCACGCGATTCGTATCGGCGGGGGAATGCTCGACAAAATTAGATATATTGCTGCTTATCAAACAGCTCCAGTTTCCGCTATTACTCACCTCGCCCCAGTAGATAAAATTGAGCCTTTTGGAGATGGCGGAAAATACAAACTTATTTTTTCAGAACCTGCTCATGAAATTAAACCTATTCCTTTTGAGGATGCCCCCAAAGCCAGTATGATGAGTCCTAGATATACCAGCATCAATAAATTGAAAGAGGCCAAAAAACTTTCGGATTTACTTTAACTGTAGTTAATTGAGAGAATCGTTTTTAGTTAACCGCCAAGCACGCAAATAATTAGATATAGATTGTAAGTAGAAATCTAATTCTGCTCGATAACCTATGACCGATTCAGCCAACCTCAGAATTGTTTCCCTACTTCCTTCTGCCACAGAAATTATCAACTGTTTGGGTTTAACCAATGCTTTAGTCGGACGCTCGCACGAATGCGATTATCCTCCCTCAGTAAAAGATCTACCCGTATGCACCGAAGCCAGACTTAATAGCCATAAACCAAGTGGCGAGATTGATGTTGACGTGCAGACTTTGATGCAGAAGGCTCTCAGTATTTACGAGATTAAAACAGAAGTTTTAGAACGGCTTCAGCCAACTCACATTATTACCCAAGACCAATGTGATGTATGTGCGGTTAATTTACCAGAAGTAGAGCGTGCAATCGCCAAACTAACTAACTCCCATCCTCAAATTATTTCTCTTCAGCCAGATTTATTAAACGAAGTTTGGGACGATATCGAACGAGTAGCCCAAACTTTGGGAGTCGATTCCCCACCTGCTTTAGATAAATTACAGAGTCGGATTAATATCATTGATAGCAAAGTTAAAGACAAAAGTGAAAAACCTACTGTAGTTGCTATCGAGTGGACCGAACCATTAATGGTAGGAGCAAACTGGATTCCCGAATTAATTCAAATCGCTGGCGGAACATCTCTCTTGAGCGTCAAGGGAAAACATTCCCCTTACATATCCTGGGAAAGCTTAGTTGATGCAGATCCAGATGTAATTGTAATTATGCCTTGTGGCTTTGATTTGGAACGCACAGAACAAGAATCTGCTGTCTTAACTCAACATCCAAACTGGAACAGTTTTAAAGCAGTCAAAAATGGCAAAGTATTCATTGTTGATGGCAATGCTTACTTCAATCGTCCTGGTCCTCGACTGGTTGATTCTGCGGAAATCTTAGCCGAGATTTTCCATCCTCAATTATTTAATTTCGGTCATCGAGGTAAAAGTTGGAAAGTGTTTTCCTAACTGCTTCTGGTACATCTACTCGAAACGACCGAGAAAGTGCTGATATTCTGACGATTCTGTTTCATTATCTGTTCCCCAACTGTGAGACTCATCTTCATATTCTGGCTCAGGCGATGGGGCGTATCTTTCTTCAAATAATTCAGCTCTAATTTGGTCTATGGCTGACTTTGATGTGGACTCTTGCCCTGTAGATTCATAATTTACTGTTGAGTCTACAGTGACTTCTTCTTTGGTCTGGTTCTCGATTTCCTTCTCTTCCGTCCAAGGTCCTCCAACATTGAATTTTTGTCCTTGACGTTGGGATCTAGTTCTTCTTTTATTGCTGAAAGTCATGGAGCTTCGGATACTTATTTCGATTAGATCTTAACCAAATTTGGCTAACGGATTTTAACGTAGCTGATGAACTACCCCAACTTAGCTGACGCTTGAAGTTGGGGTAGTTCATAGACCATACCGATTATGCTGCTTGGATGGGCAAACCTCAAGCCTTGAAACTGGAGGTGCTGCGTTAGTTTTCTGTACACGACTTGGAAGGTTTCTCTGAAATCCTTGCACAATAAGGATTTTATAGAGCGAACATAAATACTATTTTAACGAAATCACGGTCTTTGAGTAGCGCATAAAAATGCT
>JAAUYH010201562.1_pt1 | contig 10178 bp, 12 predicted proteins | sample 7278061 | NCBI WGS metagenome assembly JAAUYH01 (sample SAMN14350203, study PRJNA611818) | marine sediment metagenome | isolation source: surface marine sediment (0.6m) | place: French Polynesia: Moorea | collected 2018-08 | reverse complement strand
TAATTCCTTAAAACGTGATGGTGTTGTCGGGGATGATGCCTTTAAGTGGATGCCTGAGAAAGTTGACGGACGAAGTAGGCTTTTACAACAGTTGGAAAATATTGGAGAAGCCGCAAGCACAATCGAGCAGGTAACGGGTGAAATTGCCTCAGTAACTCAAAATCTAAATGAAATTCAGCAACAGGCTCAAGTATTTCAACAATCTATCACTAATTCTCCCATTAAAACACAGACGGAAAATACCGCAGTAAAAACACAACAATCTACAGATAAAGCTGAAAGCGAGTCACCGGCTATTCCTCAATCAGCCGAACGGAACCCTTAAGTTTTTGAGGTAAATAAAATAACATGCCAGCGCCAAAAAACACATGGAGCCACTTGATAAGTGTGCTTACTCAAGTTCATAACCGTGTGGTAAAGGAAGATTTCAGGGATGTGGGAGATGATGACTGGGAGACGGACATTTCCACACCTCGGTCTAGCTTAAGAACAGCTTGCACCATTAGGGCTAATGATTCAGCACCAATAGTTATGCTTCGGCTCCTTCTGTATTATTTGATACTGAGGAAAGCCCAGGATATGCAGATTCCCTACTATGGGATGCCAGTTGCAGAAACCCAGGCAACCTTTAAATTCAAGCCACAAGTATGCTTATATTTTCAGCAAAGTGCTTTAGATTATCCCAGTAATGGTAATCCCGTGACCGGAATTATATCGTTTCGGTTGATGGACCAAACTAGTAACAGCCTCACTCAAAGTAAAATGACACAGATTGCCAACTTAGTCAAAACTCATTTTGGCGGTTCCACACCCTTTGTGTGGAAGAAAGGCAGGGTCATGGTTACTTACAACAACTGGGAGGAGGGCATAGCATGGCAAATATTAAGCTTGAATCCTACAGAAGGGGAGCGGGTCATCAAGCAGCTACTCAAAGTCCAGGGCAGTACGTTCGATGACAAATATATGAATGTCAATGAAAATGCCTCTCCACTAGAAAGATATCCTACCAACCCCGGCAACCAATCAATTTTAGGTAAGTCAACCAAGAAGCCAAGACAAAGACCCATAGGCAATGTGGTATTTCGTTACGCCACACTGTCAATCCATGGAAAGTCCAGACCGGAGCACCTGTACGACACCACAAACCGGCTGGTAGAGACCGTGGTTAAGTGATTTACAGACATTCCTTGGAACAACCAAAAATTCCCTGGAACCCTTAAGGGTTCTAGGATAATTTCAGGGCTGCCAACTGCCAAAATATTGAGCTAAGACTGTACCAACACATACAAACAAGCTTCAATCAAAAATATGGCAACTCAATATGTACCAGTCCAGATGGACATCGGTAGTAATCGAAAAGTAACTATCCAAATTAAACAAGATGTAGCGACCTACTTCAACTTCCCTGTTAGCAACTCAAGTGAACAGACTGTTACACGCAGACGAAAAGCCCACACTAGAGCTGTCTATGACGGATTGAGCGATACAACCGCCACCAATACAAATGTTGCAGCAAGTACATGGGTTGGCATTAAGTCTGCGGCAAAATTTGGCTCTGGAATCGCTGTAAAAGTCCCAACAAAGCTCAAAAACAGTAAAGGCAATTACCGCACCATAACCATTAGGTTCCCCGCAAAAGCGGTCGTTGCAGCCATTAGTGATTTTTTGTACAGTGCTGCTGCGGAAAAGCGCCCAACACATTTCATTATGCCATCGGGTAGAAAATATCCAGTAGTCAACGTGACCGGCGACGTTAACCCCGGAGAATCTCAAACACAACCATAATTTTATAGCGTGACCGCCGTTAACCTTGCAGAACCGAATAACTGGCGTTTGATGTGGAACGGGAGTTATGAACAGCAAGCAGTGCCAGACCTTACAAACAGGTATTACCCCATAGGGACGGTTAATGTTCCGGTTCTCTTCTCTTCGGAATACCTTTTAATTGATACAACAAGTATCAATTCTCCCCCTAATTGGACACATGCAGGATACTTGCGACAAGCTTTTGAAGCTCCTGTAATTGGTGCTGCTTCTGCTGCTAACTTCTCATCTCATAAGGTCTATTTAAACAGGTTAAGTATAATTCAACTTCCTCCGTTAAGTCCTAATTACACTATCTTGATAGATGTCCCGTTCCGAATTTTAGATATTAGTTTTACTGTGTTTCAGTATGAACAGGATTAACCGTTTCTGGTTGTGATGCTTCTGGGGAATAAAGTAATCCTAATGTCTGATATACCTTGTGTATACATGCTTCTAAATCACGCTGTGTTTTCTCCTCTTTAATTTTACTAAATTTGATTGTAGTTTTAGCCTTGTCTAATAAAGATTGCGCTTTATTAATTACGTGTACATCCAAGTAATAATCCCAGTCAACGGGAAATTTATCATCCTGGTCTGGCATAATGTTTTAATTGCGAATAAACTGGGGTTATTGTAGCAAATGTTGCAATAAAAGCTGAAACTTCAATGAATAGATAGAGAGTATCATGGCTGAACCGATTTTAACTGATGTATTTGGCGCTAATGCGACTCAAGATGCGACAGGTTTAACTATTGCAAAAACTGATTTAAACATTACACCTTCTGCAACAAATACAGCAGAAAGTTTGTTTGTTGCTTCATTTCTTAAAGTAGCAGAAACCTTAAATGCTACAGCTCAAGGGGCAGATTCAGATATTCAAGTAACTATTGACAAAGAGTCTGCCTCCCAAATCACCCGAAATTCTCAAAACTTTATTAGGCATGTGTATATAGTTAAATTTGATGTACCTGACCAGACAGAAACCGTTAACCCTAACAACTTCTAAAATCAACTAATATAAGACGCTTAAGGCATACATAAAGCATGGATTTTGCTCGAATAATTACCAAGGTATGACAGCTCGTTAAAAGAATAAGAGGGATAGGATTAACATTTTTACATCCCTCTTTTCTGTTGCCTAACTTTCTTCAAATTAATATTAAAAACCCTAAATTATAATTGTTATAAATCAAGTGACTATTAATCCTATTACATTCACACTTGTTGCGCTTTCTACAAGTATTGTTGGACTACTTTTTAAAGTCGTTAGCAAGATACAATCTGAGATAAAAGAAGGACTACGTACAGAATTTCTTCAAGACCAAGAAATTAAAAACTGTAGCCATCAAGTAGAGCTTTTAGAGCAAAGTTTAGAGGATTTCAAAGACAGAGATAATGATAGATATCAGCTATTAAAACACCAAATAGATGAAGGAGTAGAACACGCGAGAAAACGCTTTTTTGATGAGTTAGCGAAGATTGATGAAAGGATAAAATCCCTTGAGTTAAAATGAAATAATAAAGAAGATTTTGAACATATTGTAACCCAGATTAAACATATTGAATCAAGCTTAAACAACAAAGAATAATGATTTATTTATTGTTTTCTAATATCATTCTAATAATTATATTTATTGTATACTACGGATTCCGGGTTTCTTGGATTCTAGACAAGGGAACTATTAAGGATTATTGGCGACAAATTCAGAAATGGCAAGAACGCAACAACCTTGAAACAAATATTTTAATGATGCTGCGTGAAAGGGAGAAACTATCCCCATTCGACATTCTTGCTCAAGTTAATATTTATAGATTGACCCATTGTGGTAAATTTATCCCTGTGAGTATTGCTAGTGTGTATGTTGCACTAAATAGGTTAGAGAAAAAGGGACTTATTCAGTGGGAGTGGGGGAAAGAGGAAGAGAATAAGGGAAGGAAACAATACTCTCTGATTAATGATAACTACTCTCAATTAGGCGAGAACAATACCAAGGCTTAACAACGAAAAACCAATGGTTTCACCCCTGTGAGAAGCTGCCACGGCACCTGTTTTGATTATTGACAATGGTTGAGAATGAATCATCGATGCTTTGGAATTTTGTAAGGTTCTGTAACGTAGTGTGCCGGTTGTAGGGTGTGTATTACCTCTAAAACCCCTATGCTCTCGTAGAAATGTAGTGCGTTTTTCCGCAGCCGGGGAGCTTAACAATTGCCTTACCTTGTGACAGTTGATGCATCAATGAAAAAGAGTGGGAGTGGGGGAGTTACTGTCAAGGCATCGACTACGTACAGCATCCCCCCCCACGTTTTGATGATACTAAAAATTAGCAGCCGCACATGTTTTTGTACAAAATCATGTGCGGCTGCAATTTTTATCTTGAGGATTGGGGATTCCGTATAATTGAAGCAGTTATGCATTATCAAGTCATGTTACTGAAATTTTATGGGAAATCAAAAGATCGTAGCACTACAAAATATCTTCAGTTCTAGGCTCGATACGTTGAGTCATATTTTAGAGATAGCAGAGAGTCATTTCGCAGATGATGTAGAGTCTCTATTGCAGCGTCGCATCGCACCCGATATGTTTCCTTTTGGCACACAAATAGCATTTGTTTGCAATCAGCCCCGTAACTTCGCATTGTGGTGCTTAGGAGAGCCAGCAAACAACTTGAACCCCAATGTTGCATCTCTTGTTGAGGCGCGCGATCACATTTCATCGACTAAGGAGTTGTTGACAAGTATCAATGTTACTGATTCTAAACTGTCAGAAATCAACAGGCTCGATCTTGGACAAGGGCTATACGCAGAATTATCTGGACTTTCGTATGTAGATGATTTTCTGATGCCAAATTTTTATTTCCATATAACAACAGCGTACAATATCCTGCGTATGGCAGGAGCAACAATAGGTAAACGCGACTTTATGATGCATTTAGTACCTTCTCTGAAGCATCAAGACACATAACAACCTCCATGCACTAGAACTTTATTGTGTTAGTCATCCAGTTGCGGTAAGTTGCTGGGCTAGGGCTAATATTGCCGTTGTTTTCCCTGTTTGTCTCGGTGCATGAACGACAAAATAACTTTCTTGTTCAATCAGCAGTGATAAGTCGGGGAGACGACTTGTGGCTGAAATTGTATGGTGTTTGTCGATTTGACAAGGACCAGCAATGTTAAACCAGCGAGATATGGGATGTTTGCAGTTGGCGGACACTTTGAGTTTAGACGATTTTGGGGTTGGGGATTTTTGTTTGCTTAAGCATCGGGTATATGTACTGAATAATTTCGTCTATTACCCAGAAAAGGATGACAGCGAGAAAACTTTTTGATATTCACCTAGATTTAGGTAATTATCCAGAAAAATTCTGTATAATAGTTGGGCTTAGCCTGGAGGCTATTGATGGGATACTATCCCCTATGGAGTACAGTGTTATGCTAAATTCACAAGTTTTCTAGTCTTCTTGGTAGAACTGTGAAATTACAGAGAAATTCTTTAGAGTGGGCTTTGAATTATTTGCATCAGTTCAGTGATACAGATTTGTTCCCAAGACCAATTGAAATTGATGCACTTAAAGCTATAGAAACTGATGCTATTGATGCATTTGAGAAAATTGATCTGGGGAATTATTCATTTGGTTCTGCCAGAAGATTTATTGTACCGAAGGATGAAATATCCTACAGAATTGCAACACAACTTGATCCAATTGATACAGTATTCTTAACAGCAGCTATTTATGAATATGGTAGTCAAATAGAAAATCGGCGCATTTCAGTCAGTGAAAACAAAGTTTTTAGCTATAGATTTTCACCTCAAGCAAATGCTTTATATGATCAGAGTATAACTTGGGTAGATTTTTGGAATACTTGCCGAAGAAAGGCTATAGACTACAATTATATTGTTTGTCTTGATATTGCAGACTTTTACAATCAAATTTATCACCACAATATAGAAAATCAGCTAATAGAATCACAATTTCCGAATCAGCTTAAGAAATGGATCATTAATATGCTGGAATTAACAACAGCAAGAGTTTCTAGAGGTATCCCTGTTGGTCCTCACTCTACTCACTTACTTGCTGAAATGTCGTTGATTCCAATTGACAATAGTATGTTTTATAAGGGAATAGATTTTTGCAGATATTCAGATGATGTGATTATTTTCTGTAATGACTATACACAGGCAAAAATAGTAATATACCAAATTGCTGAAATACTCGACAAACAGCAGAGACTAGTCTTGCAAAAGCAAAAGACAAAAATATATAAGAATTCAATTGAATTCAGAGAGCATTGCTCTCAAATGATCAAAGATAGACCTATCAACGAAAGTGAAAGAAAAATCATTGCTTTAATAAGATCATATTCTCAGAAGAATCCATACGCAACAATAAGCATATCTAAGTTGTCTAATGAAGAGCTTCAACTTTTTGATCAGAAAAGTATTGAATTAATTATACAAGAGTATCTTGCAAGCGAAGACCCAAATTATAGCCGCTTGAGATGGTTTTTAAGACGTTTATCCCAAATAGGTACACCAGCAGCAGTTGAATACTGTATTAACAATATTAACGATTTAACCCCTGCAATTAGTGATGTTTGCAATTACCTTGTTGCAGTAACAAAGAACTACACTGGGAATTGGAAAATTTTAGGCGATAAAATTTTAGACATTTTAAATTCGGATTTAATAAGGTCAAATGAATTCTTTCAAATGGCATTACTTAGCTTATTTGTTAGGAATGTTAAGCTCAACAATGTGAATCGATTAATTTCTCTCTATAGTAATGCTTCACCAGGTATTAGAAGAGAAATTATTCTTAGTGCTTATCGAGCCAATGCAATTGACTGGCTCAGGGAACTGAAAGAAAGTTACTCAGGTTTTGATATTTGGTTAAAGCAAGCTTTTGTTATAGCCTGTAAAGGTTTGCCGGAAGACGAAAGAAGATTTTTTCTAGACCATGCTGTTGAAGATAAAACTTTAATGAATTTATTGAAAAAATGGTCTAAACAGCGGTAATCTTTCATGGATTAGGAGAGCTAACACTTCACGGCACCGGACTGACGAAAGCCGATGGTGCTCAGTTCATGTTTATCTGCTGCTACTGCGTTTTTCCGTTAAACATCTTTGACAAAAACGATCGCTCAATTTCCAAACACATAAATCAATACTTTTATACTCAAGGTATTCTGTAACTATTTAAACTTTGATATTACTATTTGCGTATTTATATTGAGATAAAACCAGCTTTATATTTCAATAGCAAGAAAACAATTATACTTAACGATTTGTCCTATGCTCCCTTAAATGCGATCGCTAATCTTTTTAGACTTAATTTTGTCATTTTTGCCAAAATTTATCTAGGCTCTTATCTTAGCAAAGCTATTGTTGAGTAATACAATTTAAAGCAGAAGTAGTTGTATAAATATCCCAAAAGTAAAAATGCCTACCTTCACACTGACGAATGAACAAGTTATTGAGTTAGTCAAACAGCTACCCAGTGAGCAACAAATTGAAGTGTTTAGATTTTTACTGTTACAACAGTGGGGAGAGTGGGAATCCCTGTCGCGCTATGGAGCAGATAGAGCCAGACTCGTTGCTCAAGAACATGGTCAAAACTGGGATACAATGGCTGAGGATGAGCGAGAAGCCTTTATTGACGAAGTGGTGCATGAGGATTAGTGCGATACACTATTGTTTTTGATACCAACATTTTGATTTCTGCTTTGTTTTCCACAAACGGTAATCCGTTTCGGTGTTTAGCTCTGGCAAAGATCGGGCAGAAATCACAATAGTCAAAGCAACTGATTTTATTGTGTTGTTATCCCAATCCTGACAGCACCAGCCAGCTCATGAGAACATTAAACATCTTTAAGAAAAACGATAAGCGTTCGCGGAGCGTGTCCCTTTGGGACTCAGCTTTACGCCAAAGGCGTATTGCTAATCTCGGTTTAGGGAAAAATTAGGTAATGCCTGAGAACCCCAAATAACTTTTAGCAGAGAAAAATCAATGGATTTGCTGCTAGATACCACCTCAGAACCGTCTAATTTAAGGAAAAGCCAGGGAATAATTATGCCTATCCTGGCAAATCCCTACTATATAAGCAATTCCCCAACTTATTTCCATATAACTGCTGTGGGGCCATTGTCCGCCGAGAAGGGCATAAATTTCAAGAGGTTTGGCGGATACGGTAACACCTATTTCATAATGTTTACCAGTAAAGGCGGTATATCTGCGAACAGCCTCTTCATAGAAAGGACTTTTACTATAATTTTTATGGGTCAAATCTACAGCAAATAAACCATAAAAATAACGAGGTATACTTTGGATAGTTTCCACCAGTTGACCAAGGTTTCTCGCCAAAATCGCATTACGGGGTACTTCTGTTCCCCAAGCTGTATCTAATGCCCAAGACGCACAGGTAAGGTGAGAACCTCCGCAAATACCACATATACGAGGTGTGGCAATTAACCCTGCTTTTGGATCTTTACCACGCAAAATAACTTCAAATCCCCGGAAGAGTTCTGCTTGAGTCCAAGCGTTAATTACATGTCCATCTTCGATATCTACTCGAACATCTAAGTCGCCTTCTACTCTACCAACCGGCGAAATATCTAGTGTTTGAATTGCCATGATTATTTGTTAACGGGACTTTATTGCTACAGAATGTGGAGTGTAGGAACAGAGCACCTTCTTTTTAGAAGGTGCTTGAAAGAAGGATTAATAGCATTTTTGGAGCTAATTTTTTGGTATTTCCTCAAAATTGCTTGACTTCCTACATAAGTAATGACTAAACGGTGAAAAACTCTTCGTCTGTCCAGTCAGGAGCAGTATTTTTGGCTACTACTGTTAGTAAGGCATAGTCTTTCTTGTTTACTCCTGTGGGTAAATCTTTAGGAGCGCCTAACATTGTTTGGGTTTTAAAGACGGTTCCTGGCTTCAGATCATAGAAGGGAAATTCTGGTTCTGTACAACCAAGACAAGGCATACCAGCACGAGTTTTAGAGGAAACCCGATTCCATAATATCCGGTTACAGGAAGAATGGGTCATGGGTCCACGACAACCCAAGTCATAAAAGAGACATCCTGTGCGATCGCCAAATTCTTGGGTAGATGCTCTATAGGCAAAATGATCGTTGCGGGTACAGCCTGTTTGGGTAAAGGTACTAAAGAAGGTTTTGGGGCGATGTAATTCGTCTAAGTCAATATCTCCGATACGTCCAGTCGCTATTGCTACTAGTATTTGGGAAATCCAGTCGGGATGAGCAGGACATCCAGGGATATTAATTACTGGTAATCCCCCTTGGGAAACGAAATCTTGACCTAAAAAACCCCCTTTTTGGCGCTTGAGGAATTGCAAGCCTTGGGATTCGCTGGGATTAGGCTCCATTGCTGGTATTCCTCCCCAAGAAGCACAATCACCCACGGCAACGATAAATTTAGCCACCTTAACAAGGTCTGTTAACCATTCTTTCATGGGGCGGTGGGCAAACCTGTTCCATTCCCCAGTACCATCAGGGGCGTTGACTACTGTACCTTCAAATACGAGGATATCCACGGGAGTTTTCCCGGAAACACAGTCCCATAGAAGTGCTTGTAAATTATCCCCTAGTTCGACTCCCAAGGATGGATGCCAAAGTAGATTAAAGCCAAAGTCAGCAAGTAAATCGCAAGCTGTGGGTTCTTCGGCATTAAGAAATGACATGGTGTCCCCAGAACAGGCACCACCTTGCAACCATAATACGTTAGTCATTCAATTTTAGATTTTGGATTGTGGATTGTGGATTGACTTACATTGCAGAGCTTCATTATTTTTTTAATCTTTAGTTCTTTTATCATATGCATTTTTGCTGAAATTTTCTATAAGTTAAATAAAAATTAAAAAATATAATTATCGTTACTTTAAAGACAAAACAAAAAGTTATCCAATAACATTATATTTATCTTTTATTGCCTAATATGCTCATCCCATAAGTGAAATATTTCTATTTATTTTATTATCGATAGTTACTTATTCCTATATCCTCATATTATCCATAATCCTGCCAAGAAATTAGATAAAAACTTTTATTTTCCGTTCTCGACAGAACTTGATAGTAATTTTGATAGTTATATGATTTAATCAATAGACTAGCAATCCTTGAAAAAATACATAATCAGTGAACAATGACTACCTTTATGAGATGTATCTTTATTTATCTGTATTCAAATATAGAGTATGTAGTTACTTTAAAGATATTGTAAATCCTCGTATTTTTGACATAGAATTTTATTACTTGATTGTTTTATATTAAATGTAGCTTGTACGTCAGAAACCCCACACCTAAAGGCGGGGGCTTGAAAAGCCCTAATCTGACCAGACGCGCGTTCTT
>JAAUYH010107340.1_pt1 | contig 10178 bp, 7 predicted proteins | sample 7278061 | NCBI WGS metagenome assembly JAAUYH01 (sample SAMN14350203, study PRJNA611818) | marine sediment metagenome | isolation source: surface marine sediment (0.6m) | place: French Polynesia: Moorea | collected 2018-08 | reverse complement strand
TCTCGCGGAAGTGCGTGGGGTTGGTGTAGTCGTACGGGCCATAGGCGTTCTTCAGCTTCCCGCAGGTGTTGATCACCTGCGCTTGGGCCGACGGCACCAGCAGTGCAACCGCCACGAGGCCGACGAGCATCGCCATCCATCCGGTCAGGCGCTGATTATCCATGTTGCCACGCACAACGCGCAGCTTCAGTCGTTTCTCTCGCATGACGTGCCTCATCCGTAAAAAATGTCCGCCCGTACGCTGTCAGGCCGCCTCGGCCTCGGCTCCAAAATAACTGCGCAGCAGCCGCAAGGCCAGCTTCATACCCGAGCGGTCCCACGGCCCGATACGTCCGACCTGCAGCGGGTCGGTGTCCGGACCCGAGCAGCCAAAACCCGTGCTGACGGCGGCATCGAAACCCGCGTCACGAACCATGGCCACGTGCCGGCGGCGGTAGTCGGTGCCGGGCTTGCCGTTTGGATACGCGAACACGTCCACCGGTGCGCCGGTCATCTCGCGCAATGCGTCGCGCCCGGCCGCTATCTCGTGACGGGCAACCTCGTCGTCAACGCGCGCCAGGATCGGATGGCTGACCGTGTGGCCTCCGATCTGCATGCCCCGCCGGTAAAGATCCCGCACCTGGTCGGCGTCCATCATCAAGTCATCTGGCAGCGTTGCATCCAGACGCCCGGCGACGGCTTCGACCGTCGTCAGCCGCTCATCCGGCGGCAGGTATTTCAGTTGGCCGAGCAAGCCCTCGACGGCCCGCCGGCGGTCGTCGTCGGACCTCAGGGACCATCGACCCAGCCCCAGGCCGCTCAAATCGACGTCGGCATGCGGCGTCGAGCGAACGGCCTCGATGATGGTGTCGTTCCACATGCGGCCTCCGTCGAGGAAACCGGTGGCCACGAAGAACGTGGCGGTGGCGCCGTATTTTTCGAGTATCGGCAACGCCAGCGCGTGGTTGTCCCTGTATCCGTCGTCGAAGGTAATAGACACCGAGCGCGACGGCAGAGTTCCGGCGGAAAGCCGGGCGACCGCTTCGACGAGCGGCAGCACGCGGAAGAAGCGCGTCAGCGCCCGTACGTGCGACTCGAAAGCCTCGACCCACATCTCGTTGGGGATGAGCGGATCGCGCTCCGGCAGCACCCGGTGGTACATCAGGACGATCAGCCGCTGGCGCGCGGCGCTCACGTTCCACCCCCGGCGCGCGCACGCCGCTGCATGGCCCGGGCACGGTCGGCTTCGGCACGCTGGCGCACCAGCGGATCGGTATCGGGAAGCACGTCGGGATACGGGTCGTCGTCGTCCGCTTCCGGCGCCTCGGCCCCATCGCGCTTCGCGTCGGCCGCGACCGCTTCCCGCGCGGCGATCGTGTCTTCCACCTGCACCCGAAGCAGCACCATCAGCGCCAGCAGATGGTAGTACAGGTTGAAGTAGGCCAGGCCCAGGAAGGCGCCGCCCACGGCGTAGCCCACCATCGACACCTGAACCATCGCGCCCAGGTCCGCCGCCCATTGCGTGTCGGGACTGCCGCGGGCGTGACGAATCACCCAACCTCCCGTGCGCAGACCGATGACGCCGACCGACAGGAACAGGATGAGACCCACGAAGCCGTGCTCGCCGAGGATCTCGAAATAGATGCTGTGCGAATCGTGGAACCGGTCTGGCTCGGGGGCGTATTTCTGGAACAGGTCGGGCATGAAGGTCTGGAACCCGCCACCGGTCAAGGGTCGATCCTTCGCCAGGTTGAAGGCGAAACCCCAGGCGTTGATTCGGCCCATCGCCGAGCCGTCTTCCTTGTAGTCCTTGATCGTGTGCATGCGTTCCTTCCATTCGGGCGGCATGGCAACGATCAGGACGGGAACGCAGATCAGCAGGAGGACACCGAGCCAGCCCTTGTGACGGCTCTTGAGCCAAAGGAAACCGAACATCGCGCTGATCGCCAGCAACGCGCCGCGGGAGTGCGTCGTCAGGATGGCAATCACGGTGAGGCCGATGATGCCCAGCATGGCGAGCTTGTAGATACGCTTGTTGGCCTGCAGGTACATGAACCACATCAGCGGCGTCACCATCACCATCGCCAGCCCGATGGCGTTGTTGTCGCCGATGAAACTGCCCTGCGGCCCCCAGACCAGGTAGTTGCCACCGGTCAGGATGGAGAAGATGCCGCCTTTGACGCCGAAAAAACCGATGGACAGCGCAATGACCGCCGCCAGCCACTGAATGTAACGCGGATCGCGCATCAGCATGATCGTAACGATGGAGAAAAGCTGGATCTTCATCGTCCGGTCCCATTCCTGCCAGGCCAGGTCGGGATACAGGGAGAACACCGTTGTCACGTTGAACCACAGCACCAGAAGCATCCACGTCATCGTCAGCCCGGTGATCGGAACGCCCTTCCGGTCCTTGGTCACGATGAGCGCCACCAGCGTGACCAGACCGACCAGTTGCGCAAACGGGAAATCGTAGGCGAAGCCCCAGGTGAGGCGGTGCGGGTTCATGTAACTCAGCCAGGACCACATGAGCACCCCGACGTAGGGGCGCATGAAGATGAGCGGCAGGGAGCCGACCACGATCAGCAGTACCAGCAGGTCTCTCAAACTCGCATTCCCGACAGAGTGCCGCGCGCCTCGGCGCGCGCGGCCCGTGTGCGCAATCCAGTGCTTTGCGTATTGTATCGCGCCCGACCGGGCCATTGGGTGACGCGCCGCACACGGCCGGGCCCGGAACCCTGCGCCGACCGCCTCCGGCCACATGGCGCCACAACCGGCAATGCGGTATCTTCGGGCGCCGACGCACGGGCGGCCAGCGTGTGCGATTTGTGACCGATTCGATATGCCTGGATGCCGTCACACTTTTCAATGGACTTTTTCGCGCGCCCAGCGCCCGCAAGCAACGGAGTGAACCTGAGATGTGGAACCGAATCCTCCCTGAGCTGAACTGCCCTCGTTGCGGTCAGGGCCTTGCAATGCGGGTGTTCGTCGAGGAACACAGGGAGCTTGCACGGGAGCATCTCGAAGCCGGCGAAAAGCGCGGCCTGCCGGCCGAACAGCTCGGCCACTGGATCGAGGCAGGTCTGCTCGTGTGCGAGCCGTGTCAGCTGCGCTACCCCATCGTCGAAGGACTGCCGATCCTCCTCCCGTACGAGACGTCCGCGCACCGCGCCTTCGACGAAGACTTCGGACAAAAGATCGCCGAGTCCGGCGTTTCCCATCCCTATCCGTCCGATGCGCCCGAAGAAGGCGAAGCGTTCGTGCTCGATTCGTTCTCCAAGGAATGGCTGGAGTACGACTACGACGGCGTAATCTGGGAAATGAGCTACGAGGATCACGAGGCCCGTTTTCTCAAGGAAATGGGGCCGATTCCGGAACTCGGCCGCGATGCCCGCTTCCTGGAGGTCGGTTGCGGCCTCGGCATTTCCACGGAAATAGCGCAGAGGAACTTCGCGGTCGACGCGTTCGGGCTGGATCTCAGTTTCGCCGCGCTCGCGGCCACGCGCCATTTCCGGGAAAACCCGTTCCTGCACTTCGTGCAGGCATCGGTATTCCATCTTCCGATTCGCGCGCAAAGCATGGATCTGATCTACTCGCACGGCGTCCTGCATCACACCTGGTCCACAGCCGAGGCGTTTCGCCAGACGCTGAAGACGTCGGCGCCCGGCGGGCTGGTTTACCTGTGGGTGTACGGCCCGGGATCCATCGGAGAGACGTGGCTGCGGCGCACCCTGTACGCCGCCGAAAAAGCACTCCGGCCGTTTCTCAGCAAGCGCGCCTCCAGCCCGCTGGCGAAGCTGATACTCTCGCCAATCGCGATCGGCTACTGGCTCTTCAACGTGATCCGGCGCGTCAAGACCCCCGAGCTGCAGCCGCTGACGTTCCAGCGCGCGCTGCACGCCGCCCGCGATCGATTTACGCCCCGCTTCGCTCATCGTCATGCCGCGAACGAAGTCCGCGCCTGGTTCGAAGCCGGTGGCTTGACCGACATCGAAGTCGTCGACTGGCGCCAGATGCCGGCCGCCGACCACGACGATTTTCGCCGCAACACCGGACTGCGCGGACGACGTCCGGCGGGCGCAGGCGCATGAGCGGCACCGGTCCCGACGCCGCACCGGAGATCCTCTACATATCCTGGGCAGAGGACTGCTCGCGCAGCGACAGCACGGCGGCGCGACTCGGCGGCGAGTCGCACATGATCTACTCGTCTTCCTGGGGCAGTCACTACGCTACCATCCTCTTCAAATATGTGTCTCAGACGATCAAGACCCTGCGCCTTTTGTGGCGTCGTCGTCCCCGGGTCGTATTCGTGATGACACCGCCGATCATCGCGGCCGTCGGTGCCTGGATCTACTGCAGGCTGACCGGCGCCAAGCTCGTCCTCGATGCCCACACGGCCGCGCTCGGCGATCCGCGCTGGACGCGAGTCTTGTTCCTCCATCGCTACTATTCGCGCCGTGCCGCAACCACCATCGTCACCAACGAACACTGGGCAAGTCTCGTACGTTCCTGGGGCGCACACGCGACGATCGTCAGCGATGTACCGATCGTATTCCCGGAGCCGGCCGACCAGGACTGCCCGCATCCGTTCAATATCGTCTTCATAAGCAGCTTCACCCCGGACGAGCCGACGGAGCTGTTTCTCGAGGCCGCGGCCCTCGTTCCGGACGTGCATTTCCACGTCACCGGCGACTACACAAGCTACGACAGCGACCTTCCGGCGCGCTTGCCGCCGAATGTCAGCCTGACCGGCTTCCTGCCCCGGCGCGACTACGTGGGGCTGCTAAACGCCAGCCAGGCGGTCATGTGCCTGACGACGCTCGATCACACCATGCAGCGCGGCGCCTACGAGGCCATCTATCTCGGGCTGCCGGTCATCACCTCCAACTTCGAGGTTCTGCGCGACTCCTTCCCCAAGGGCACGGTGCACGTGGACAACCAGGTTGAGGACCTGGTCCGGGGAATTCGCGAGATGATGGCCAACAACGAACGCCTCCGGACCGAAGCCGGTCAACTGAAAGCCGAAAAATGGCAGCGCTGGAACTCGGTGGCCGAGCAGCTCACGGCAAGAGTGGCCTGACGCACCGGCGTCACCAGCACGCCCCCCGATAGTCGCCGCGAATCCGGTCACGCTCGCGGATACCGACCAGATCCAGCACGAACTGATCGTCGCGATTGTGAGCGTACAGCGCCTCCATTACGGGCGCGTCGCTCAAGCCCACGATCAGCGTGCGGCCGTGTTCGATCACCGCCTCGGCGCTGTCGGTCATCAGCGAGGCGATGTGCGGGATGCTCTCGTCGATGTAGCGCCGGTTGGCACCGGTCAGGCGTGCGATGTTCACTTCCGGATCGTAGATCTTGAGGTCCAGCCCCTTGCCGATGAAATGCTCGGCCAGTGTGACGAGCGGACTCTCGCGCAGGTCGTCGGTACCGCTCTTGAAGCTCAGGCCTATCATGCCCACGGCGCGCTCGCCCCGCGCCAGAACCGCATCAATCGCATGGTCGATGTGCGCCCTGTTGCTGGGCAGCAAGGACGCCAGCATCGGCACCTCGACGTCGGTGCCTCGGGCCATGTAGAGCAGCGCGCGCAGATCCTTCGGCAGGCACGAGCCGCCGAAGGCGAACCCGGGCCGCATGTAGGCCGGCGAAATGTTCAGGCGCGTGTCCTTGCACACGAGCTGCATGATCTCGTGCGAATCGGCGCCCTGAGACTGGGCCACGCGCCCGATCTCGTTGGCGAAGGTGACCTTGAGCGCGTGAAAGGCGTTGCAGGCGTACTTCAGGCACTCCGCGGTGCCGATGTCCGTCACGATGAACTCGCAGGGCAGGCTACCGAAGATACGCCGCAGCACCTCCGCCGCGTCGTTCGAATCGGTGCCGATGACCGTGTACGGCGGGTTGTCGTAGTCCTTGATCGACGATCCCTCACGGAGGAACTCCGGCTGGAAGCACAGCGCGAAATCGGTGCCGTTGCGCTTGCCCGAGTGGTCCTCAAGGATCGGCGCCAGCTTGTCCACCAGCGTACCGGGTTGCACCGTCGAGCGGATGACGACGACATGGAAACCGTCCTTGGTCTTGAGCGCGTCGCCGATCTGCTCACACACGCGCAGGATCGCCGACTGGTCCTGGTCGCCGTTGGTTCGCGACGGCGTACCGACGCACACGAAGGAAACGTCGGTGCCGTGAATTGCCTCGGCGCAGTCGCTCGTGACGTGCACGCGGCCGCTGCCGACGGCCCCGGCCATCGTCTCGGCAATGCCCTCCTCGACGATCGGCGCCTTGCCGTTGCGGATGAGCTCGAGCTTGTTGTCGTCGACATCCACACCGGTCACCTCGTGACCGTCCCGTGCGAGACAGGCCAGCGACACGGCGCCGACGTACCCTAGGCCAAAAATACTGATATTCACTGACAGGCTTCCTCTTGCATTGAATTTTCCGTGTCCTTACTGCCGGGGCTCGCGGAACCCGCGGCGCGGCCGATAACGCGCTCGAACAGCGCCAGCTGACCCTCCGTGGTGGCGTCCCAGCTGAATCGTTCCGCGTAGGCGCGCGTGCGAGCGCGGTCCGGATAGTCGGCGAACAAGCTGTTTACCGCCTCGACCAGCGCCGGCGCGCTGCGGTCCCGGGTCAGTACGCCGGCCTCGGGGGCGGCGATGACCTCGGGCGTGCCCCAGATGGGCGTCGCCACCACCGGCAGACCGCAGGCGATGGCTTCGAGCAGGACGTTGGCCATGCCCTCGCGGCTGGAGGCAAGAACGAGCGCGTCCGCTGCACAGTAGAGCAGCGGCAGGCGCGACTGATCGACCGCACCCAGGAAGGTAACGCGATCGGCGACGCCCAGGCGCCGGGCGAGGCTTTCGAGCTCGGCGTCCATGGGTCCGTCACCGGCGATGACCAGGTGGCAGTCCGGGAGTTGGTTGAGCGCCTCGATGATCAGGTGGTGTCCCTTGCGCTCGATCAGGTGACCCACGGACAGCAGGCGCCGTCCGGTCCAGCCGGTGTCGGCACGGGCGTCGGCCCGCGCCATCGGCTTGAAGAACTCGAGATCAACTCCGTTGCGCAGCACGGTCACGCGTCCGTCGGCCACGCCCAGGTCCACCAGTCCGTCCTTCAGCGCCTGGCTAACGGTCACCAGACCCGCGGCCTTGCCCGCCGCCGCCAGGATCATTCGCCGCGGCAACGCGTAGCGCGGAATCAGGTTGACGTCGGTGCCGCGCGACGTCACCACGAAAGGCTTGCCGGCCAGCCGCGCCAGCATCGAGGCGGCCACGCCGTCGGGATAAAAGTAGTGTGCGTCGATAAGGTCGAAGTCGTAGCCGCTGCGCATGAGACGCTTGAGCGACGGCCATACCGCCGCCGCCATCAGCCAGGGCGCCACGGTCATGCCCACCTTCGGGATCACCGGGTAACGCGGATGCATGATGTCAATACCGTGGCGGCTTGCTGTACGCGGCACGCGCGCGTAGGCCGCATAGCTGCCGAACAGGCGCGCATCGACCGGCACCCAGGGCACAGGCGCCATCACCCGCGCCGTCACCGCCTTGGACGCGACCAGCTTGCGCAACCGCTGCTCGACGAAGATACCGTGGCGCGGCTGCGACGCGTTGGGGTACAGGGTGCTGAAGGTGAGGATGCGGATGCTCAACTCGCCACCACCTGTCGCTGGAATCCCTCGAACATCAACAGCGCCCAGATCGCCGCGCTGTGGTCCCACTGTCCGCTCTGGTGCTCGTCGACGGTGCGCCGCACCTGGGCGGCGTCGAACAGGCCGGTGGCCTCGAGGCTGCCGTTCAGCAGCGAGCTGCGCACCTTCTCCTTGAGCGGTCCGCGGAACCAGCTGGCCAGCGGCACGCCGAAGCCCATCTTCTCCCGGTACAGGATGTCGTGCGGCAGATGCGGTTCGAGGGCTTTTTTGAACACGTGCTTGCCTTCACGCCCGACCAGCTTCATGGTCGGCGGCAGCGTGCTCACCCATTCGACGAACTCGTGGTCGAGGATCGGCACGCGCACCTCGAGGCTGTGTGCCATGCTGGCCCTGTCCACCTTGGTCAGGATGTCGCCCGGCAGGTAGGTCTTGAAGTCCAGGTACTGGATGAGCGGCAGCCCCGTGAGACCCGGGACGTTGCGCGCATGCTCGTGGTACACCTCGATGGCCTCGTAGCCCTGCAGCTCGCGCTTGAGTTCATCGCTGAACAGCCGCGCACGCAGGCTCGCCGGCAGGATCGACACGCTGTGCAGATAGCCTTCCATGCTGTCCCGGCCCAGGGCCTCGAGCGTGGACTTGGCCCGGAGCACTTTCGGCGCCCAGTCCATCTTCGGATACAGGCGTCCCAGCGCCCCGAAGACCGGCCCGCGGACGCCCTGCGGCAGCATGTTGCGCACGCGCTCCTCGTAGGCATGCCAGCGATAGCGCCGGTAGCCGATGAAGTTCTCGTCACCGCCGTCGCCCGACAAAGCCACCGTCACGTCGCGCCGCGCCAGTTCGCACACGCGGTAGGTGGGAATCGCCGAGCTGTCGGCGTAGGGCTCGTCGTACAGGTCCACGAGCTTGTCCACGAGGCTGAAGTCCTCCGGGTCCACCTGCTCGACGCGATGGCGGGTCTCGAAGGCCTCGGCGACCTGCTTCGCGTAGCGCGCCTCGTTGAAGGCCGGGTCGCCGAAGGAGATCGAGCACGTACGCACCGGGTCGTCGTTCAGCCCCGCCATCATCGCCACGACGGCGCTGGAATCGACGCCGCCGGACAGGAAGGCACCCAGCGGTACCTCGGCGATGAGGCGTCGCTTGACGGCGGCGCGCAGCCGGTCCACGAGTTCGGGCCCGACGTCCGCGGCGGGCTCGGCGGGATCCAGAGGAAAGCGTACGTCCCAGTACCGCACCGGTTCTGCCAAGGGCTTGCCGCGCTCGAGCAGCAGCCAGTGGCCCGGCGGCAGCTTGCGTACGGACTTGAGGATCGTCCTCGGATCCGGCACGTAGCCGAAGGAGAAAAAGTCCTCGACCGCTTTGGGGTCGATCTCGCGCTTGAGCTCCGGGTGCATGTAGAGGCTCTTGAGCTCGGAACCGAACACGACCTGCCCGTTGGGCAGATGCGCGTAGTGCATCGGCTTGATGCCGACCCGGTCGCGGGCCAGGAACAGCTGACGCCGGTTACGGTCCCAAAGCGCAAAGGCGAACATACCGTTGAACCGGTGCACGCACTCGACGCCCCACTGTTCCCACGCATGAACGATGACCTCGGTGTCCGAATGCGTGGCGAACACGTGCCCCGCCCGCTCGAGCTCCTCGCGGACGGGGGCGAAATTGTAGATCTCGCCGTTGTAGACGATGGCAACGGTGCGATCTTCGTTGTAGATGGGCTGGTGCCCGCCCGACAGGTCGATGATGGACAGGCGCCGGTGACCGAGCCCGACGCCGGGCTCGACGTGAAACCCGTGGTCGTCGGGGCCACGGTGCTCGATGCGCGTGGTCATGCGTTCGAGCAGCGCCTCGTCGACGGGCCGTTCGCCGTCGAGATCGAAAATGCCGGTCAGCCCGCACACCGTCAGGGCACCCGCGCCGCGCCCGCGGCGGAGTCGGCGGCCAGCAGCCGCTCGTACAGGGACAGGTAGGTCGTCACCATCGCCTCCAGGCTGAAACTGGTCTCGATGCGGCGACGCGCGGCGGCCCCGTGGGCCTCACGAACAGCGGCATCCGCCGTGTACCGGCCAATCGCGCCGGCCAGGGCCTCGGGATCGTCGGCGGCCACGAGCGCGCCGGTTTCACCGTCGACGACCAGCTCCGGGTTGCCGCCGACATCCGTGGCGACCACCGGCAGCCCCGTCGCCATGGCCTCGAGGATCGTGTTGGAGATGCCCTCGTTCAGGGACGGCAGCGCAAACACGTCGAAGGCCTTGAGCAAGTCGGGCACGTCGTCCCGCGCGCCGGGCAACCAGGCAACCTCGGACGCGCCTTCATCGTCCAGGCGGTGGCGCACCTCGTTCATCAGGGCGCCGTCGCCGAGCATGACGAGGCGCAGCACCCGACGAGCGTCCGGCACGCTGGCGAGCAGGTGCACGAAGGCGTCGACCAGCCCCAGGGGGTTTTTCACCGTTTGCATGCGGCCGACGGTGCCGACGACCACCGTGCCTGGCGGCGCGAAACCCGCCGGCAGGCGCTCGCGACGATCCGGCCCGCCCGGGGCGAAGCGCTCGGCGTCCACGCCGTT
>JAAUYH010122777.1_pt1 | contig 10179 bp, 6 predicted proteins | sample 7278061 | NCBI WGS metagenome assembly JAAUYH01 (sample SAMN14350203, study PRJNA611818) | marine sediment metagenome | isolation source: surface marine sediment (0.6m) | place: French Polynesia: Moorea | collected 2018-08 | reverse complement strand
TGTCTCGACGATCTGAGGTGAGGGAAGCCAAACCCTTTAATAGTTACTGCATTTTACTGCTATGTGCATAGTACCACAAAATACAAATTATTGACCGCAATTCATGAGGCAACGTGCGCGGAATTTAGTTCCGCGCTTTAAGTGCCGTCCTACGTGCCGTTCGGTAGGTCTTCAAAGCGAACAGCCGGATAAAATTAATTTGAAAATTTTCTATTTATATTTGGTTATAGCTACCCAACTTAAGACAATAATCTCATTTAAATCTGTTTTTGTCAAGGGGCAATTTTAAATAGCTCTTTTTTCTTGCCAATTACTATTTGATATTTTTTAATTTATAGACTTAAATCATTTAATTGCGATTGCAAATATTTGAGATTATAAAATAATTTAAATGCGTTATTTTTCATGGAAACCATCTACCGACATCTTTAATTGCATCAGCAATTTCTCTAAAGGTTTTTGTCCCGCCTAATTCTTTAATGATCTGGCTATTTTCACTAAGTTCTTTTAAAAGTTTCTTGCGCTTCAAACTGGCTAGAGATCGAATCAAATCGCACCAAAAATTGTAAGGAAAAATATCAAATTTTTGACTTATATTGGGGGTATAAGAACTCAATACATTAGCGCGATAGGATTCGTTAGTAATATTGTTAGCAGCTTGTAATGCGTCTAGGAGCAAATCTTTTGGCAATTGTGGTGCGATCGTACTGAGTAAATTGGCCCGATAAAATTCATTAGCGATCTTATTTGTAACTTCTAACAAATCGGGCAGTAAATTGTTTGTTAGTTGTGGAGCGATCGCTTTGAGTGCGTTAGTTCGGTAAGATTCGTTAGTAATATTGTTAGCAGTTTCCAAAGCATTTTTAAGTAATTCTTTTGGCAATTGTGGCGCGAGTTCGCTTAATCGATCGACGCGATCTGATTCGTTAGCAATGCTGTCGATCTCTTTTAAGGCATCTGGGAGTAAATTTGTGGCAATTATTTTTTGGGATAATTGAATGCGATCGCACTCTTGGGTAATTGTAGCTTTTGAGCTGTTTGAAGATAAATTGTTTGATGGTTGCGGGGTCAGTTCGCTTAATGCATAGGCTCGATAAGATTCGTTAGTAATATTGTTAGCAGTTTCTAAAGCATTTTGAAGTAATTCTTTTGGCAATTGTGGCCCGAGAGATCTGAGTACGTTAGCTTGATAGAATTCATTGCTAATCTTGTTAGCAGTTTCTAAAGCATCTTGAAGCAATTCTTTCGGCAGTTTTGGGGCAAGGGTAGCGAGCAGGTTAGCTTGATAGAATTCGTTGCTAATTTTGTTAGCCGTGTCTAAGGCATCTTGAAGCAATTCTTTTGGCAATTTTGGGGCGATCGCTCGCAGTGCATTAGCCCTTTCTGATTCATCTTGAAGATCTTGAATTGCTTTTAAAAGACCTGGAAATAAATTTTCTGGTAAAGTTCGAGCGATTTCGGTAAGAGCATAAGCTCTTTCTGATTCGTTGGTGATGTTCTTTGCTGCTTCTAGGGCATCTGAATAAACTTCAGGTAGAGATCGGGCGATCGCCCGCAGTGCATTAGCTTTTTCTGATTCGTTTTCCAGGTTTTTAATTGCTTTTAAAAGATCGACAAATAAATTTTCTGGTAAATAGGGTGCGAGTTGTTTTAGTGCCTCGGCCCGATCTGATTCGTTGGTGATTTGTTTTGCTGCTTCTAGGGCATCTAAATAAATCTCGGGTAAATATAGAGCAAGTTGTTTGAGTGTCTCAGAGCGATCAAATTCATCTTTGATACTTCTTGCTCCTTCTAAAGCATTTGCTAGCAAATTTTCTGGTAGATAGGGTGCTAGTTCTTCGATCGCATGATTGCGATGAAATTCTGAAGTTATTTTTAGTGCGTTTTCTAATGCCTTTGAGAGTTTTTTTTCTGACATTTGCGGCCCTAATTGGGCGATCGAATCGGCAGCAAGATTTGCTAGTTTTACTTTATCTTTTCCTTTAAGATTATCCGCAAGTAAGTTTTCTGATAAATAGGGCACAATTTTTTTAATTGCATTATCGCGATAGAATTGCGAAGTTATATTTTTGGCAATTTCTAATGCTTGAAAAAGTAAATTTTCTGGTAAATGGGGTGCAAGTTCTGCGATCGCCGCAGCTCGTTCCGATTCTTCTGTGATGCTGCTAGCAATTTCTAATGCTTCCGAGCCAATTTCGGGCAGATATGATGTTAATTTAGAAAGAGCTTGTACTCTTTGCAAAAGATTTTGTACTTGTCGAGAATAGGCCAATCCTCGAGCTACAGTCCAAAAATTTTTCTCAATTAATACAGCAATCAATTTGGGGGGAATATTCCCAGCTATGGTATTAAGAGAAGAAGTAATTAAAGCATAACGACATTGCCAACCAATTGCTTTTTGAGGTTCGCAATTAAATGCTAATTCAGCTGACTTCCAAGCTCGGGATATATCGGCGATAAAAATAGCAGTTTTACCTAGGCGATCGCAGGCTTGATACCAACCATTTTTGCCCGATGCTGTTGCTTCAGCTAAAAGTTGGTGAATTAGATCGAAACGACCCGCTTTTTCCATATGCCAAGTCAGGCGATCGTGAATGTAATTATCATCGGGCAATTCGTGCCACAATCCATTTTTGAGCTGCTTTTGATAGCGTTCTAATAAAATATTATGGGCTTTTTGTAAATCGAGTCCCAAACCAGGACTTTCTTGTACCGTCAGCAAATGACGCGCTAAGTCGTGCAACAAATCGTGGAGACGATAAGTTTTTGCTTTCCCGGCGATCGCCTTACCTGGAAGTAGTAAAGCATCGTTCCAAAATAGTTCTAAGCGATCGCTTGCTTCGTCTAATTCAACTTGCCAAAGCGTCGCGGTCATTTTGGCCGTAATACTAACATCGTCTGGTAAGATTCCCAACCAAATAAAACTTTGCCAAGCTTCGGGAAAATCTGCCCGCAAAAAATTTAAACTGAGATTAAAAGAAGCTTCCAAACGAGTCTCTTTTTTACTGCGACGACGGATTCCTTCTAAAACTTCTAAACGAGCAATTTCTGCGTTTAAATTCTGATATAATTCTTGCCAAGTTTTACCCCGAGAAATTCTCGCCGCAGCTAAATCCAAAGCAATTGGTAAATATCCCAGCTTTTTTGCTAGTTGTTTGGCCGATCCGATCTCTTGCTGTGCTAATTTTCTGCCTAAACGTTTAGTTAACAATTTGAGGGATTGAGCTTCGCTCATGAGACTTAATGAATACAGTTTTGCCCCCACTTCTTCGGCAATATCGGCTCGACGAGTAGTCATGATAATTTGACAACAATCGCCCCCAACTTGAAAAGGTTCTACCTCTTCTACATTCCAAACATCATCGATAATTAATAAAACCGCTTTGTTATACAATAAGCTATTCAGGTGAGTTGAAGCAGCTTGAATTGTAGTTGGTTTATAACCATAATCTTTTAAGCCAATAATCCAACTTTGTAACAAAAAAAGTACGTCCGGTTGCTGTCCTAAAGTTGCCCAAAGAATGCCATCGCAAAAACGCTCTTGAATTTGGCGATCGTGAGCTAAAGCTTGAGTTAAAACAGTTTTACCAATTCCTCCCAAGCCTTGAATTGCACTAATTATTAAAGTTCCCGATCGCTCGGTTTCATTAGCAAGCAGTCTGGTTTTAAGATCTTTAACGATTTGAGGGCGATCGACAAAATAGCTCGGTAATGGAGGGGCTTGAAAGGGAGTTCCAGGTTTGTAGGTAAAAGAATTTGTTTTTTCTGCGGACTCGAGCTGTCGATTTGTAAATTCACTTTCAAAATTCGATTCTTCTGAAGATAAGAAAGGTTTGGCAAATATTTCCTGCCAATTAAGATTTAATCGATGACAAATTTCATCGATAAAGATCGAGCGATCGACATTTTTACCGTTGAAAAAATTGCTAATTGTCGAGCGAGATATTCCCAGTTCTTCGGCTAGAGCTTTTTGCGTTAAACCGTTGTATTGTAAAGCTTTTCTTGCTTTTTCAATACCTTCTAATGATGCTTTTAACGATCCTCTGCTCATAACTCGTATCAAAATAAATTCAAAACTCGGCTTTTCTGGGACGATCGATCGTCTCAGTTGAAATGCGCTTACTCAAGCATTAACTTTTATTTAAAAAAGTTGACATAAATCAAAAGGATAATTAAATTATATTAGCTTCTTGTAAGGGTAAAAACATTATAGACTAAGCCAAACAAACCGATCGCTTCGTATGAGTAGAAAAAATAGATATCATTTTAAAATAATTTTACTTAGTTAAATGAAAAACAGATTCAGAAAAGAATGGCATTAGTTTTAATTACTGATGATGCGGCTTTTACCCGCAGAATGATTCGCAAAGCTTTCAAAGATACGGATCATCTAATTTTAGAAGCTAGCAACGGCAAAGAGTGTCTCGATATGTGCGACGCTCACTCTCCAGATTGTATTATTTTAGACTTATTAATGCCCGAGTTAGATGGTTTTAGCGTTCTCGAAACTTTACAGCAACAAGGTTCAAAAGTTCCAGTAATCGTCCTCTCAGCAGATATTCAAGATAGCATTCGCCAGAAATGCCTCGATTTAGGTGCGGTCACAATGTTAAAAAAACCACCATCAAGTTCGCAAATTTTAGAGGCGATCGATCGCGCTCTGCAAAATTAAGGAGATTCTCAATGAAGTTAACTCCCGAGCGATTAGATGCCTTAACCGAACTAATTAATATTGGTGTCGGTCAAGCTGCTGGGACGCTCAGTCAAATGCTTGAATTCACCATAAAATTAAAAGTACCTTTGGTAAAAATTTTATCCCCTCAATTGTTGCAACAAGAATTACGGGGCAGGTTGGGTCAGCAGTATCTCTCTTCGGTAAAATTAGAATTTAGCGGCTCTTTTAGCGGTAACGCTCAATTAGTCTTTCCGACCGAAAGTGCGGCGACTTTAGTATCTTTATTAACTGGAGAAGAATCAGAAACTAACGACCTCGATGCCTTGAGAATCGGCACTCTGACTGAAGTAGGTAATATCGTAATTAATGGGGTAATGGGTTCGATTAGCAACATTTTAACTCAGCCAATTAACTACAATCTGCCTAATTATATCGAACAAGATATAGAACATTTATTACTATCGTCAATATCCGAGCAGAATTACAAAGAAGTTCTTTTAGCTCAAAGTCAATTCGATATCGAAGAGCTAGAAGTTAAAGGAGATATTATTCTCTTTTTTAATGTTGGTTCTTTGGATAGCTTTTTAGAGGCGATCGATGAATTGTGCGATCGCTATTAAATCAGTAACTGCAAATTCAATATCTAAAAATCCAGTCAAAATTAAGATCGAAAAAATTACTATTTTTTATTTTTGCAAAGTGATTTCAGCGAAAAAACATGACAATCGATCGAGAAGACCTCACAGCATTTTTGGTTGAAACTAAGGAAAACCTCAGCCAAATAGAAACAGATTTAGTTATCTTCGAGCAAAACCCTGAAGATCTAGAATTAATTAACCGTCTTTATCGCAGTTTTCACACCCTCAAAGGAAATTGTGCATTTCTCAGTTTAGCTAAGTTAGAGGCGATCGCCCATGGTGGGGAAAACTTACTCAATACCTTGCGCGCACCGACAGCAAGAGAATCGAATTCGATCCGCGAGATAATTGACATTTTGCTGCTAGTCGTCGATACTATCAAACAGATAACGATCGCTCTCGAATCTACTGGAGCAGAAGGAGAAGGAGACTACAGCGAGTTAATCGCTGCGATCGACAATTTCCAAGATTTTGAGAGTTCCCCCTCAGCAACAACAGCAGATCCCCAAGCTGAAACACCTCCAGATCAATCGAATCAAGAAGGTACTAAAACTTCGGGCCTGACGGATAATTTTATGCGAGTCGACGTTCAAAGACTCGATGAATTAATGAATTTAGTCGGCGAATTGGTTTTGTGTCGCAATCAAATTGTGCAATTTAGCGACCTGCTCAACGATAGTTCCTTTCTAGAAACTGCCCAGCGTTTAGATCTAATCACTACAGATTTGCAAGAAGGACTCAGAAAAACTCGCATGCAACCGATCTCCACTGTCTGGAGCAAATTTCCTCGAGTCGTACGGGATTTATCCTTGGGGGTGGGAAAACAAGTCAGTTTAGAACTAGAAGGAGAAGATACCGAACTCGATAAAACTTTGATCGAAACAATTTCCGATCCTTTAACCCACCTAATTCGCAATTGTATCGATCACGGTATCGAAACCCCAGATCTGCGCCAAGCAATCGGTAAACCCCCAGAAGGTAAACTATTTTTGCGGGCTTTTCACGAAAGTGGTTATGTCAAAATTCAAGTTGCCGATGACGGAGCGGGAATCGACCTTGCAGCACTCAAAGCTCGAGCGATCGAACTTAATTTAATTGCCGCCGATCGCGCTGCTGCTTTGAGCGAACAAGAAACCCTCAACCTGATTTTTCATCCCGGATTATCTACGGCCAAACAAGTGACTAATTTATCGGGCCGGGGTGTGGGCATGGACGTAGTTAAAACAAATATTAACAAAATCGAAGGGAATATAAATATCTCTTCTCAGCCCAATAAAGGGACTGTGTTTACAATTGAGATTCCCTTAAGTTTAGCGATCGCCAGAACTTTACTCGTTACTAGTGGGGGCGATCGCTATGCTATTCCGCAAATGAATTTACTCGAATTGATTCGCTTAGAAGGAGAACAAGCCGTTAAAAGCGTCGAAATGATTCACGGTTCCCCCGTGTATCGGTTGCGGGGTCAATTGATACCTTTGATTTATTTGAACGAACAACTGCAATTAGACCAAAATCCAAATCGAGCGAAATTTAAAGATTGCTCGGACGATCGCCGCGATGGTACTCTAAATATTGTGGTTTTGCAAGCCAGGGATTACCCCTTCGGACTCGTAGTCGATGCCATTAACGATATTCGCGAAATTGTTGTCAAACCTTTGGGCAAACAACTCAAACAAATCTCTTGCTTTGCCGGAGCAACTATTATGGGAGATGGTCGAGTAGCTTTAATTTTAGACATTCAAGGCTTGGCAGAGAAGGCTCACGTCATTTCCGACGATCGAGAGATCGATTTAAATACCGAGTCGAATATTACCGGAAAAACAAACGATGAAGAATGTCAAATGCTATTACTTCAAGGACTCGACAATCGTCGCATGGGGATTGCTTTATCTCGAGTCGCTCGTTTAGAGAATTTTTCTCCTCAAGCAATCGAGAGAATCGGTCAGAAAAAGGTGCTTCAATATCGCGATCGCCTTTTAGATTTAATCGATTTGTCTGCGATCTTAAATCCCGAATCGGTCAATTCTATTTCCGATTCTACCAATCAAGGTCTGCTTCAAGTTGTCGTCGTCAATCTCGATCGAGAAAGGAATGTCGGTATTATCGTCGAAAACATTATTGATATTGTCGATCAAAGAATAACCGTAAAAAGCGATACCGATCGAGCGGGAATAGAATACGCTGCAGTGATTCAAGGTAAGGTGACTGAAATTATCGATATCGAAGCATTAATTGCTGCGGCTTAATTTATAATAATTCAAGACTTTTGTTGCGAGCGAATTACTTATTTAAAATTGATTTAGCATCTTACTATGGCAGATAAACGTCAGTTCTGCACTTTCTTTTTAGATCGATTCTTTTTTGGCATTGCAGCAGAGAAAGTTCAAGAAATAGTTCGCTACCAAAATATTACTTTCGTCCCCTTAGCTCCTGTAGAAGTAAGAGGGTTAATCAATCTCAGAAGTCAAATTGCGATCGCGATCGATTTGCGTCTTCGTTTGGATTTACCGCCACTTAACGACGATCGACTCCCATTAAATCTTGTTGTCAGGGTAGATGGAGACAATATTAGTCTGTTAGTAGACGATGTGGGTGATGTTTTGGACGTATCCGATGACTGGTTTGAACCAGTTCCAGAAACTTTAACTGGAAAAGTTAGAGAATTGATTCTCGGAGCTTATAAATTGGAAAACCGACTATTGTTAATTCTTGATGTTGAGAAAGTCGTGGATCTCAATTCTTCTTCTATCGCCTAAATTTAAATAGCCAATTATGACAAAAACGATCGCCTTCGCTAATCTTAAAGGTGGCACTGGTAAAACTACTCTTTGTGTCAATATTGCCGGATATTTGGCAAAAAATAATCAAGGGAAGGTATTAGTAGTTGATTTCGATCCCCAGGCAAATGCTACTTCCGGTCTTGGGATCGATGGTAACACCCTAGAAAGATCGATTTACGACGCACTCTTAAATGAATGTCAGGGATACGATGGAGTTTCGATCGCCAAGATTATCCTAGAAACAGAAGTTAAAAATCTCCACTTAGCTCCTTCAGAATTAAATTTAGCCGTGCTTCCAACTCTTTTACTCGACGTTCGCAATCGGGTGAGCGTCTTAGATCGCGCCTTAGAGCCGATTAAAAAATTCTATGAATATATTTTAATTGACGTTCCTGCCGATTCGGGCTTGTTTATGTTGAACAGTTTGCGCGCTGCAGATCGCTTAGTAGTTCCCCTCGACTCGAGTATTTTCGCTTTAGAAGCTTTAGAGAATTTTAAAATCTACTGTCACGATATCGAACAAATTAGCGATCGCGCGATCGGTAAATTGATAATTGTCTTAAACCGATACGTTAAATCTCGCAATGCCAAATCAAACAAACCCAGTCCCTCAGAAGAAATTGAAAGCCAACTTAAAACTATGTCTCACACTTTATTTGTCGTGCCCGAGTCAACTTTAGTCTATCAAGCACAACAAGCAGGTCTGCCTATTTCCGATTATGCCCCAACTAGCAGATTGGGCAAAGCTTACAGCGCGATCGCTAATTATTTATCAATCAGTTAACTTAACCGTTCAAATGTTCGGCAAGAGCAAACCAAACAATAATTAAAAATTAAAATTGGAGGTTGGAAAGTGGCCGTTAATAAAAATCGCAAGCCAGGTCGATCGGTTTTTTTTGAAGATCCCCCAGGCGATCGACCCACAGAAATAATTAGAGAACAAAGCTCGGCTAACCTACCGAAAAATCCCGAGTTTGAAACAGATAACAGCGAGCTATCAACTTTATTATCAGCTCTTAAATCAGCTAGAGATGGAGATCTCAACGTTCGTTTACCAGAAAACAACGAACTCGGAGAAATTGCGATCGTTTTCAATCAAATGGTCAATGCAAATCATAATTTTGTCGCAGAAATAGATCGCATCGCTCGGGTAGTTGGCGAAGAAGGTAACTTAGACCAAAGATCTACCCTCAAAGGAATTAAGGGTGACTGGAAAGAAGGACTTAATTCCCTTGACGGACTGATTGATAATTTAGCTCAACCAACTACTGAAGTCGCAAGAGTTGTTGAAGCAGTAGCTAATGGCAACTTATCTGAAAAAATTGCTCTCAAGGTTAATGGCAAAACTTTAAAAGGAGAATTTCTATCGATTGGCAATACCGTTAATACTTTAGTAGATCGACTCAATACTTTTGCTGATGAAGTGACAAGGGTGGCTAAAGAGGTGGGCACTGAAGGCAAACTGGGCGGTCAAGCTCGAGTTGAAGGAGTATCGGGTGTCTGGAAAGATCTCACCGATAATGTCAACGTAATGGCATCAAATCTTACCGATCAAATCCGAAATGTAGCTAAAGTTTCAACTGCAATCAGTGTGGGAGATTTAACCCAAAAAATTACCGTTGAAGCTAATGGCGAATTCGATCGCCTCAAAACAACGATCAATCAAATGGTTGATAGTTTAAATTCTTTTGCTTCAGAAGTAATACGAGTAGCCAAAGACACGGGAACTTATGGCAAACTGGGCGGTCAGGCTCGAGTTGAAGGGGTAGCTGGCACTTGGCAAGAGCTGACTGAAAATGTCAATATCATGGCCTCGAATTTGACCGCCCAAGTCAGAAATATCGCCAATGTCGCCACCGCCGTCGCCCAAGGGGATTTAACTCAAAAAATTACCGTTGAAGCCCAAGGGGAGATTTTAGAGTTGAAAACAACCTTGAACGTGATGGTCGATCGCCTCAATGCTTTTTCTTCGGAAGTAACCCGGGTGGCTAAGGAAGTGGGGACTGAAGGTAAACTGGGTGGTCAGGCTCAAGTTGAAGGAGTAGCCGGCACTTCGCAGGATTTAACTGATAACGTCAATTTCATG
>JAAUYH010108610.1_pt1 | contig 10179 bp, 6 predicted proteins | sample 7278061 | NCBI WGS metagenome assembly JAAUYH01 (sample SAMN14350203, study PRJNA611818) | marine sediment metagenome | isolation source: surface marine sediment (0.6m) | place: French Polynesia: Moorea | collected 2018-08 | reverse complement strand
AGAAACTGTCGCACCGGGGCAATTACGCCGTTTTGAGCTTCCTGTTAGTCGTTTGGCTACTCAAACTTTAGTTTCTCTTCCTGTCACCGTAGTTAACGGAATTGAACCAGGTCCTATATTGTGGTTGAGTGCGGCGATTCACGGTGATGAGCTAAATGGAGTGGAAATTATTGCTCAAATCCTGGGGAGAATAAATCCCCAAAAGCTACGGGGAACGATCATTGCGGTTTCTATCGTTAACGTGTTTGGCTTTATTGAACAGTCTCGCTATCTTCCCGATAGAAGAGATTTAAACCGCTCTTTTCCAGGTTCGGAAACTGGCTCCCTTGCTTCACAGCTAGCCAATTTATTTATGCGAGAAATTGTCGAGCGCAGCACCCACGGAATCGATCTTCATACCGCAGCAGTTCATCGAATCAATTTACCACAAATTCGTGCCAACCTAGAAGATGAAACTACTTATCATTGTGCTAAAGCTTTTGGCGCACCTTTAATGATGCACTCTACTACTAGAGACGGTTCTTTACGCCATGCAGCAACTAAAAAAAGTATTCCAGTACTACTTTATGAAGCAGGGGAGGCTCTTCGTTTTGATCCTTTGGCAATTAAGGTTGGTGTGGCTGGCATTCTGGGGGTAATGAATCATCTGGAGATGTATCAAGACGAACTGGCACCAATCGTGGGAACTTCTCTCGAAAGTGTAAAGAGTAAATGGATTCGAGCATCCTGTGGTGGTATTTTTCACTTATCAGTTAATTTGGGGGATAAAGTCCTTAAAAAACAAGAGTTAGGCTTTATTACTAATGCCTTTGGAGAAAGACGAGTCCCTGTCCGCGCCAAAGTTGGAGGGATAGTTATCAGCCATATTCAGAATCCTTTGGTCAATCAAGGAGATGCCATTATTCATCTAGCAATTGTTTAAAATCTAATATAGTTTGATAACCGCTGTCTGGTAACTGCTCACTGATTTATATATTACTGATTTATATATTACTGATTTATATATTATTGATTTATATATAGCGTTTCTCAAATTGATGAGATACATTACTTTTTTACCAAACTATGGGTTGCAAACCCTTTTTCCCTTTCCCTTTAACTAAACCTAACCGAAGTGTATCTTACTACTACGAGAATTGCTATCTTAATGTCGGGCGAACATAATTATCTTAACGAACTTGTAAGCGATCGCTATGCTTTGATCAAGGGTCTACAGATATTTAGAGATAAACTATAGAAGTTATTTTGATGTTAGTTTGATCGCTTTTTCGGGAATCATAATAATATTCCCACCCAGATTATTTTTGGTGTTTGCTGGTAATCTCAGCGATAAGTTAATGTCTTCAAAAATATACAAACCAAATCAACTTATTTCTATTCTTGATTGTTTATTTAAGCGGAATAGTAGTGGCATTTTGAGTATAAAAACTCAGGTTGATTCTTGGCATGATCAACGTTACTGTATCTTAATTTTGCGAAATGGCGCTTTAGTCTATGGTGGTACACAAGTTCCTAATGGCAAAGAACTAGTTATAAAGTTAGGAGAATTGCTTAACTGTAGTATGATTAGTACTGCTCTTGAAGTTGCCTTTAAAAGAGCTAGTAACCCTAATTCAGTAGTAGAAATCTTAAATTTGTTGATTAGGATGCAAGTTTTTACTTGGCGGGAAGTAGAAGTTGCAATGAGTAATCAATTGTTGTTGATTTTAGAAAAAATTATCTACCATCCTGGAGAATGTCAATGGGTAACTAGTAATGATTTTGATCTTAGCTATGGTAATGATCAGCACGGATTAAATTGGGCTTATATTCAACAACAACTACAAGACCGTAAGCAGAAATGGCAGAACTTTGCGCCACAAATACCCAGCATGGATGCAATTCCTGTAGTTAATAATGAACAAATGCAATTGATAGATAATCCACAAGTAAGAGATCATTTTGGGCAATCTGTGGATGGCAAAAGAAATTTAGTGGATATTGCCAAAAAAATGGGCAAAGATCCTCTAATAGTAGCGAAAAATTATTTTAATTGGGTCAATAACGGCTGGGTTAGTTTTATCAATACTTCTTCAAGTACTCGATCTGTTAGGGAAATTAGGGCGCAACTATCAGCTAACCTCGAACAAATTCAGCTACAACGTAAAAATACTGCTTCTGTTGTTTCTGGCCAAACTGAAGCTAAAGCAAATTTACCAAATTTACCAATAGTTTTGTCTGTAGATGACAGTCCCATTGTGCAAATTTCCATTAAACGGGCTTTACAAGATCATTACCATGTCTTGCTGGCAAATAAAGCATCCCAAGCTCTAGAAATTCTGAATGAGAAAAAAGTAGAGCTAATGCTGTTAGATTTAACCATGCCTGATATCGATGGCTTGAATTTTTGCAAAATTATCCGTGCCATGCCCAAATTTCACAACTTACCTATTGTGATGGTGACAGCGAGAGACGGCTTGGTAAACAAGATGAAAGGACGAATTGCTGGTACTAGTCGATATCTCACTAAACCTTTTCAGCCAGATCAACTCAGAGAAGTAGTTAGTCAATGCATTAATAATTGAAAAACCAATAGAGAAAAAGATTATGGGCATCAAACCCTATTTAATTTTTAGCTTACATCATATTCGGTATGCGATCGCTGCTGAAGATGTTACAGAGATATTTTTATTACCAGAATTAACCCCCATAGTTGAGGCTCCATCTGACGTTGTGGGCTTGCTTAATCTGCACTCTGAGTATGTGCCAGTCATGCATTTAGATTTGCGTTTTGGTCACAAATTCGACCAATGCCATTTAACAGATAGTGTGATTGTCGTTGAGTCTCAAGGATTGCAAATTGGAGTAATCGTACATCAGGTTGAGACTGTGATCAATATTGATGATCAATATATTCAGGCATATTTAGACTACGGACGAGAGCAAAATATTCATCAGGCTTTTGTTAAAGGGGTAATTAACCTAGATGACGAAATGATTATGCTACTCAATGTAGATAATTTGGTGCGTCATCCTGATGCTTTAGCAAATCTGGCTGATTCTGAGGATACAACCTTGGAATCAACGGAATTCAAACTAACTAACAACAACTTTTACGAGCAATATTTCACCGAAGCAACCCCAGATACTAAGGAGATTCTGCACCAGCGTGCCATTAACCTTCAAGAGTCAACGGAAGGTGTAGCTAATACAGAGTTAATTCCCATTGCCATAGTCAGTATCGCCGGGAGATATTTCGGTTTAGATTTAGGCTTCATTAAAGAATTTACCAATATCGGACGCATTACGACTATTCCCTGCTGTCCCCCACACATTATCGGGAACATGAACTTGCGAGGAGAAATATTGACCCTGGTAGATATTTGTCAGCCTTTAAATCTTGCTGTAACCAATCGTCCCCAAGCAACAAAAGCAGTGGTGATTGAAGTTGATGACATTGTTGCCGGTATTGTCGTGGAAGAGGTATATGACGTAGTGGATTTTCCCCCAGAAGAACTTAAACCAATTCCTGTAGCTACTGATAGCAGTACAGCATCTTATCTCAAGGGAGTAGCAAATTATCAAGATAAAACTCTTAACATTATTGATTTAAACAAACTACTCGCTCAGGGAACAATGACGGTAGAGCTAACAGCCTAAACAGATTATTTTTATTAACTAAATTAACTTATAGGGAGAAAAAGAGATGAAAATTGGAGCTCAGTTGACCTTAGGTGCGATCGCAATTGGAACTATTGTATCCCTCAACACGGCGGTAATTTTCTTCAGAAATGAGGAAGCTGATGCCAGAATTATTGCGGAAGTTGGGGAACTAGAAGCAGATATCCAAAGGGCAATTAAGCTTAAGTTGGTTGGTACTCCCAACGAAAAATTAATGGACTATATTGATAAACTGTTTGATGGTCTGCTTAACGGGAGTAAAGAGTTAAAGTTAGAGAAATCCACAAATCCGACTTTCATTAAAGATCTGCAGGAGGGTCAAAAGCTGTGGGGCGAGACGAGAACGATGATTAAGCAATTTGAGACCAATCCCTCCCCCAATCTGAAAAATCGTATTATCGAGAACAGTGAAAGGCTGTTTGAATTAACTAATAAAGCATTGTTTGCCAAAGAAGCAGCTTTTGAAGGACGTGCCAGAAACTTCAAAATCACTGAGATCATCATTGCCTTAATCAGTTTGGCAATTGTTGCGGCGATTATGGTCGGAACTCGGCGTATTACTAACACCCTAGATGAATTTACCAACAAGATCGCTCAATCTTCAACTGAAATTGCCTCTACAGTAGAACGCCAAGAACAAGTGGCAAATGAACAGTCAGATTCTGTGAGCAGAACAACTTCTACGGTGGATTCCTTGGGTGAATCTTCTCGACGTTCGGCAGTCCAAGCAGAAGAATCAGCGAAAAACGCCAGTACAGCCCTTTCCCTAGCAGAAACTGGAGCGGCAACAGTAGAACAAACGAGAGAAGGGATGGAAAGTCTCAAAGACAGGGTAAGAGAAATTGCCGAACAGATCATGAACCTGAGTGAACAAACCGAGCAAATTGCAGGGGTATCGGAGCTAGTGGGGGATTTGGCAAACCAAACCAACATGCTAGCCCTTAACGCAGCGGTTGAGGCGGCTCGGGCTGGGGAATACGGGAAAGGATTCGGGGTAGTTGCGGGGGAGATTCGGAAACTGGCGGATCAAAGTCGTAAATCTGCGGATCAAATCAATAACTTGGTAACTGAAGTACAGGCGGCGATGAACAGTGCGGTAATGGTAACCGATGAAGGTAAGAAAACCGCAGAATCTAGTATTGAGTTGGCACTGGGTACAGCAGAATCCTTTATTGGGGTGAAAGATGCGATTAACAATGTGTTTGCTAACACCTCAGAAATTTCTGAGACAGCAAAACAACAGGCGGTAGGTATTCAAGAAATTCTGGCAGCGGTTAACGCCCTTAACCTGGGAGCAATGGATACGGCAGCTGATATGGGAGATGTAAAAAATTCTACTGTAGAACTGAAACAATCCGCTGAAGAACTAAAAGCAATTGTTTAATTAGATTTTTATAATTTGCTTTTTACTTAGAAAAAGCTAAGAGCTGAGAGCTAAAAGCTAAGAGCTAAAAGCCAGACATGACTAGGCTAAACCGATTAATTCCCTTAAACTTATGATAATCGAAGATGAAGAGTTACGACAGCTCTATAAGACTTCCAGTAGTGAACATATCCAAAAGCTAGAATCTGATTTGATGATCCTGGAGAAAAATCCCCAAGATGCCGCAGCCTTGGAAGAATTCTTGCGGGAAGCCCACACCCTCAAGGGTGACTCGCGGATGCTGGGACTAGATGAGATTGAAATGCTGGTGCATCAGCTAGAAGATTGTCTGGAAAGTATTAAAGCAGGACAAAGAGAAATTACTCCTGAATTATGCGATCGCCTGTACCAAGGAATAGATGCGATTAATCAACTTTCCCATCAGGCAATTACAGGGGAAGTAGTTGAGGTTAATACTTTTGAAGTCTTGGCTTCCTTAGTGGGAACGTCTGATACAACCTTGGGGAATAACTCTGAGGCGGATTTATTTAATGATGACGACGATCTGTTTCGGGAGCAAACTCGTTCAGAAGCAGCTTTATTCGACGATGACAATAATGATTTATTTGATCAGCAACCGACATCAGAAACATCGTTATTTGATGATCCTGAAGATCTCGTAGCAGCAAAACCAGAACTAGTAACCAAAACCATAGCTGCCCCAGATACCAAACAACCTGTAACAGCATCTACGGTTGATCAACACTACAAAATTGACACGATACGGGTTGAACCACAGAAGCTAGACATTTTAATGACTCAGGCGAGTGAGTTAGCAGTTACTAATCTGCGTGTTTCGCAACAGATGACGGAAATTGAGCGAATATTAGCTTTATGGTCAGGATGGAGCCAACATAACTCCATTGATAGTCAAGTTGTTGCCGAGCTAGAGCAAAGTCTAAGCCCAGAACAATTACAGCCTCTAAAGCATTTTTTAAACAGTACCGAACAGCGAGTTAACTCTCTCGGTAGTTTGATTAATAATTTAAAAACCAGGGCAAGAGAAGATGCTGCTAGCTTAAGTATAATTGGAGATCGCCTAGAGTCGGGAATTCAGGATTTAAGACAGCTTCCCCTCTCAACGGTATTTAATATTTACCCCCGTATGGTGCGGGATTTAGCTCGACAACAGGGCAAAGAAATCGAGTTGCTTATTGAAGGTGGAGATACTAAAGCCGACAAGAAGATTCTAGAAGAAATTAAAGACCCCCTGTTGCATTTAATTCGCAATGCGATCGATCACGGAATTGAGACTCCTGATGAGCGAATTAGTCAAGGAAAATCGAAAACCGCCACTATTACCCTACGAGGTTATCAAACTGGCAATAGCATCGGTATTGAAATCAGTGATGATGGCAGGGGCTTAGACATAGAAAGTATTGCCCAGACAGCCATCAAGCGCCGAGTACGTACCGAGACAGAATTGGCTGCCATGAGCGAATTTGAGATTCAGTCTTTAATCTTTGCTTCTGGTTTCTCCACTCGTACTGAAATTACCGAGCTTTCTGGTAGGGGTGTTGGTTTAGATGTAGTTCGAGCTAATGTTGAACGCTTGAAAGGTTCCCTCCAAGTAACTTCTGTTCCTGGCAATGGCTGTAAGTTCCAAGTGCGTTTGAATACTAGTCTGGCAACCACCAAAGTCTTGATCCTAGAGGTTAATCAGACTCTATACGCTCTGCCCCTAGAGTTTATCCAAACCATGATTACTCTCTCTCCCCAAGATATTTATCAAATTGAGGGTCATCCCACCGTTACTTTTGCCAATCAGCCTTTATCCGTTAGTAAGTTAGCTGCTTTACTCCAGTTACCTACCCCACAACAGAACTATACCAAACACAAAAATTATCTTTCTTGTATTGTGCTTCAAGTTGGCAGCGAGCATTTTGGCATAATTGTCGATGATTTAGTAGATCAACAGGACGTAGTACTAAAACCCCAAAGTAAGCTTCTCCAACGCATTCCGAACATTGCTGGAGCCACGATTTTGGGTAGTGGAGAAGTCTGTATGATTCTCCATCCTCCCGATTTACTCCATTCTCTTAGAAGCGGCAGTTGGCAAAAGGTTTCTGATCCAGTAGAGTCTGTTGTCACCACACATAGATTGCTGTTGGTCGAAGACTCTCCGATTATCCGTACTCAAATGCAGCGCCTTTTGCAGGGTGCTGGTTACCATGTCACCCTGGCTGAAGATGGTTTAGCGGGTTGGCAACAAGTTCAAACTCAAGATTTTGATCTGGTATTGTCTGATGTGGAAATGCCTCAGATGACTGGCTTGGAAATGACTAGCAATATTCGCCAAGACAGCAAATATGATCGATTGCCAATCGTGTTAATTACTACCCTAGCATCACCAGCAGATAAACGCCGTGCTCAAGAAGCAGGCGCAAATGCCTATTTAACAAAAGGTGATTTTGATCAGCGACTTTTATTTCAGACTCTCGAACAATTAATTAACCCCAAACAAAGATGAATTTAAACAAGCAACTTTTTCTGGCTGATACTACTCGCTTCTATCTTAAGCTGGCGAGGGGTCAGCCCTAAAGAACAAGCTGAAATTAGCTTCTTCCTAAATCAACCCCAAAAATATATATAGTTACATATAGTGTTATGGCAAAAATAAGAGTTCTGTTAGTTGAAGATTCCGATGTTGCAATTAACATCTACGAAAAAATGATCAATTCTTCTGATCGTCTTGAGGTAATTGGCAAAGCTAAAGATGGCAAAGAGGGCTTGGATTTAGTGTCGCAACTAAACCCTGACGTAATTTGTACTGACTTGCAAATGCCAGAAATTGATGGCTTAGAATTCACTAAGCAAGTAATGGCATATCACCCAACGCCCATTTTAGTTTTAAGTAATAGCGTACAAAAAACTGATGTCGACAATATTTATGAAGTAATGAAAGCTGGCGCAGTAGATGTGATGGCAAAACCGCAAACTGCTCTGGGGGGAAATACTGAATCGATGCAGAACGAACTGATCGTAAAAATTAGAGTGCTGGCAAACAAAAAAGTTAAGGCAATTCCCTTGAACTAGAGTCAATTCTCCAAAATCAACTTTATACAAAACGTCTGGTGTGAATTAAAAATCAGGATGACTTCGTTGTTCAGCTATAAGCTATAAGCTATAAGTTATAAGCTTTTGAACTTGTACTTGAACCTGACCTAGAAATGCTGAAATCATACCCTGATGGCAGCTTAATATAGGTAATTTAGACGAACTTGTATTCTATTCTAAAAGCTAAAAGCTAAGAGCTACGTAATAGTTCATTTGAAGGTCGCTAATTCACACAAGGCGTACACAATAAATTAGCTAGAGTAAATATCATGGGAAAAATTAGAGTTTTATTAGTTGAAGATTCCGATGTAGCGATTAACATCTATGAGAAAATGCTTAATTCCTCTCGTTATGTGGAAGTTATCGGTAAAGCTCATGACGGTAAACAAGGCTTAGATTTAGTCACACAATTAAATCCTGACGTAATTTGCACTGACTTGCAAATGCCGCAAATGGACGGTTTGGAATTTACCAAACAAGTCATGGCTCACCATCCTACGCCAATATTGGTCTTAAGTAACGCAGTCCAAAAGTCCGATGTCGACAATATTTATGAAGCGATGAAAGCTGGGGCAGTCGATGTTATGGCAAAACCACAAACAGCTTTGGGTGGGGATAGCGAATCAATGCAGAATGAACTGATTGTCAAAATCAGAGTCTTAGCAAACAAAAAAGTTAAGGCAATCCCATTAAGCTAAGAATGATGAATTGTAGATAAGTTATAAACTATGAGGAACGTCAGTTCGACGAATTTTCTTTTTGGGTGAATTTTCTAGGTTGGTCAACGAAGCAATAGGCTTTTACCTTTTACCTTTTACCTTTTACCTTTTACCTCCCCAAAACTAGCAAATTTTGTACTCATCGAACTCACGTATGAGGAGTGTAGATAATTCACGACTCCTCATAGTTCCTCATAACTCTTTGATTTTTTGGTTACATTTATTTATTACATTATTTATTACATCGCTGCGGCTCTAGCTTCGGCAGCTTCGTCGGGATGAATGCCTAATCTAGTTAAATTAAGGCGGTTTTTCTGATCGAAACCACGTATTTTAACGACAATTTCGTCTCCCACTGCTACCTCATCATCTACTTTGCCGACTCTACCTTCGGCTAACTGAGAAATGTGGATCATGCCTTCTTTCCCCGGTAATATCTCAACAAAAGCACCGATATCAATGATACGAGTTACTTTACCTAGGTAAACATCTCCTTCGTTCAGTTTACGGGTAATATTGAAGACCATTTTCCGCGCCATATCTGCTTTTTCGGCTTCTACCGCGGCGATAATGACCTTACCATCATCTTCAATATCAATTTTTGCTCCTGTTTGCTCGGTAATGGATTTAATGGTTTTACCCGAAGGCCCAATTACCATGCCAATCAATTCAGGATCGATCTTCATCGTTAGTAGTCGAGGAGCATAGGGGGATAGCTCTTTTCGAGGTTCTTCGATCGCCTTAAGCATCTCTTTTAAGATATGGATGCGGGCTGGTAAAGCCTGTTGAATTGCCTTGGCAATTACATCCATGGGCAAACCAGTAATTTTCATGTCCATTTGTAAGGCGGTGATTCCTGTATCTGTCCCTGCAACTTTGAAGTCCATATCACCCAAAAAGTCTTCGATGCCTTGGATATCAGTCAGAATTCTGACCTCATCTCCCTCCTTAATAAGACCCATAGCTGCACCACTAACAGGTTTGGCTAGGGGAACTCCTGCATCCATTAGAGAAAGAGTTGAGCCACATACCGAACCCATAGAGGTTGAACCATTAGAGGACAGTACTTCTGAAACTACCCGTAGTATATAGGGAAAATCTTCTGCACTAGGTAACACAGGAACTAAAGCTCTTTCAGCTAGGGCACCATGACCAATTTCTCTCCGTCCAGGCGATCGCATGGGGCGAGTCTCGCCAACGGAATATGGCGGGAAATTATAGTGATGTAAATAGCGTTTTTCGTCTTCGAGGGTGAGATCCTCTGTAGTATCCTGAGCATCTCCCGATGTTCCCAAAGTAGCAATGGAGAGTACTTGAGTT
>JAAUYH010080410.1_pt1 | contig 10179 bp, 9 predicted proteins | sample 7278061 | NCBI WGS metagenome assembly JAAUYH01 (sample SAMN14350203, study PRJNA611818) | marine sediment metagenome | isolation source: surface marine sediment (0.6m) | place: French Polynesia: Moorea | collected 2018-08 | reverse complement strand
ATCCGCTTTGAGCGGTTCCCATATGCTAAAACCTCCGGCTTTGCCGGAGGATACCTTTATTGAGATCATCCAAAAACTCCGATGCGGGTTCTACCCCACTAATCAGTAGTTTACTCCTCTTGCTCAAAATCAATCGCTTCGTACAAATCTACTAGGGCGATCTCCACTGATACCGATGACAATGTAAAGGATGCTTCTATATCGCTATACTCCGTAAACAACCATTGATGCTGAGCCTGCTTCACATACTGTTCAACAGATGGCTGATATTGGTCAATCAACACATACTCCTGCAGCGTTGGAATGGTGCGATAAGCTGAGAACTTTTTGTCCCGGTCATATGACCGCGTAGATTCCGATAGCACTTCTGCAATCAGAATTGGATTCATAACCGTATCTTTTCGCCCAGGTTTGAGTTCCACAGGGCGAGGGGTAATCATCGTATCAGTGTAAGTATAAATATTGCGTTTGGGGATCCAAAGACGTTGATCGGTTACAAAGATGCAGTAAGGTTTGCCCCTTAACGCCACTCGGAGCAATGCATTCAAGATACTATTAATTTCATTGTGCTCCGGAGTTCCACCCGTCATTTCGACAATCTCTCCATCGCGAAATTCGCTGCGGACATCAGACTCCACCTCCAGAGCTAAATATTCCTCAGCGGTAGAGGTTTTAGTGTCAGGCGCTGTGATAGTCATAGGTCAGCTGTCCTATACTCAAAACTCAATCTAACGGGTAGGTTCACCTACCATTTTGGTGATCGGAGTCTCAAACCCAGTCTAACTGCTCAAAGTCCGACTCAAGTTGAATATCTCCTTGAATTCGCAAAATTCAAACAAACGGACATGACCAAGTTGGTTTCCGCCGTATTCAGTACCTATTTAGCGCCTACCTTATCTTGCATATTGGGCTTCGCGCCATAGTCTCGCGACCAGATCAGATGCTGATGGGATGTCCTTAATCTCACTGCAACCGACACCTGCATATAGGCATAAATCATGTACATCGCCAGTCATTCCCCTTAGCGGCGGCGTATCCTCATACCTCACACATGGTCGACCATCCCCATGATGGGCGACGATGTCTCCTTCACCCGGTCGTTGCCCGCTGGGGGGACACCCTGCCGCCTCCCAAGCCTCAAGGGTTGGCGTCCGCAGCACTCTGTGGGCCGCATAAGGCCAACCGCGGTCAAAACAAACCGTGAGGATAGCCTCATGGCTAGCAGCGGAAATCAATCGGTGTTTATAGGTTTCATGGGCTAAAGATTGGGTTGTGGCCACAAAGCGCGTGCCTAACATTGCGCCAGAAGCGCCGCCTTCTAGCGCATGTCGGATGTGAGTTCCTGTTGCGATTCCACCGGCGGCGACAACAGGAACCGCCTCCGCTTCGGCCACGACCCCGGGTAAGACTTGCCATAACCTCTGGGTGGCTTGTACATGTCCCCCTGCCTCGACACCTTGGCAGATCAAAAAATCTGCATCGAGATCTAGCGCTTGCTTGGCGCCGTCAGCGGTGGAAACTTGAACGCCAAACTTGGCGCCGAACGATCTGACTAATGAAGCTTGGGTGTGGGGCATTCCCCAAGAGAAGGTAACCACAGGCGCGCCCGCCTCCAGCGCATGGGGTAGCGATTGGGGTTCAAAGGCCAAGACAAAGTTAACTTGGAATGGCTTTGTGGTGAGCTGTTTAATGTCAGCAATGAGGGCGGTAGTTTTGGCGGGCGATGTCCAGGTCAGGGCGATCGCGCCCATGCCGCCCGCATCAGACACAGCCGCCGCCAATTCAGCGCCAGCGACACTTCCAATCGGCGCTTGAAATACCGGAATGTCAATACCGAGGAGGGAGGTAAGCGGGTTAGTCATGTTTTCCGAATGAATAAGTGTAAATACTCATTTATGTCAATATTTCCGAAATTAAACTTTACATTTTGTTAAGAGTCTTGTTACATTATCTATGCGTGGGGGTTAGAAATCAGATGAAATGCACCGAGATTGGTCTGAAAACTTAAGGCGTTGCTCCGTGTAAGGCAAGAAATGCTTGTCGACTTGAACCTCAGCATTTCTGATTAGTCAGCTCAAACTCACTCAAACCCTGTATTTAACATCTGAAGGAATTGATGCCAATGGAAACTCAACAAATTAGGTCTGGTGACATCTGGTCGGTCGAGGCGAAGAATGATGGGTTAGCCATCTTGTTCCTATTTCTGGGCGCGCCGCATATCTATGGGGCGTTGCGATCTCGCAGGATGCGGTCAAACTCAGCCCCCCGGTTTACGATAAATCGCTACTTTAAAATCATGCTGTTGGCCGCATCCATTGCGGGCGCCACTGAGATCCTGATTTCGGGACACTATTTGTAAGAGAGAATTAGGAGTTGGAAGTCAGGAACCAGAACCTAGGTTGCCGTTACCCTCTGTACTCTTTATTCTGTTTCTTGGGTCGCCAGGCTTTTCGTTTCATTGCTCGCCAAGCTTTCATCCGGCATTTTCGCTATCAGTCGCCTATACTCGCCAGGGTAGAATAATCGAGTTTACTGCTTAAAATAGCGACGAGGTGGAGGGACAATTAGCGTTTGGAGGGAATCATTGTCAGTACCCAGTTTGACTACTCTAAGTTGGCGGTTGCAGTTGGCGATTATGGAAAACCTGGCGTTTCAGTTCTCTGGCATGAAGAACTTCGGCTTCTCGCATGTTGACACGCTATCAGATGGAGAAATTGCGGTTAGAGTTCGTGAAACCTGTCCTGAAGATCAGCTAAGGGGTTACGCGCCTGTTTACAAATTTGATGTGTTGCTGGCATATACCGAGATCGTCGTTGGAGCCATTGACCTTCGTATCAGCAATACCGAACATATCCTTCTTTACGCTGGCCATATCGGTTACGGCATTGATCCCAGATACAGAGGCAACCGGTACGCCGCTAAAGCCTGTAAGCTGATTAAGCAAACTGCGTTGGCTCATGGGTTTACAACCCTGTGGATCACCTGCAATCCGGATAACCTGGCCTCAAGACGCACCTGTGAGATATTGGGAGCCAAACTGGTGGAGATTGTGGATTTGCCTGAATATACAGAAATGTATCAAAAGGGTGAACGACAAAAATGTCGCTATCGGTGGGATCTGGAAGACTAGTGGAGATCTTTAAGCTTCACCGACCTAAGGGCCCCGCTGCCCCCATTGTGGCGAACTTACCCCACAGCGGCCTTTTTGTCCCTGATGACATTGCGGCTCAGTTTACCCAGACGCATCTACAAACCTTGCCCCATAGCGACTGGCGTCTTGATAAGCTCTATCAGGATTTGCCTCAACTGGGGATCACTGTCCTGCAAGCCACCCATAGTCGGTATGTGGTTGATCTCAACCGTCCGCTCAAACCGCCGCTGTTCGGTTCCTTTTGGACATCCGTCGTTCCCAGGCGGACAGCAATGGGGCAGCAGATTTATCAAATTGAGCCGAGTCGGGCGTCAATCCAAGCCCGGATCGAAACTTATTATCAGCCTTATCACCATCAACTTAATACCCTAATTGAGGAGACCTACAACACATTTGGCCGAGTTTATCTGTTAGATCTCCATAGCTTTATGGGGCCAATTCAGGAAGATGTGTGCTTGGGAAACCGCAATGGAAAAACGTGCTCAGAAAGACTGATCTCAGCGGTGGAAAAACCTTTTGCGGATCAGGGTTACCAAGTCGTTCGCAATAAACAATTTAATGGTGGGTACATTACTGCTCATTATGGCCAGATGCCGAATGTTGAGGCGTTGCAGATTGAGGTGCGCTACCCTGTCTATTTGGCCAAGCATCAGCTCGATGTCCCGCTGATCCCAGATTGGGATGTGCCTGAGCTAGCGGCTGCTCGCCCTATCTTTACTCAGATTTTTTCCACGATCGCGAAGGCGCTTGGGAGCCCCCCCGCTAATCGCGCTTAGCCTCACCGCAACTCGTCTTGTTGTTGAATTTGTTCAATCAGCATCAATGTTTGTTGATAACCGCCTAGATCCCCTTGCATTAGAAAGAGTTGGGCGGCCTGTTGCAAATCGTTCAGGGCGGTTTCTCTATCACCCAAGCGATAGACTAACAGTCCCCGGTTGCCATAGGCCTCCGCCATGGAGGGATTAAGCTGCAAAGCCTGGTTGTAGTCGTCAAAGGCGGCCTGGGGGTTATCCATCGCCCCATGCACCTGACCTCGATTGTAATACGCGTCGGCAGAGCTGGGATCCGCCTGCACCGCTAGATTAAAGTCCGCTAACGCCTGCTCATAGTCGGCTCTAACCGCATAGATTACCCCTCGATTAATGTACGCCTGGGCAAAATCGGGAGAGAGTTGAACGGCTTGGTTGAGATCTGCGATTGCCCCCTCCACATCTTCCACGTGCGTACGGGTTTCCCCTCGGGCGTTATAGGCCTCAGCGCTATCGGGATCGATAGCTAACGCTTCTGTGAAATCTGAGATCGCCTGATCAAAATTGCCCAAATCATGATGGGCCAGCCCTCGATTAATATAGGCTTCTGTATAGGACGGATCGGCTTCAATGGCCTGGTTGTATATTGCGATCGCGCCCTGATAATATCCTTGTTCAGCCAGCGCTTGGCCCTGGGTTAGCAAGTCTTCAACCTTAGGCTTGGGGGTTTCCAATTGGATGGAATAGGCTTGATCAAAGGGCGTTGGGGCTCCTAGAAAAAACACACTGGCAAGAACACCCACAGAGCCATTGATAAAATTCATGACTAGGCTTGCCCCCAAATGATTTCAAACAAAGTTCATCCCCTTCCTCAAAGTGTAACGCTGAAGATGAAGGATAGGGGATGAATACCGGTTATGGGATCAGCATGATGCCCCAAATCAGAGTTGCGGCTAGCCCGAACTTTTGTATCTAAAATGACAGTTTTATAATTAAGACTTGGTCTGAAATTTCTGTTCCGGCGACCCCCTCGAAAAACCGGGTCCGCCATTGTCTCTCTCACGAAACATCCGTTAAACGGGAACGAGACCTTCTGTAGTCTTCCATATGTAAAACGGTGTCTTGCTTGGCGTGAATATTTTTCATGTGTTTTTTAACGGTGTTGAGAGAAATATGTAGCTCAGCGGCTATTTCCTTATAGGTATAGTTCCCGCGGTAGAGACACCAGACCTCTGCCTCACGAGCTGTCAGGCCATACTTGTCAACTTCAGTAATGGCGATGTTTTCGACCGATTGTTTTCGATCTTCCAGCATTACCAGCAAATATGCCTGACTATGCAGCCACAGCTTCAGCCATTTCACCCGAATACGGAGCCGAGTGGTGGGTTCAAGCTCAATTTCAGCCTCTAACGCCGCAGTTTGATTCGTGTAGAAATGACCGCTTTCAAGTAGCGATTGACACACAGACCAAATTTCTTTGGGAACGGTGTTAGGCTGCGATTGAGCGGCTGGAAATCGAGCACAGATCTTACGGGCGACTTCATTGACTTGAACCCACTCACCCTGCTCGGTCAGAATCAGGATTCCATCCATGAAGTTGTCAATTACAGCTTGTAATAAGGCGACTTCTGAGGTGTGACCTAAGAATTTCGGATGTTCAGGATAATTTTCGGACGTCTTCATTGGGAGCCTTGATGAACGCGGTGAATTTTCGTCAAACAATTCAACTAGCGACCTTTGGGCAAAACCAGTGCAAGCGAAACATCTCTGTAATAATCCAGAGCAATAACCACTGGCGACCTTTGGGACGACTAGGTAACGAGGAACACCCCTGCATGCCCCTCATTACTTAGTAACTTGGTAGTACTTTAATGATTTATGCACGGAGTTGTGGAACGAGCCCCTTTTTTGACCTGCCTTACGGCTCCAAATCCCAAAAATAAAGGGGTAGAGCGCTCATGGAGAAAGGTTAAGGATGCAGCCCGATTCTACACAATCCTAAGGTGTTCTATTCTCAATAGTATTCTCTTGCATTTTCCCTAAAATTATGGTTGGAATTGTGCTGGTTTCCCATAGCGCCAAGCTCGCTGAGGGAGTCCAAGAGTTAGCTTTGCAGATGGCCCAAACCCCTGTTCCGATCGCCATCGCTGCTGGCATGGACGATCGCGAGAATCCCTTCGGGGTTGACGTCATGCAAATCTACGCTGCGATTGAATCGGTTTATACCGAGGCTGGCGTAGTTGTGCTTATGGACTTGGGCAGCGCCATCATGGGGACGGAAATGGCGCTGGAATTTTTGGATGAAGCGCAACGCCAGCATGTGACATTGTGTGAAGCGCCGCTCGTGGAAGGGGCGATCGCGGCGGTCGTTCAAGCAGCAGCGGGGGCAGGGGTTGAGCAGGTGTTGGCGGAGGCGAGGGGGGCGATTGCAGCGAAGGGGGAGCAGATTGGCGGGCAAGAGGAGAAGATTGGGCAAGAGGGGCAGGGGGAGCAGGGGAGGCAGGGGGAGCAGGGGAGGAGGAAAGTGCGGGTGGTTGTGGCTAATCGGTTGGGGATTCATGCCCGTCCGGCGGCGCAATTTGTGAGGACGGCGGGGCGATTTGAGGCGGAGATCACGGTGCGCAATGTGAGTTGGTCGAGCGCTGCGGTGAGTGCTAAAAGCATTAATCAGGTGGTGACGCTGGGGGTGTCGCAGGGACACGAAATTGAGATTGCGGCCCAAGGCGCAGATGCTGAGGCGGCGTTGGCGGCGTTGACGGACCTGGTTCTTAGTCAGTTTGGGGAGGCGGAAGAGGAAGTTTCGAATAGGGAACAGGGGACAGGAGTCAGGGAACAGGAGGGAGCTCGGTCTGGTTTGGCCGGAGGGCAAGGCGACGTCTCTTCTGGTTCAACCCTTCAATTGGCGGGGGTGGCGGCTTCTCCAGGCTTTGCTGTGGGGCCTGCTATTCGCTATCAACCTTCGATTCCCGATGTAACCGATCAACCGTCGGAGGATCCCCAGGCGGAGTGGAGGCAGTTTCAGGGGGCGGTGCAAGTGGCGCGATCGCAGATTCAGGCCATTATCCAAACCTTGCAAACCTCATCTACTAATGAGGGAAGTATCGAGATTTTTCAGGCCCATTTGCTCTATTTAGAAGATCCCGCTTTGCTCGATCAAACCCATCAGCAAATTTTCCAGCAGCATCGGCGAGCGGCGATCGCATGGAAAAGGGCGATCGCAGATATGGTCAATGCCTATCAAAACTTAGAGGCCGCGTATCTCCAGGCTCGGGCAGTGGATGTGCAAGACATTGGACAACGGGTGTTGAAGCTGCTATGTCAAAAGGATGGGGAGCAACCAACAAGTTTCCGGAGTCAGGGACCCGGCATTTTAGTCGCCGCTGATTTAACCCCATCAGATGCAGCGCAATTGCAGCCTGATCAGGTGCTTGGCATTTGTACAGCAGCAGGCGGCGCCACCGCCCACAGCGCCCTAATCGCCAACATGTTAGGAATCCCCATGGTGGCGGCGGTAGGCGAAAAACTGCTGTCGCTAGATAGCGGCGTCCCCCTCGCTCTAGACGGATCAACCGGTCAAATATGGATCAACCCCAACAAAACTCAACAACAAGCATTAATCGCCCAACACCCATCCCCTGCCTCTCCCCCTGCTCTCCCTGCCCCCTCTGCCTCTCCTGCCTCCCCCTCCCCCCAAAAAACTCTCACCCAAGATGGCCGCCACATACCCGTTATGGCTAATATCATGGGACTCTCTAGCGCCCAGATAGCGGTAACGCAAGGGGCGGTGGGGGTGGGCTTGCTGCGCACAGAGTTTCTGTATCTGGATCGTGTGACGCCGCCGACTGAGGCGGAACAGGTTGAGACGTATCAGGCGATTGCCCAGGTGTTGGGAATTCGACCGTTGACGATTCGCACGGTGGATATTGGGGGGGACAAACCCATTCCATATATGACGCGGGGGCCAGAAGCGAATCCCTTTTTGGGCTGGCGGGGGATCCGTCAGAGTTTGGATTGTCCAGAGACATTCAAAACCCAATTACGCGCGATTCTGCGGGTCAGTCAGGGGCGTGCGGTGCAAGTATTGTTTCCGATGGCGGCTTCGGTGAATGAGGTCCGTGCGGCCAAGGCGATCTTGGCGGAAGTGCAGAATGAATTGCGGCAGGCGGGGACGCCATTTGACCCGGCGATGAAAGTGGGCTTGATGATTGAGGTTCCGGCGGCGGTGATGATGGCCGATCAGTTGGCGGCTGAGGTGGACTTTTTCAGTTTGGGTACGAACGATCTGAGTCAATATGTGATGGCGGCGGATCGCGGTAACTCCCAAGTGTCGGCGCTAGCGGATGCGTTGGAACCGGCGGTGCTGCGGATGGTGGGAGAGACGGTGAAGGCGGCTCACTCAGCTGGGATAAAGGTGAGTGTTTGTGGGCAATTGGCTTCAGACCCGATGGCGACGCCAATTTTATTGGGGTTGGGGGTGGACGAGCTGAGTGTGAATCCCCCCGCGATCGCGCAGGTGAAGAGCGCTATATCGCGATGCAGTTTGACGGAAGCGGAGGCAATCGCCCATGAGTCGTTGCAGTTGGACTCAGCGGCGGCAGTCAGAGACTATATCAATAGCCTCTCTTCTTAGGGCTTTGATTCACTCCCCACCGAAACTCTAACCAATTAACACCTCTGTTTCCAGATGCACGGGTAATGTGAAGCAAAATCGACTGCCTTGATGCTTACCAGGGGACTCCGCCCAAATCCGTCCGCCCATCCCCTCAACCAAGTAACGACAGATCGTTAAGCCGATCCCCACTCCACCTGTAGTGCGCTGTAGATAGCCTTCCTCTTGATGAAAGCAATCAAAAATATTTTCCAGCTGTTCTTCACTAATCCCTCTCCCGGTATCTGAGATCGCAATCATGAGCATTGAATCCCCTGTAGGACCTTGAGTCTCTTGGAGATTGCTATCGACTCCCATCCGCTTTACCTGAACCTTGATCTCACCACTTGCCGCCGCAAAGCGGCAAGCATTCTCCAAAAGTCTTTTGATCACCTCTACTAAGCGGTCTACATCCGTCCAGAGGGGTAAAAAGCCAGCTGACGGCTCAATCCAGATATTGGATAAGACAGCCTCAGGCGCTTGTTTCAGGAAACTGCTGAGGGTGGCCTGGAGTGTTGATCTAATATCTACCTGTTCGGATCGAAAACAAACCTGCCCGGCTTCCAACCGACGAAGTAATTCTAGATCGCGAACCAGTTCACAGAGTCGACACAGGTCATCGCAGGCGACTTCTATAAGGGTTTGTCGAGTCTCCGAAGATTCCTGCAGCTCATGTTGCAGGGTTTCTATACAAACCTGGAGCGTGGCTAAAGGCGTGCGCAATTCATGATTCACAATTGCTAGCACTTGTTGCTGTCGCTGCTTTAATAGCGCAATTTGCTGAGGCGTGATTGGACGCACTGCCCGATTGTCGCTCTTTCTCATGCCCTCCAGGAAATGAGTCAGTCGAGATTGCGCTATCTCTAGACTAGGTTGGTGGAATTCCAACCCCTCAGGCAACACCGCAAACATTGAACTGAAAGCGTCTGTCACTGCAGAGTTGGAGTGAGACTGCAGAAACCCTGATGTATTGGACCATACCTGATCAACATAAGGCAAAAAGCCTTCAACTGTATTACATAACTGTTTAAGTTCAGCTCGCGCGATCGCCAGCATTCGACGCTGCACCTGAGCCGGAATCGCCTCTCCTTCAGCCAAGGTTTCCACTGCAATTTGCAAGGTGGACAGCGGCGTCTGCAGTTCGTAACTCAGCAGCGAAACCAATACGCTGCGAATGTGATCAAACAGCTGAACCAAAGCAAGTTGAGGGTCAGGAGAGGGGTCGATCGCCAATGGGACTGACATCTGGCACGTAGAAGCCGACATTAACTCTCCCCGCATTGAGGAGCGTGAGAGTGTTCGCGAATTCGCTACGAAGGGGGAAGGGACAGCTGGAGTTGGCATGAATATCAATTGCCAGAAAGTAAATCGGCAATAAAGTCAAGATATGTAAATTATTGTAAAACAAACTGCAACATATTTCTTAATGTTCTCTAAAGATTTCCCTTTGAATTTATCTTCTACTGCTTCCCACCCCCAGGCGCAGGTCTCCATTGACGTGGTCTGCTTCAGGAACTTGAGTAGAGCCTACATTCAGCAGGTAGCTCAACACAGTAAATAATATTGTTGGCAGGCCGAACCAAGAAAACGCAAAATGTGCCTTTGCACCTCTGTTAGCTTAATGCCCCATT
>JAAUYH010052370.1_pt1 | contig 10179 bp, 8 predicted proteins | sample 7278061 | NCBI WGS metagenome assembly JAAUYH01 (sample SAMN14350203, study PRJNA611818) | marine sediment metagenome | isolation source: surface marine sediment (0.6m) | place: French Polynesia: Moorea | collected 2018-08 | reverse complement strand
GGCCTCGGTGTACATGGTCGCCGAGTTTGCAGCGGAGCGTATCGTGCGTGCGGCGAAGAGACCCGCTTTTCGACGACGTTTCTCCTACTGGTAGTCAACATGCATCGTGCATCGTGTTCATTACGTAAGAAATTGTGGGTGGAGATACTGTAGAGGTATCTTCGAAAATTTTATTGGTACTATCACACTTTTTTCGTATTCGTTATTCCTTGTTATCAATAAATCTACAGCGCAAACTGGTAGCCCATGCCATCGATCAACATGGCCTCACTCGTGCTGTATCAGTTATCAACTGCAATACGCTATTTGAGCGCAGTGAACGAGTAGCGCTGACCCGATGCATCGGATGGCGATTGAGCAAGTTTCGTGTTCAGCTGGAGTTATGGGCATTCGGAAATAATAAATTTCCATGTCAGTTATTTCTGCCTTGGCCGAGTACAGAACAGGTCGTAGCTGTATGCTGTACAGTACAATACTCCATCGTATTACGCAGCAACTGCTCTTCTCTGCGAGCGATTGCCCTGCAAGCGACTCTCCGCAATCGTGTGCCGCTCACCGCTTCGGGCGGCCAACGAAAGCCAAGCGCGGCACACCGCGGACATGAGCGAAATTGACAATGAGTCGTTAACGCTCGACATACGTCAACCGGACGGCCCACTGGTTGCGCATGTCATTATCGTCGCGTTTCACGCGAAACTCGGCAATCGCGTAGAGTTCGCGTATCCTCGACTTCGCGGTGATGTGCTACTGCACGCAACCGACCTGAGCGATTCGCTCGACATTTCCGCTGATCCCCTGTCCCCTTTCCATTCCCCACGACCGTACAACACTGGGCTCACCCCACCACCGGGCGCGTCGCCGGAGTGCGACCCGATTCAATCACCTAGCGCCGGCGGGCTACGTGGTGATTGGGGGCAATTGCCAGAAGAATGGAAGTTTCTCCCGTTCATGGCGATGCCTGAAGGCGCACACGACCTCAATCACGACGTCGTGTTCTTCACACTCCAACCCAACGTGCACTGTGTTTCTTGCTTCAGGCAAGTCGACGCAGCCGGAAGTTCGACGCATTCTGCGTCTGGTGGGCGCAACTTCGAGAACGGCGTTGCGGCGCGTGGAAGAGTACAAAAATCCGTCGTCTTACTCTGTCGCCGACCCCTATACGGCGTTTTAGCTGACCGACTCGCGCCCGCCGTGCGCGCCTATTTTGAACAAGGCGATTTTGCGCGCACCGACGTACTCGCGTCCCTATTCCATTCGCTCAACTCGTCACTCGCGCGGCCGTCACTGCGCAATGCCGCCACCCTATTCCACGGCCTCGACCTGCGCTCACTGATACGACTCATCGGCATCCATGCACTATCGGTGCTCAAGCTGGTGATGCTTGAGAAGCGCGTCGTTTTTTACTCTCAACCCGTGGCGTTGGCGTCGAATGCCGTCATCGCGTTCGCGTCCATTTTCCCCGGTGCACTCGACTCCGTCGCACCGACCATGACCGCGCTCGACAGCACGCCAGAGATGAAGGATTACGGACTGCCACTCGCGCTATTTGGAAACCGCGACCGCGTCGTACTGCAGCCGTACGCCCCGTTGCCGCACATCTCGGAGCTGCTGCAACCGAACATCGCCGGTGATTCCGTCGGATGCATCATCTCAACCTCGCACAACGTTGGCATGCTGCTCTCGTCCGCTGCCGCCGCCGCGTCCGCCCGCGACCGCTCGCCGTCGCCCTCGAAGCCGGCCGTGTACCCCTCGCCCGCGCGGAAGAAGCAGCTACCCATGCGGTCTCAATCGGTGGCGGCGATTGGGTTTTCCACGCCGCAGGCGAAAAAGATGCCGCCAATGTGGTCGCAATCGGAATCGTCGCAGAACAACAAACAAGCGACACAGTCCGCGCCTCGGCCTGCTACGATTAGTCGCTCGTTGCCGCAATTCCCGGCTCAATCGCCCTCGAGTACGAAGAAGCCCACGAAACTGCCCGCACCCACACGCGCACCACCACCGAAGACGGGACGCGTTTCGGATGTCGACGCACTGGTCAACTTCTCGACAGGGAAGGTTTCTGTCAGCAGTGCATTAGAACCGTATGTGCGGCTGACCAAGGGGGAGCGGCGGTTTATGCGCGACCTTGTTGCCGCCGCCGCAGCGCCGTCATCGGCATCTGTAAGTTCATCCGGGGCAACTGGGTCGTTTGTTGGCTCCGACGACTACATTCGCGACCGATTACGCAAGTATCTACAGGGATTTTTGGCATCGGCGGCGACCGTCAACTCGCTTTCGGGTGGGCCGCCACTAGCGCGTGGAGCGAACGCACGCTGGAAACGGCATGAAGTTCTACGGATGGACCTGACGCCGTTGTCGCCGTACGGCGAGAAGTTCGGACGCGAATGGCTGATGACGCGAAACGCCGCGGTGTGGTCAAGAAAGTTCTCGCCCATCATCGCGGGGCTGAGGCTGCCCCCGGCGCCGGTATTTTTGCCCGAGTCTGCGCTGGAGGAGGGCGTCGCGGCGCTGCCGGCGGCCCTGCAGATGCCCGTGGACGACCTCGTCACCGGCCTGCGGCAGAACGTGGCCGAGCTGGGCCGGCTGTCGGAGAGGGCGGTGCAGGGCTTCTCCAGTTTTTGGAAGCGCATGGAGGTCGAGGTGTCGCGTGTGGAGAGCGCGATCGGCGCGGCTGGCGGGCGACCCGGCAACTTGCCGCCTATCCCACCAACGAAGACCCACCCCGTAATCGACACCGTCCCACCTTTGCGTCTGAGCAAGAGCGATTCCGTCGCCGACAAAGCACGAAGCAAGAACAACTTTCCGCGCTCGGACTTCCCCAACGGAAGAACGAAAAATTAAAACGGGGTTCACCAGCACCAAATTCGCGCCGTTCTTTGTTTGTTGTAGTTGGTCTGTTCATCTAAATTTAGTACTAGTTGGCATCGATTCGGCGCCAGAGTTTCGGAATGGTAACCTGTTCTACTACCACGAACATGAAGATACAGTTGACTTGATAGACAGTTGATGCATTGAATCGAAATCTCGGAAGCAGGCAGCCGCAGGATGACATACTTCATCTTTATCAAGCAGTAACGATTAACCACGCTCACCGCGTATACGACGTGCGAGCGCCATGTCCTTGGGCATAATCGTGACGCGTTTCGCGTGAATCGCACACAAGTTGGTATCTTCGAAAATAGAAATGAGATGCGACTCGGCCGCTTCCTGGAGCGCCTCTAGCGCGACACTTTGAAATCGGACGTCTGGTTTGAAATCTTGGGATATCTCCTTGACCAAGCGTTGGAACGAGAGGCGGCGTATCAGAAGGTCGGTAGACTTCTGAAACTGCCGAATCTCTCGCAGCGCCTTAGTGCCGCTGCGTAGACGCCGTTTCCTCAGAGGATGGAACACGGCGGGGGCTATTTTTCGATGCGCCACATGCACCCGAGGCAGTTGTTTGCGCGGGGCTTTCCCGCTCACCGACTTGCGAGCCGATTGCTTGGTGCGCGCCATCTTGTTACCGGTGTTGCCCTAACGCTGCGGTCATTGTGGTCACTTGTATAGAACGGGAACGGTGTTTCACGCGCAGATGCCGGTTGAACATTAGGATCGTGGAATCGAATAGTTTAGAAGTAACTTTAATGATACATAGGAAGTACGGCGTACGCGACTAACTAAATAACAATGAGGATAAACTTGGAAATAGGCGCATTACCGCTTCTTCTTTTTCTTCTGGTTCGCTTGCTTTTTCAGGTCCGCTCCCTCGCGGCGCAATTTCGACGTATCCGACGACATCGAGAACAAACGGTCGGAAGGGCGCGGCTTGCGGTGCTTCGGTGCGCCTGTTGCAGTTCCCGAGCCATTTCCCGACGCTTTGTTCGGACGGTCCACCTTGCGAACCGCATCCCACCCCCGCATGATATTGCCGGACGACCACGTCGACACGATGTAATCCTCCTCTTGCTTCGATATCGACGCCTCCACCTCCGCAAGCTTCTTCTTCAAAGATGCCTGTATCTTATCGAGAGAACGCGCGAACTTCGCACGCTCGGCGGCAACATCGATATCGTGTTCGGGCGGGGGTGACGCGCTGTTCTCTTTCAAGCGCTCGCGCTTCCCCAACACGCCGCGCGTCCGATGCGCGATATCTGACGGCCCATTTTCCTTCGCGCTCGATGCATCCGCGGTGCCGTTCGCCGCGCTCGTCGTCGAGCCTTCGCTCGGACCGGCCATACTTCGGGGTCGCGATGTACCGCACCCAGTATAGCACACTGCACCTCAAGATGACACGATGTACTGGCTAAATTTACTGAATTCAATCAAACAACTGTAAGCCCAGCTATCAATTACACGTGTATGTGTTTTCGAGCTTCCCCTGCTACCGACGTCGACTGCGCTGCAGGCATAGCTTCAATAGTCGCACAACAGCGGTGCCACCTCGTCATAGCTGAGGGCATAGCAGAAAGGCGACGTTGTGAAGCGGAAGAAATCAGCAATCCAACATGGCGGATAGACTCACTCGTATCGCCATCGTGAATGGCGAGCGCTGCAAGCCTAAACGATGCTCGCTCGAGTGCAAGAAAAGTTGCCCGGTGGTGCGCATGGGCAAGATTGGGTGTGTGGAAGTCACGTCGAAAAGCAAAATCAGCTCCATCTCTGAAATCCTCTGCGTCGGGTGTGGTATCTGTGTGAAGAAGTGCCCTTTCGATGCGATTCAAATCATCAATTTGCCCAAGGAGCTGGAGAAGGAGACCATTCATCGCTACGGTAACAACTCGTTCAAACTGCATCGTCTACCCGTGCCCCGTCCTGGTCAGGTTCTTGGGCTTGTTGGCACGAACGGTATCGGGAAGAGCACTGCATTGAAGGTGTTGTCTGCGAAACTCAAGCCTAATCTCGGGAATTGGGACTCTCCTCCCGATTGGTCTGAAATCCTGAATCATTTCCGTGGTAGCGAATTGCAAAACTACTTTCAAAAGGTGCTTGAGGACAACATCAAGGCAATCATCAAACCTCAGTACGTCGACCAAATTCCTCGTGCTGTCAAAGGTCGTGTGTCTAGCATTTTAGAGCGCAAAGATGAACGTGATATCGCAGCTGAAATGGGTAACGAACTGGACTTGGGCGGCGTGTATGACCGTGAAGTGCAAGTTCTCAGTGGTGGTGAGCTGCAACGTTTCGCCCTCGCCATTGTAGCGGTGCAAGAAGCCGATGTGTACATGATTGATGAGCCAAGTTCGTACTTGGATGTGAAACAGCGTCTCAAAGCCGCGAATGTGATTCGCTCATTGCTCATTGAGAAAAGTCGTCACTATGTCATCGTTGTGGAGCACGATCTTGCTGTCCTCGATTATCTATCCGATTTCATCTGTTGCTTGTATGGAAAACCAGGTGCATACGGTGTTGTAACCCTCCCGTTCTCCGTTCGTGAGGGTATCAACATTTTCCTGGCTGGTTTCGTGCCCACTGAGAACCTTCGTTTCCGTGAGTCAGCGCTTCAGTTCCGTCTAGCCGAAACTGCTGATGACGAGGAAGAAATTGAACATCATCATATGTATGCTTATCCGAAAATGTCGAAAACTCTGGGTACATTCAAGTTGAACGTCGAGGCTGGCAGTTTCACAGATTCTGAAATTGTAGTGATGCTTGGCGAGAATGGGACAGGAAAGACAACCTTCATTCGCATGCTTGCTGGGCTGCTGAAACCAGATGATGATAGCGTTGAAATTCCTGAACTGAACGTCAGTTACAAGCCACAAAAGATTTCTCCTCGCTTCGAAGGTACTGTCCGCCAACTTCTTTATGCAAAGATCCGAGACGCGTGGTTGCATCCCCAGTTTATGACGGATGTAACCAAACCGATGGACATCGATCCGCTGCTTGACCAAGAAGTGAGACATCTCTCGGGTGGAGAGTTGCAGCGTGTCGCGCTTGTACTTGCGCTCGGAAAACCGGCCGATATCTATCTTATTGATGAACCCAGTGCTTACCTGGACTCGGAACAGCGTATTCTCGCCGCGAAAATGATCAAGCGTTACATTCTTCACTCGAAGAAGACCGCATTTATCGTGGAGCATGATTTCATCATGAGTTCTTATCTCGCGGACCGAGTTGTCGTATACGAAGGTACTCCAGCTAAAAGTTGTACCGCGTTGGCACCTCAGAGCCTAGTTGGTGGAATGAATCGATTCCTTTCGAACCTAGAAATCACGTTTAGAAGAGACCCGTCGAACTTCCGTCCTCGAATCAACAAGTTGGACTCGGTGAAAGACAAGGAGCAGAAAGCGTCTGGTAACTACTTCTACCAGGATGTTGCCAAGGACGACGGAGACGACAAGTAGACGGCGTGGAGTTTACTAAATAGCTTGTGCTGCTAAGTCGAGGACCCGATGACAATCATCTTTGCGAGCATGAAACCGTGCTCTTGTCCTGCACGGAACGAGTTGCAATCAAGTGGAAATGAGAGGATGTCAGGGCGTCATGGGTTGAAGTAAGGAGTCGGGATGAGCCAACAGAGTCATGCACAAGCGAATCAGGTAGTTAGTTGGTGCCAGTTGAACCGAAGCCACCGGCGCCGCGCTGGGTGTCATCGATGGCGTCGACGACTACCACGGGGGCCATACATATGCGCTCAAGAATCAGTTGCGCGATTCGGTCGCCTGTCTTCACGACAAATTCGTCGGCACTGAAATTAAACAGTACAACACCAACTTCTCCATTGTAGTCCGCATCAATCACGCCAGCACCAACGTCGATGAACTTCTTGAGAGCTAGTCCGGATCGTGGAGCCACTCGGCCGTAACATCCCATTGGGATTCTCATCTGTAACCCAGTCTTCACCAAGGCTTTTCCGCGAGGTGGCACAACGTTGTCCTCGGATGCGTAAAGATCGAGTCCCGCAGCTGCTTCGCTGCCGCGCGTTGGTGCTTTGGCAGTCTCGGACAGCAACTTGACTTGAAGTGCGGGCGTTTTCATTGCTTGTTCCGCATCCATCTCAGATGCAAGACGGGCCTTGGGGATAACAGAAGACACAGGCATAGTTCGAAAGGTTCGATAGCGTGTTAGGGAGAGCGAAGTTGGTCTTCTGATATGGGATCGGAGCGCAGATAAAGAGTGAAGTGGAACAAACGCTTGGAGTTGAGTAGTACGAATCAACATCGACTGCCAATAACTCGGAGGATTCAGAAGGGGTTAGTATGGGTATTCCCGCCAAATTTTAAATTTGGCAATACTCCTGAGGTAACCGGTAAATGGCCCCAATCGGTACCCTATGCATCCCAGACTTGGACGTTCTCTGTGGGATAATCCTGTTTGGCGAACACGAACGACAGCATGGAAGAACTGGCGAAAGAGAGGACGAAAGCACGCAAGGTGCTGAAGAAGTGGAGCGGGGATGTATCTTCGGATGAGTTCCACAGAGCGCGAACCAACTTGGTCCTATACACGCAGGATATCATTGAAATAACGGTACGTGTGGCGATGGATGCCATCGCGATATTCCTCAACTGAAGCAGCCGGCTGATGTTCTTACTGACCACAGTGTGCGGGGCACAATGTGCCAGATGTGTCGAATTTGAGCGCTGAAATCGATAATTTCTTCCGAGCAGTTGTAGGCCGGCCAGCAGAGCCGTATCGCCGGAAGATAATACAGAACAATGTCGATTCCGCCGCTCGTATGAAAGCTCACAACACCATTTGCGACATTGTGGCGCCCGCCAAGGATGCGTTCCATGCCATGGGCGATTCACTTTGTAACTATCTCTTGATTTTGCGCGAACATCAGCCCAATTCTCCACTGCTCACTAGAATTGCAGCGGCTCTGGTTCGTGTGGTGATGCATCTTAGCGATTGTGCGCGCTACGAGGAGAAGCCTGTTCGGGCAGTGGCATTCGCCGAATATATTCGCACGCTCTGTCCGGAAAATGCCGAGGCTCACATGCGAATCGGTCTTTCTCTGCCACTTATTCCGACGCGGCCGAATGGCGCCACTTCCCTGAAAGCGTTTTACCATTTTTGTGTCTATCTCGCGAATCGTGCGGTGGATGTGAGTAGCCCACCCGCCCAAGTGGTGCATATTGCAGCGAAGAACGCGTCGAACAGGGTTCGTGCGTTGGAGAGACAAATTTCGCCACCAGATAAAATAGACATCTTTGCCGAACGTTTCATTTCCGCATGCTGGACCACGCTCACATGTGAGGACATGATGAAGGTCCACAAAGCTGTACTAATTCTGGGGAATGCGGAGCTTTGGAAATCCGCAAGAGAGTTTGTCGCCACGGGCGACCTTGACGAGCGGCAGGAAGAGATTGAGAGTGCGTTACTGCACGCGGTTGGCATCGCGATTTTTGTTCGCTATCGATTAACACGAAAGGGCAATTTCGACCGCGCGGTTTGTCCGAAACGTATCGCGGCCGCCGATGCACTGTTGAGGAATTTTGCTGCTGTTCTCTGCGAGGCGGTGACAACTGATTTGGTTCGCGTGAGAGGGAGGGTGAGGAATCGGAAGAAGAATCGACGGAGGTTCTTTCAAAAGAAAAGAAAGAAACCCAACGCCGTGAACCCCCCGAATCACTCGCCCGAAGTTCTGGGAATGATGTGCTTGAATGACCGAGTGGCTATGAGTTGGGTGCCACCAGCTATGGGACCACTGTCGATACTTCTACATTTTTGGTCCAAGACATTGGAATCAATAATAGAGGTTCAACTAGGCCCGTTCGTGGAGTTTTACAGGCAACTTAAACAACTGCTGCTGGAATTCACCCGATTTCAAGAGGTTTCGGGGACGACGGAATACTTGGAGCGTGTGCGAAGCCTCCTGGTGTCGCACAGCGAAGTTCCGAGTCTAAACGAAGACTTGTATTTGTGCAACTTTCGTGCGTGCAAGAATCAAGACTTGTTCCGTAACATCGTGGTGCAGAAAATTGTACCCCCAACCTTCCTCAAGGGCGATTCGAACGGAATGTTAGACAGGGCGGTGGCAGAGTTAATGAAAGCAAATCAACGGTACGAAACCGTTGTGGGGCCTGCGAGCGTGCGACATCTCGAAGCGTTCGGTCAGCAGGTTGCGAAAAAGCTTCGGAGCACAATCCCGACGGGCGTCATGGTGAGTTCGACGACATCCAACTTTCTCGTCATGTTGGCGCTACGAAAGCAGCGTATTTCTCGGATGGCAGACGTGTTGCGCACGTACAAGTGCGGGTTGATTGGTATCGAGACGACACCAAGAGCGCCGGCTGGTACACCGCTTCCTCCGGTACAGGATGTACTTGACACGCAACCCAACGATTCTGAAGGTCTGGAAACATGCCCTCTTCCTGGTCAATTGAAGCGACGCTACGTTCGGTTTTCGTCACAAGAATGTAACCCTGCGGAAAGAGAACGAAACCTCGGGAAACGAAGACGGTTGATTGGAAGTGAGCCAGTTGCTTCGCTTCTCACCGATCGAGCTTGCAGTTCAGAACAACAGGATATTGAAACGTCTCCTGATCAGAATCTCAGACAATCACAATCAGTAAATTGAAAACGAATCACGTAAACTGTTGGTGTAGCAATCATCATCATCAAATAATGAGGAGTGAGATAACCTACAACCTCGAAAGAATTTCATTTCTTTCAGCAACCATTCTCACTTTTCTGGAGAAGAATGCTTGAAAGCGCACGACTGCGTAAAACGAACAGTTCTCGCTCTGCGTAACGTTTATCGCGCTGGAGTCTCCGTCTGCTTCTCCCCCTACTTCCCCCCTTTGAACTGCCAAGTTCAAGCAACTCCCGACTTAACTTGGAAGTAATGGATGAAAAGAGAAGAAGCGATCACTAGGTCGAGGCTGCCGAGGTTTCGGTGCTCCGGTTGATCGACCTTGGCCATCTCTTTGCCTTGTGCCACAGGTTCTTGTTTTGCTAGGATGTTCCCAGCTGCGCATAATATTACTAGATTCCCAAGTGCTTGCAATATACCATTCTTCTTGCTTAGTAATTGTGTCTTCCAAGCATACCTGATGAATTATCTAATGCTGAGAATTCTCTCTTACGATACTCAAATTGAATAGGTTATTTTCCCGCATTACATTCATGAGTAAGTAATTCGCATGCCAAACTACATGAAAGTAATTATTCTAACCTTCGTAGTTATTCATAATCTCATTGACTTCTTGTAAGCCCCACAACTCCTTGTTCATGTGAAGGAAGAGCTGCATTTCC
>JAAUYH010042228.1_pt1 | contig 10179 bp, 8 predicted proteins | sample 7278061 | NCBI WGS metagenome assembly JAAUYH01 (sample SAMN14350203, study PRJNA611818) | marine sediment metagenome | isolation source: surface marine sediment (0.6m) | place: French Polynesia: Moorea | collected 2018-08 | reverse complement strand
GCTGCGCGCGTAATAGACGCTGCCGAACGTCTTGATATCGTCAATCCAGGCGATTTGCAGATACCGTTCGATCTCCAAATCCGGGTCGTCGTGAAAATCGCTGCAGTGGAACTCGGCAGCCGCAAACTTATCTTGTCTGCCGGCGTGAAAACCGTAGAGCAGGGTCGACCCGTCCGGATTGTGTCTGGCGAAAAGCTTCGTATTTGGCGTCCACGTCACCGTCCCGGCGCGGTTGGCGCCGCGATAGATCGCCTTGCGGCATTCGATGATATGGCGGAACTCGACGCGCTCGCCGTTGTAGCCGTAATAGCCAGTCACCTCGACCGGGAAAGTCTCATCTTGCGGATCGAAGAAGACATGCCGCACGCCCGATGGATTCAGCCATTGGCTCCATACCAGCCAGCCTACCAGAAGCGCCGACACCGCCGCCAACAACCAAGGCCACGATCGGCGCGGGCGTTGCGGCGCGTCAGTCACCATACGCCCGACCTCCCCACCGGGCGGGAACCCCGCCGCGCGTCATGTAGCCTCGCATCCTCACGCCCCGCCTCCCGTCATGGCGCCATAACTTCCCCCAATCGGGGTGAGGCCGAGGCGGCGGAAGAGCTTGTCGGAGCGGGGGGCGTCGTCGGCGCTGGTGACGTGGATTTCGATGGCCGCGGCGCCCTTTCCGTCGGGGCCGACGCGGGCGGCCCAGCTTTTGAAGCCGCGCAAGAGGCGCAGGGCCGCCTCGCCGCCGCGCAGGCCGCGCCGGATCTCGGGCGCGACGAAGAAGATGCGGGTGCTGGCGATCCAGGCGTCGGCCGCCATATGCGGCCCAGCCACGCCAAGCAGCAGACCGACGGTCCGCACCGCGCCGCCATCCGCGCTCGCCTGACCCGAGTCGCCATCCGGGATGCGGTCCGCCGCCAGCAGGATATGGTGCGCCGGGTCATCGAGGACGCGGCGGAAGTAGGTGCGGCCCTTGTCGAAGTTCAGCGGGATCCGACCGTTCCAGGTCGCCTCATGCGCCTCGGCGAAGAGCGCGGCCAGGGGCTCCAAGTCCTCGATTGTACGCAGCCGCCGGACGCGAATGCCGCCGCGCGCGGGCGGCGCCGCCTTCGGCTCCCGCTGGTTCGGATCAGCAGGGCCGGCGTCCGCTTGGTCCGGTTCCCCGTGATGAGCCGTCGTGTCGAGAGGCGCGGCCATCAGCGAACGCCTCCTTCAAAAGGAACCGGCCCGATCAAGGCCGTACGCCCATGGCGCTGGCGCGATTTGGTGTTTCCTCGCATCCGATTCACCCCCTGGGAACAGTTGCTGAGCGTTGACAGACCGAGCCCACAAGACAGGGCCAAGTCATCTAAAAGTCTAACCTCGTTCGATATTGCATAGCAACAGACGATACGTCTTATTGGTGAAAATAATTGATTACAGAACAACTTGCAGGTATATCAACAGGCGCACCGCCTCTGCGTCAAGCGATGGGCTGCGCGGGCCTGTATCCCCCAAACTCGCGATCGCGCGGCGATTGCATAGCGGCGGGGGCGGTGTATTCCAGAAGGCTGGGGATCAGCCTTTGTCTATATGCTCCGGTTCGGTTGCTCCGTATCTCGTCTCTCCTGTTTGTCTCGTGGCTTGTCTCATCGTTCCCGAAAGGCCTCGTCCTGGTATCGGAGGAGGGGGGAGATGAGGAATTCGATGATCTGGCGTTCGCCGGTCTTGACCTCGACGGTGACATTCATGCCCGGCGTGAGCGGAACGGTTTCTCCGTCGGCGAGGATCGTCGTCTCGTTGAGCGCGACGCGGGCCTCGTAGACCAGGCCGAGCTGTTCGTCCTGGATCGCGTCGCCCGAGAGATGCTGGACGTCGCCCGGGATCAGCCCGTATTTGGTGAAGGGGAAGCTTTCGATCTTGATCTCGGCCTTGTGGCCGGCGCGGACGAAGCCCTTGTCCTTGTTCAGCACCATGGCCGAGATTTCGAGCGGCGCGTCATCGGGAACCAGCACCATCAGAGGTTCGGCGGGCTGTACGACGCCGCCGACCGTATGGACGGCCAGTTGCTGGATGACGCCGTCCGCCGGCGCGCGCAGGGTCTGCAGCTCCTCGTTCAGCGCCGCCTTCTTCAGCGCTAGCACGGCCTGGTCGTAGGTCCGCCGCGTCTCCTGGAACTCGGCCAGGGTCTCGCGCTTGGCTTCGGCCCGAACCTGATCCTGGTTCATCACGGCGGCGACCATCGCCGCTTCCGCCTCGGCCAGCCGGCTGGTCTGGATGGCGACCTCCTGTTGCGTCTCGATCAGCTGCGTCTTGACCTCGAGCCAGTTTGGCCGCGGGCTGACCCCCTTCTCGACCAGCCGCGCCAGGGCCTGCTCCCGCTCTTCGATCAGGGGCAGGGTCAGGCGCAGCTTCTGTATCTCGGCGCGCACGGAATCGCGGTCGGCGATGGCGCGCGCCATCTCGGCGTCGAGCGCCGAGATCCGCGCCTCGAAGGCGGCCATATCGCTGTTCAGCCGCTGTTCGGCCATCTCGGCGGAGACCGGGTCGGCCCCGTCGGGCGTCTGGAACGGCCCCGCCGCCCCGTCCAGCCGCCGCAGCATCGCATGCAGCCGGGCCAGATCGATTTCCGCGACCGCGCGCTCCTTCACCAGCTGATCATGGTCAACTTCGCTTTCCGTCGGGTCGAGCCGGACCAGGATCTCGCCCTGGGTCACATGCTGGCCGTTCTTGACATGGATCGACCGCACCACGCCGATATCGCGCGGCTGGATCTGCTTCACCCCGCCTGCCGGCACGATCCGCCCCTGGGCCACGGCCACCATGTCGATCGTCCCGATTACCGACCACGCGATGGCGATGGTGAAGAAGACGGCCAGCAGAATGCCGGTCCAGCGCGCCGCCGGCGAGGCCGGGGTCTCGAGAATCTCCAGAGCGGCGGGCAGGAACGCGCGTTCGTCCGCCGTGCGTTTGCCGCGTTGTTTCGTCTTGGTCGCTGTCGCCGTCTTGGCCGGCGGCGCCGCGCGCGCAGCCTCCGCGCCAGCAGAGCGCTGCTGACTCGGGGCCGGCGCAGAGACGCGGCCCAATACGCCAGCCGTCGCGGTCATGGCCCCGCCCCCTCAGGGACTGCGTTGAATGGGGCGCCGGGAGGAGTCGCCCCCGCCGGCTCAGCCCCCGCCGGCTCGGCGGCGGCGGCGCGGCCCTCCGACTGGAGCCGCCAGAGCCGTGCGTAGCGGCCGCCGGCCGTGATGAGCGTTTCGTGGTTTCCGTCCTCGACCAAGTCGCCGGCCTCGATCGTCACGATCCGGTCGCAGTCGCGCACGGTGGAGAGCCGGTGGGCGATGATGATCACCGTTCGCCCCCGACAGATCCGGCGCATATTCTCCTGGATCACGCTCTCACTTTCATAATCGAGCGCGCTGGTCGCCTCGTCGAAGATCAGAATGCGCGGGTCGGTCGCGAGCGCCCGGGCGATGGCGATGCGCTGGCGCTGGCCGCCGGACAGATTGCCGCCGCGCTCCTCCACCTCGGTGTCATAGCCCTGCGGCAGCTCCAGGATGAAGTCATGCGCGCCGGACAGTTGCGCCGCCGCCGTCACCTTCTCCATCGGCATGCCCGGATCGGCCAGCGCGACATTCTCGCGGATCGTCCGGTTGAACAGGATGTTCTCCTGCAGGACGACGCCGATCTGATGGCGCAGCCAGGCCGTGTCGACCATGGTCAGATCGACCCCGTCGACCAGCACCCGGCCGCTTTCCGGCGTGTACATGCGCTGGATCAGCTTGGTCAAGGTGGATTTGCCGCTACCGCTGGGCCCCACCACGCCGATCACCTCGCCGGCCGGGATGTCGAGCGAGACGCGGCGCAGCACCTCTTTGGCCTCGGGCCGATAGCGGAAGGTGACGTTGTCGATCGTGATACGACCGCTGATATCTTTCAGGCTGGCCCGGTTCGGATTGTAGCGCGGCTCGGTCGGCGCGTTCAGAATGTCGCCCAGCCGGTGGAGCGAGATCCGCGCCTGCTGGAAGTCGTTCCACAATTGCGCGAGCCGCAGGATCGGGCCGGAGACCCGGCCCGACAGCATGTTGAAGGCCACCAGCTGCCCGACCGTCATATCGCCGGCCAAGGCCTCCTTGGCGCCGATGTAAAGGGTCAGCGCCATGGTCAGCTTGCTGATCCCCTGGGTTGCCTGACCGGCGATATTGCCCAGATTGGCGGCCTTGAAGCTGGCGCTGACATAGGCCGCCAGCTGCTCCTCCCAACGGCGCTGTGACTGCGGCTCCACCGCCATCGCCTTCAAGGTCTCAACCCCGGTGACGCTCTCGACCAGGAAGGCCTGGTTCTCCGCCCCGCGCCGGAACTTCTCATCCAGCCGCGCCCGCAGGACCGGCGTCACGAACACCGCGATCACGACATAGAACGGGATCGAGGCCAGTACGATCATGGTCAGGATCGGGCTGAACTGCCACATCACGAAGAAGAAGATGAAGGTGAAGCCCAGATCGATCAGCAGGGTCAGCGCGCTGCCGGTCAGGAAATTGCGGATATTCTCCAACTCCCGCACCCGCGCCACGCTGTCCCCAACCCGGCGCGATTGAAAGTAGCTCATCGGCAGCGAGAGCAGATGGTCGAACAGTTTGGCGCCCAGCTCGACATCGATGCGATTGGTCGTGTGGCTGAAGACGAAGGTGCGGATGGCCCCCAGCACCACCTCGAAGATCGAGACCGTGATCAGCGCGAAGACCAATACGTCGAGCGTCGTCAGACCGCGATGGACCAAGACCTTGTCGACCACGACCTGGAAGAAGAGCGGCGTCACCAGGGCGAAGAGTTGCAGGAAGCAGCTGGCGATAATCACCTCGCCGAAGAGCTTCTTGTATTTGAGGACGGGCGGAATGAACCAGGTGACGTCGAACTCGCCGCCCTTACCCAAGAGCTTCGCGCGCTTGGCGATCAGCAGCACGCGCCCGCCCCAGACCGACGCCAGTTGCTCCGGCGTCACCGTCTCCGGCCGGCCGACCGCGGGGTCCTGAACCAGCGCGCCCTGATCGCCGATCTTGGCCAGAATGAAGAAGCCGCCATCCGCCTTCTCGACGATCGCCGGCAACGGCGTCTTGGCCAACCGGTGCGGCTTCAGCGCAACCAGCCGCGCCTTCAGACCCAGGCGCTTGGCCGCCCGCAAAAGCGACTCGGCCGACATCGGCGCGCCCGGAGTCCCGTATTGGTGGCGGATCTGCTCCGGCTCGCCCGGCATACCAAAATACCGTAACAACAGCACAAGGCATGAAAGACCGCTATCGCGAACATCTTCATGCGGCACAGTTGCGTCATCGCTTCGGCTCGGCTCTGGCGCGAAGCCGGACGGTCCCTGCTCAAAATCGGCTTTCGCCATCTACCCCTCAAGATCGCCCGACAATCACCACCAGGCCAACGTCGGACAGACCTTCCCCATCTCCCTGCTCGACTATTCCCGAGCCCAGGCCGCAAGACCCAAATTCTTGAATGACGTCGCTCCCCTCGTTGCGACGCAACCCCCGTACTATGTATTGAAAGGCTAATTCTAACAGGGGTTATCCGTCCAGGCCCTATTTGCGATAAACTGCGCTGAATCGCCGCATCTGCATAATCGGATACCGCTGAGTCGCCTCACGCCACTCACGGGGTCGCTGGAAACGGCAAACGAGGCCTGCCAGGCCAACTTACTGACGGGTGAGCGAGCCGCTTCACATGAAGAGCCGGAGAATGCAGCACGCCGGTCCAACGCACTGCGCATGTGAAGTCAGCACCGAACGGTGAAGCGGAAGCTGAGGTCGCTCAGACGACAGAGTTCAGATGAGCCGCTGTCACGTAGCCCCTCATTCTGAGACGAGACATGTCCAGCAGCGCAGCATTTTTCAGGCTACAGCCTAACGACCCCTTGCCTTTTTGAGCCCTTCCTCAAATCGTGGGGCCGCTGCTACAGCTTCTTTCATAAGCGTATCGAAGTTGTCAGGCGGGTTGCCGCCTTCCAACATGCCCTTGAACGTCGCATAAGCATCTGTCTTGCCTCCATAGGCGCGTAGCGTCCGTTCGTCGTTCACCCAGGCAAGAACAATCACCTTTGCATTGCTGTCAAAGCGGAAAAATAGCCGATACTGTTGAAGAAATTTGGCTCGGAACCAGTGCTTCCGGCGCTCGCCAATCGTATCGCCTTGGCGAAAGGCCGGAGCTCCGGGATTAGCAGGGATATTCTGGCTGACCATTTTGAAAATGGCCGCCAGGCGCTTTGTGCAATTCTTTTTGCGCCAGTTCTTTGGATCACGTTCTTTCCGAGCGTGAACCTCCTCGATCAGCGCTTCGACCTGATTGAGAAAGACTGGATGCGCATAGATAGACCAGCCGTTGACGACGAGCGGCGCTTCAGCAGGCGCATGCCTGTCCGTCATTCGTCATCTGGCGACAGCTGTTGATCAATATCGACATCAATCTCGCCAACGAGCGCTTTCAGACGGTCATACAAGCCAGCGTCGAACGCGCGGAGGCGGTTAGGGTTCGCCTTGATGTCGGCTTCCAGAAGGTCGAGGAATGCACCGAGCGCAGGATCGCCGTCCTCAGCACGCACGGCCTCAATATAAACCCGCCCACTCGGTTCGGTGGAATAGCGGATTTGATCGCCCTTGCCGAGATTCAGCTGCTTACGCACGCCGCTTGGAATCGTCGTCTGATAGCGATCGGTGAGCTTCGAAATATCATGAGCGAGCGCGGTCATAGCGGACTTCTGAACGTGTTTTATCTGAAATATGTAAATGGTAATGCGTTTGCATTGCCATGTCAAGCCGAGTCCTTTCGCGCGTATAGTCGCACCATCTTGCGGCGATCATCTAATTTCGCCGAGCGGACACCCCGCCGTCCAGCCATTGCCCCATTCATCCGCGAAAACACCCATGCGCCCGCCCGCTTTCGATGAATAGGCCGTCAGTCTAGGGGGTACTGTCGTAGTGCAAAAGGGGTCGTTATCGCCAGTGATAGAAAAGTACGAGTCTTGCCACATTCTGAGGTACGGAGAAGGTCGGGAACGAGCCCGTTGCGATCAATGCTGCGGAACGCACCAATGTCTGCAATGCGAAAATGATGCGGTTTCGATTGCGTCGTGCTAGGCACAGCGGCATGTCGTCATCTCATCTTATCCGCCAATCCTGTCGCGCTATTTTCCGAGCGATTGCGGCAGAACAGCCCGCAGTCGTGTTGGTGCGAAACGGCCGGAAAGTGGCGCGCTGTGAGAGTTATGAGATTTCTATCGAACCCGGTCAGATCGGGGTCATCCCTGCGCGAGTTGCGTTTCGGATCGAAAACCAGCCTGCGCAAGGGCGATACATCGCATCTGCGCTTTTGTTGGATGACACACAGTTTGAGCAAACAAGTTTTCCAGATGGCAACCCGATGCGGACGTCTCGTGATGATCGGCTGGTTAGAGCTTTCGAGCGCGCCGCTACGGCGCTTGACGATCCCCTGACGCCAAGTGCAATCGCCGAACACAGTGTGCGCGAAACCCTGCTTTGGCTGGCCGAGGAAGGGATCGGATTTGGCCCAAGGCGCGGACTCGGTTTCGTGGACAAGCTTCGCACGAAGCTGGCCGCTGAACCAGATACGCCATGGCGCTCGATCGAGGCCGCGCGCGCCATGGCTGTGAGTGAGGCGACAATGCGGCGGCGGTTGGCCAAAGAAGGCAAGACCTTCGGGGATTTGCTGGCCGATGTGCGCATGACGCAGGCACTTGGGCTTCTGCAGACTACTGAATTATCCATCAACCGTATCGCTCTCGACGTCGGATATTCCTGCCCGTCCCGCTTTGCCAGACGATTTCGCGCACGCTTTGGCATCACCCCCTCTGCAATCCGCTCCAGCGACAGCCGGATATTGAGCGGATCGGCATAGGGGACGAGCGCAGCGGCACTGCAACAAAGACGCCGGGCAGGTAGCGTTTTCTGAACACTGGCTATCAGGAGACACGACATGACCTCGCGAACATATTCTTCCTACATCCTTGCCAGTCTCTTCGGCGGGGCGCTGTTATGCGCCACACCCGTCCTGGCGGAAATGACTCTTCGTTCTTCCGACATCGCTGAGGGAGAAACTATGGATTCAGATCAAGTCTTTGCAGGGTTTGGATGTGAAGGCGGTAACCTCGCCCCCTCGCTCTCATGGTCAGGGGTCCCTGAAGGCACGAAGAGCTTCATCATCACAGCCTACGACCCAGACGCCCCCACAGGTTCAGGGTTTTGGCACTGGTCCGTGTTCAATCTTCCGGTTTCCGTTACAGAGTTGCCTGAAGGGGCTGGGTCCGAACAAGCGCCATTGCCCAAGGGGGCCATACAAGCGCGCAACGACTTTTCACTGAATGCTTTTGGTGGGGCCTGCCCGCCGGTAGGGAGCGAGCATCGCTACGTGTTCACTGTATACGCGATGCCACAAGACGCACTGCCGATTAATAAAACGGCGTCTGGCGCGTTGGTTGGGTTCTTCGCTAACACGAGCGCGCTCGGCAGTGCGTCCATCACGGCAAAATACAGCAGGTAGTCGGATTTTGCTGTGTAGTATCTAGAAAAAATACCGGGTTAGGAGCAGCACAATGACGGACGAAATCTCCATCTTGAGGAGAGCAGATATTGAGGAGGCGGAGGGCCTCTCAAAAACCCACTTTCTTAACCCAAATGCGCGGCGAACCAACAAAAGCCTGGGCGACATGGCGGGCCTCACCGGGTTTGGCTTTCACGTTATAGAAGTCGAACCCGGATGCGACACGACGGAGCATCATCTTCACCACCATGAAGACGAATGCGTTTTCGTGCTCGAGGGCGAGGCAACAGCCATGCTGGGCGACGAAGAGCACACCGTTGGCCCTGGCGATTTTATTGGATACCGCAGAGGGAGGCTTGCCCACTCAATCCGAAATACAGGGAAGGGCGCGTTCAGATGCATCGTTGTTGGAGAACGCCGCTCGCATGACGTTTGTGATTACCCTCGGCTTGGCAAACGTCTTTACAGAAACGCAGGCATGCCCTGGGATATCGTTGATCTCGACGCGCTCGCAAATCCAAGTGATGCTGGGAAGAAGTAGTTTCCGACTTTGCCAGAGTGCTGATTGGCGCAAACGCCGCGAAAGCTCACTCCGCCCCGCCAACTGGGCCCAACCGGCCTGAAGCTGCGAAGTCGGACAAATTGGGAACATTTGTGAACACGGTCATATGGACTGTTCGCCACGAATTCCGGCAGCGAGCCCACATCACCAAGTGTCGCGTTGCCCTTTAATCTGAGACGAGACGCTTTCGGCGTCACATTTTGCCTTTAATTGTGAGACGCAGATGCCACGTTCCAGACTGTCAGTGCCTTTGAGATATGCCCCGACAAGAGAACGAAGGACGGCCGCACTGCGCCCCTTCTTCGCGACAACACCATCAGATTCTGCTCCATCAGCATCCATCGTTGCGTGCCGCATAGGCCTGTGAACCCTGTCTCAGGTTTAAGGGCAACAATATCGGATTTAATGGCAAAATCTCATATTTAGGGGTAAAGCAGGGCCGTTGATTTCATTGAGTTTCTCATCTCAAAATTAGGGGCTACGTGACACCTAATGAAAGGTTCCGTTTGATGTCGGGGCGTCCTTGGCTGCACACGGGCTGCTACTACAGTCTCGGTTCGTCCTGCCCACGCGAGAGCTGCCGATTTGCCGCGCGCGTCGCCTGATCCAATTCGGCGAAAAGCGAATCCAAATCGACGCTCGCTGTTGTGTTCTGAGCCTTCAGCTTATCGACGAAACCCGCGTTGGCGGGTGGTTCCCCGGCCGATGCCGAGACATGACAGGACCAACTCCGATAGGTCCCTCGGCCAGTCTCCTCTTTCGCCAATCCGAGATCGCCGAGCTTCGATAGGAGACGCCCGGCCGTCGGGAGCGACACCCCTACCCTCTTTGAGATCCACAAGGGCGACGCGTTCTCGACGCAGAACAACAGCTGCCCAACCGCGACCAGAGATTCATTGCGACTGCCGGGCGCGTGCCGGGCGAGCACCACTGAGGCTCGACGCCAATCTTCCTCCATACGATCGAGCGCTAGGATGCTGGTCTGCGTGTTGGCTCGGACAGTCTCTAGAAATCCCCGCTTGCCGAGTTTTGCTGATACTCTCGGCAAAAGCTGGGGAGCAAACGCATTGAGAACACGCCGGCGGCGTAGC
>JAAUYH010103764.1_pt1 | contig 10180 bp, 7 predicted proteins | sample 7278061 | NCBI WGS metagenome assembly JAAUYH01 (sample SAMN14350203, study PRJNA611818) | marine sediment metagenome | isolation source: surface marine sediment (0.6m) | place: French Polynesia: Moorea | collected 2018-08 | reverse complement strand
GATAACATCCCAAATCATTTTCCCCCTGCTCCCCGCTCCCTGCTCCTCTGCAAAAAACAGAGTGAACTGTGGGATACAGAATCAACACCCCAGGCTAGGGGGGCTAGATTCCTTATTTTGAAGTTGATCAGGAGATCTGTGTACACCGTAGGGCTTAGGTGGTAGAGTTGCCCTTAAAGATAACTTACTTCCTCTTTTAATTATTCTGACTTTCTCAAGCTTTGAATTAGCCTTCTCAATTTGCTGATCCACAATTGATCCAAAAATCCTTACTAGTTAAATAATTTTAATCAGATTAAACTAATTTAACTAATACCACAAAGAATCGCTGAAGGCTATATATGGACGGAGAGAGGGGGATTCGAACCCCCGTCAGGCTATTCACCTGAAATAGTTTTCGAGACTACCGCATTCAACCACTCTGCCATCTCTCCAATAATTCAACAGTGGGCACTTAGTTATTCTACCAAAAAGAATTCTTGTTTCCATTGTTCAATAGTTGAGCCTCAAAACCAGAGTCGGGTTGCCACATAATTGCCCCATCTTGACTTGGTATGTAAACTGCTGCTAAGGAATTATTCGGGTCAAAATTCGCATCAGATACAATCGCAGTCTTAAGATCTAAGCTATTTAACCAAGAAGCTTCTAGGTTATTGCCCCACCATAGCAATGTTGAGATGTCATGTTGTTGAATATATTGTTTGATGAATGATAAATTTTCTGAATTTGATTTTGTAACTAGCAACCAGTGTTGGTTCTTAATCCCTATTTCTAATGCGGAGAGTTCCGGTGGGAGCTGGGAAGCAGTTCTCTTCGAGATCGCTGATATTTTTGTAGAACTAGTAGTAATGATATTATTAGTATTTAATTGATGCCAATTTTGTTCTAAATTAGTTAAGGAATTCGGTTTAATATTGGTTGCAAATTTACCCAAAGATAGTTCACTATCAAAAATTATATTATAGTCAATTCTATTAAGACCTTGCTTGGACAAAAAAGGAAGTAAATTATATTTTATACTATTAGATTGAATCTTATTGTTATTAATTATAATTGCCTTGCCTTGATCCTGAATCAGGATTATTGGTGTTGGTTTAGTTGCAAGAATAGTGACCTGAGTTAAATTTACATGACTATAAATAATAGGAATGGTAATCAAAGTGAGTACTAACAATATAATGTAATGCCAATATTTTTGTAATTTTTGATTAATCCAAACTAGGCAAACAATAAAATATATCACGATTAACAATCCCAGAGATATTTTCCCAATAGCAAAAATACTTCCTGGTAAGTTAGTAAAAAACTGAAGTATTGCTATTAAAGTTAAAATCGGATACAACAATATCCAAGAAAATATGCTTCCTAGCAAGGGAAAAATTAAACCCGCAAAACTACTAATCATGCCACCTAAGCTAATAATAGTTACTAAAGGAGTAGTAAGAATATTAACTAAAATACTGTAGGTAGATATGCTATTAAAATAGAAAGTGACTAAGGGTAAAGTCCAAATAATTGCAGCTAAAGGAAAGGCGATCGTGATCGCAAATGTGGTCGGTATCCAATCAAGTTTCTTTTCGATAACAGGAGCAGTAACAAGTAAACCTAAGGTAGCGAGAAAGCTGAGTTGAAAACTTAAACTCCAAATCCACAAGGGATTAATTAATAAAATAATTACTGCTGATAATAATAATGAGCCTTGAGGTCTAACTTTTCCTCCCATTGCTGTGGCAATTAATACCGCAACTCCCATTAATCCTGCTCGGATTACCGAAGGGGAAAAACCAGTAAGAGATAAATAAATTAGTAATATTATTGTGCCAATAATTAATTTTGATTTTGCTGATAAAGAATTAGTTAATTTTAAGACAACTCCCAATAATAGAGAAACATGAAAACCTGAAGCTGCTAGAATATGAGCTAATCCTGCGGTAATAAATAAATTGCGAATATCTTCTGGTAAATCTACCGCTCGTCTTCCTAAAACTATAGAACTTAATAACTGTCCTAGAGGACTTCCCAATCCTATTACTTGAGAACGAATAATTCTCTTGCGTAGTTGACTCCATCCATAATTAGGTTCTAGTTGAATATTATTAAAATCAATTTCTAATCCTTTGAGACCAGCAAAAGCACCGTGACGATAGAGATAACTTTTAAAATTAAAAGCACCAGGATTATTCGGAGATCTTGGTTGATATAAAATTCCTTTTATTTTTACAATTTTTCCTGGATAAAGTTTATTGCCAGATAACAAAGGAACTGTTACATATAATTTTCCTGATACTTTTTCTTCTCCGATTGCCCTTTCTTTTTCTAATAACCTCACTTCCTCCGCTTGTAACCAAAACTTAAGTCTTTGATTATTAGATAATCTAGGTTCGTTAATAACTTTGCCTGTAATGATTGCTAACTGAGATTTTTCTGAAGTAATTTGATAACTAATATCATCAACTTGAGGAATAGGAATTCTGAATTGAAAATAGATTACGGCGACAAATGCGATCGCGTAGGCAATCAACCAAACTTGTTGTTTAATCTTTAAATATTTAGAGATAATAAAGCTACTTATAACCGCTACAATCCCCAAACCAATAGCAATGACAATTAAATCAAACCAAGAAGGTTCTAAAGTATCAAAATAGAACAAGCCTGTGGCAAGTAAACCTACTATGTAAGCTAAAGTGATAACAATCCAATCAAATTTATTCATCTAAGTAATCTAGACTGAATGAAAAATGAAATAGTGGTGGCACGGGACTTCCGCGTAGGAGCACTAGATAATTATTTATGGCTCTCCTCTCCTTGCAGAAGCGCGGGGCAAAAGAGAGGAGCTGGGAGAAAATCTCACATTACTATTTTACTCATAGTTTCTAGATCTAAAACTTTAGCTAATTCAGTCTCATTCATTAGATTTTTTTCCAATACGATCTCGCGAATTGACTTCCCTGTTGCTAAAGATTCTTGAGCAACATTAGCAGCATTTAAATAACCGATGTGAGGATTCAAGGCTGTTACCAAGGCTAAACTACCTTCAGCATAACCTAAACAGCGATCGCGTCTAGCAGTAATTCCCGCCAGACATTTAGTGGTTAAAGCTTCGATGGTATTGCCCAAAATCTCAATGCTGTGGATCAAATCATAGGCAATCAAAGGCATCATCACATTCAGTTCTAATTGCCCTGCTTGTGCGGCAAAAGCGATCGCAGTATCATAACCCATAACCTGAAAACAGACCATTGAAGTCATTTCTGCCATTACGGGATTATATTTCCCTGGCATAATCGAAGAACCTGGTTGAACCGGCGGTAATTGGATTTCTTTGAAACCTGTTTGGGGACCAGAATCCATCAAGCGTAAATCATGGGATATTTTGACCAAATCCTGCGCTAAGTTACGTAATGAGCTAGAAACATTGACAAAGGGAGACATACTCTGCATTGCTGCCATAAGATGGTTTGCAGGAGCTAAAGGTTTCCCCATAAATTCGGATAATAACTCAGCAACGCGATGACGATATTGGGGGTGAGTATTTAATCCAGTTCCTGCTGCACTACCACCTAAACCAAGGGCATATAAATCTTGTTCTGCTTGAGATATTCTATCTTTATGAGCCTGTAATATGATTTCCCAAGCTCGAAACCCTTCTCCTAATCTTACTGGTACCGCATCTTGCATATGGGTGCGACCAGATTTTACAATATTTTGGAATTGAGTTGCTTTATCTGCCAGGGTCGCGATCGCTTTATTCAATGCTGGATATAAACTATGTTCTAAGGCCAATAAGGAACCAATCCGAATCGCCGTCGGAATTACATCATTAGTAGATTGTCCATAGTTTACATGATCGTTGGGGCTTACTTTTTGATAATTGCCTTTCTCATCTCCTAAAATTTCTAACGCACGATTTGCTAAGACTTCATTGACATTCATATGATGGGATGTTCCCGCCCCAGCTTGATAGACATCCACCACAAATTGTTCCCGTAATGCTCCTTTCAGTATTTCATCTGTTGCTTGAACCACCGCATCGGAGATATCCTGGGAAATACAATCTAATTCTCCATTAGCGATCGCAGTTGCTTTTTTGATTAGTAAGCAAGCATCGATATATGTTGGTAAAGGTTTAATTCCACTAATTGGGAAGTTTTCTATTGCTCTTAATGTTTGGATACCATAATAGACATCTGCAGGAATTTTTCTTTCCCCCATAGAGTCTTTTTCAATACGATAGTTGTCATTATCCATAGCAAATTACTGAGGGTAAATTTAATGATTCAAGACAACAAGTTTAGCAGCAAGAATTCAAAGATTCAGAATATCATAATCACATAATGATTAGTCAGAATTAGAATCGTGAGAACAATTTAAGCAGAACAGTCATGACATATGGCATTTCTCTAACTTATAAGGTGCTGTAATTTCTGCAACTTGCGAAATTGTCTGTATTGAAGCTGACCTCTCAAGTGTTGATCTTAGTCTTGATTCTTATTAACCCCATCCCAGTTTCCAGAGTTATTATTCTGGCTACATTATGACGTTTTGCTTGGCACTCAACTTATCTCTTAATAAAACTTAAAGTAAGTCGAGTGATTAAAATTATTTTAAAAAGGGAACACTTTGAATTAAGGACGGCAATTCACCCCACTATTTTTAGTGCTTGTGGGGGTAAATGACCTTGCAACCTTGATAAATTAGGGATTTCTTGAATTGGATTCTTACTAAAGAAGATCAACCGTTATCCCAATTTCTTTGTCAATTCATAAGTAATATTTATGAATCAATCCCTAAACTGCGTAGAATTATTAACAGAAGCATCTAGTTCTAAACATAACGGCTCTTTTCAATTCTCTGGTAAAGGAGTCAATTGGAAAATTTATTTAGAACAAGGTCAACTTAGAGGTGCAGCCAACTCCATTAGGCTTCCCTTCGCCTTAAATTATCATCTTCGTAAACTGGGTTTTGCCAATCTGATCAATACTATTAAATCAATTCCGGCATCGGAACTCGAAACCCATAATAACGAAGGCGATAATTGGTTAGAAGGCGGCTCTTGGATTCCCTGTTTAAGATGGTTAGTTTCCTATAATCACCTTAAGTTATCTGAAGCAGACCAAGTTCTAGCGAGTTTAAGTGAAGAAGCACTAGAAACTTGTCTTTGGTTAATTACAGGAGAATATAAATGGATTGAGGGGCAGAGTCTTCCCCAACAAGTTTCAACAGCAGGATTTATGAGTCAAAAAATTGACCTAATTCCTTTAATTGAAAAATTTCAAAATCGGTTACAAGCTTGGCAAGAATTTCGCTCAGTAATTAATTCTCCTTATCAAGGTCTTTTTTTTAATCCCCAAGAAAATTCAAGTCAGCCTGCTGCGCCTATTTTGCTAAAGCTAGCTAAATTTTTAAAAGGATTAAACTTTCGTGAATTGAGTATTCTTCTTAACCAAGATGAATTAAAAATAGCTCAACTGCTACTGCCTTATATTAAGACTGGAGAAATTAAACTACAAGAGCCATCTTTTCCCCTTAATTTCTTACCTTCTATTCCTCACAATCTTGTAGATTCAGCAATAGAAGAAGATGCCCTCAAAAAACAAAACAAATTTAAAATTGCTTGTATAGATGATAGCCCAATTATCTTAGATGAAATGCAAAGATTTTTAGGTGATAAAAATTTTGAAATCTTCAGAATTGATAATCCATTAGAAGCAGCTGCTAAATTATTAAAAATCAAGCCAGATCTGATTTTTATGGATATTTCTATGCCGCAAATTAATGGTTATAAGTTGTGTAGTCTTCTGAAAAAGAGTTCGGTCTTAAAGCAAACGCCAATTGTTATGGTAACAGGAAGAACCGGATTTATTGATAAAACTAGAGCCCAAATGACTGGAGCCTCTGACTACTTGACAAAGCCTTTTACTCGTAGCGATTTACTGGAAGCTGTCGAGAAATATTTGCCAGACTTTGCATTATCTAAATGATATAGGAGGAAATGATTATCGAGTATCTAATTGAACTTAAAACCTAATCTCTAAAACCTACAACCTAATTTAATTTCAAAATTATAGGAGCAATCAAAAATAATGAAAACAGTCTTAGTTGTTGATGACATGAAAACCCAATTAGATTTAATTAATAATTATTTAAATGAAGCAGGTTATAAAGTCTTAACTGCTTCTGATGGTGAAGAAGCACTAAATAAGGTGAGTCAACATCAACCTGATGTGATTATCACCGATTTAGTCATGCCAGAAATGAGTGGTTTAGAATTTTGCCGCAAATTAAAGAAAGATTCGGCTACTGCTAATATTCCTGTAATTGCCTGGAGTACTAAAAATCGTTCCATGGATCAAAAATGGGCTATTAAACAAGGTGTAGCTACTTATTTAGTTAAGGGTTGTAGTAAAGAAGAAATTGTCCAGGCTGTTCAAGGTTTAACTAGTTAAAATCATGGCAAGTTCAACTACCACAGACAGGCTCAAAGAATTATTACCAGAACTATTTTCTGCCCAAAATATTGAGGGAGATTCTTATCTTCGATTGCAGCTAAATTCCGAGCTATTGGCTTTAATCGATTTAACTCAAGTACAAGAATCTTTTGTCATTCCTAGTAGAGAAATAACTACAATTCCTAATTTACCAGAATATGTTTTAGGATTAATGACTTCTCGGGGGGAAGTTTTCTTAGCTGTAGATTTAGCTCATTTAATTGGCTTAACTCCAGAAATCGTTAATTCTCGTCAATATCAGGTAATTGTCGTCAAAACTTCTTTTGCTGATAAAGCTAACAACTCCGCTTCAGAACAATCTGATAACCCCAGTTTTTTAGGTTTAGTTGTTAAGCGTATTTTGGGTGTTTCTCGAATTATTTCTGATGATTTTGAGTCATTTAATAGGGATATTCCTTCCGCAATCATGCCCTTTGTTCAAGGTTCTATTAAACAGCAGGAGAATCCATATCTGTTGCTTGATATTAAATCTTTAATTGCTAATAAAATTAGCAAAAACAACTAATTTTCTAAGGTGACAGCTTCTAAATCAGCAATATTTATAGTTGAATATTATGATAAATCTCAAAAATCAGTCTCGGCAATTGCTCACCAAAACAATTAAGTTGAGTTTTGGCAAGTCAAGCAAAAAATCTCGTTATTGGATCGTGTTGCTTAGTGCTACTAGTTTGTTGTTTCCGTCGGTAGCACCCCAAATGGCAACTAATTCTCTAACTAAGAATATTACATCAGGAGTTGCGATTGCTAATACCAACAGCAATCTTGTTGCCCAAGTTGAGCCCACAGCTCCAACCAAGCAAAAGAAAGTCTTCAAAATTGCTACGATCGCTAAACGAGGCAAGGAAAAAGCAATCAAGAAGTGGAAACCGCTAGCAGATTACTTGTCGGAGACGATTCCTGAATATGATTTCGAGTTAGTGCCGATGAATTTTGAAGAAATTTATCAAGCTGCGGAAAAAAACGAATTTGATTTTCTCCTGCCTAATCCTGGTATGTATGTCGATTTTGAGGCCAGATATGGGGCTAACCGGATTGCCACTTTAAAAAACCAAAGATTAGGTAATTCGTATACCGAATTTGGAGCTGTAATTTTTACCAAAGCTGATCGTAGCGATATCAAGGAGCTCAAAGACTTCAAAGGCAAAACTTTTATGGGAGTTAAAGAAGTTGCCTTTGGTGGCTGGCAAATGGCGTGGGGTGTCTTCGAGGATAATGGGATCGATCCCAAACGTCAGTTCAAAGATTTAAGTTGGGGGGACACTCACGATAATGTAGTCATGGCAGTTTTAAACGGAGAAGTTGATGGTGGTACTGTACGGACAGACACTATAGAACGCATGGCAGCAGATGGTCAGGTTAAACTTGAAGACTTTAAAATTATTAATAAGCAGCAAGATCCTCAAGGAAGATTTCCTTTCCTTGTTAGTACACCTCTCTATCCTGAATGGCCCTTTGCCGCCACCAAAGATGTTTCCCTAGAAATTTCCGAAACTGTAGCCAAAGCATTACTTAATATGCCCAAAGATCATCCGGCTGCGAAGGCTGCAAAATCTGAAGGTTGGACAGTACCGCTTAATTATCGACCAATTCATGATTTATTTATTGAACTGGCTGTGGCTCCTTACGACGAAATCGGGCAAATTACCTTTGAAGATTTGCTCTGGTATTGGGTCGCGATCGCTGGTATTCTAGTAACATTGGCAGGGGTGACGATCTATTTCCAAAGACGTTCTCTAACTCAGACGCAAACCAACGAAAAATCTCTGAATGCCTTGAACCGTTCCTTAGAAGAAAGTGCGAACCAACAACGCCAAGAAAGAGAATCTCTAGAAGAAGCTATTTCTTCTCTGATGGATAGTTTAGAACCAGCATCGGAAGGTGATTTGACAGTACGTGCTCAATTATTAGAAGGGGATGCTGGGATTATCGCCGATTTATTTAACGCCATTGTGGAAAATTTACGGGCGATTGCAATTCAAACTAAGAGTTCAGCTAGTCAAGTAAGTCTTTCTTTAGGTGATAACGAAGTTACTATCAGACAATTAGCAGAAGAAGCTGTTGTTGAAGCAAAACAAATTCAGCAAACTCTGTCTTCTGTCGCCAACATATCTGAGTCAATTAAAGAAGTGGCAGATAACGCGGAAAAAACTGCAACCATCTCTAATGACGCTTTTGCCACTGCTCAAGAAGGAAACAAAGCGATGGATCTGACAGTAGAAAGTATTCAAGGTCTACGAACTACAGTAGGAGATACCGCTAAAAAAATTAAACGTCTAGGAGAATCGGCACAACAAATCTCACAAGTGGTATCTTTGATTGATGAGATTGCTCTCAAAACTAACTTACTAGCGATTAATGCTAGTGTGGAGGCGGCTCGCGCTGGGGAATTGGGTCAAGGCTTTACCGCAGTAGCTGAACAAGTTGGAGCCTTAGCAGAACAATCAGCCAACGCAACCAAAGAAATTTCTCAACTAATTCAGGGTATTCAACGGGAAACACAAGAAGTAGTCGCCGCGATGGAAGTTGGTACCACTCAAGTGGTTGCCAGTACTCGTCTAGTAGAAGATACCAAGACAAGACTGCAAGCAGTGTTAGAAAAATCCCAAGATATTGACCGTCTCATGCAGTCTATCTCTCAGGCTACAGTTTCTCAGGCAGAAACTTCACAAATGGTTACCGAAACTATGAAACAAGTTACCACAGCATCTACGCGACGTTCTGAATCTTCCCGTCAGATAGCCGAAGCAATCAAAGGAACAACCGATATTGTGCAAGAACTACAAGAATCTGTTGCTCAATTTAAGGTAAGTGAGACAGAACAAGAGGCTGAACCTGAAATGGTATAAAGCTCAAATGCTGTATCTTGATGGCAAATTTTTAGATAACGAAACCATATCAACTACTGCTGTAGATAGGCTAATCTGGTAATGGATAGAGATCAACAAATACAATTAGACTTTCTTGAAGAGGCTCAAGAATATTTTGATAATTTAGAGTCAATTCTTCTAGATTTAGATTCCCAGGAAGTTAATATCGAACTCCTCGACAAAGCAATGCGGGCTGCCCATTCCCTTAAGGGGGGTGCAGCCATGATGGGATTTACTTCTTTAAATAAGATTGCTCATCGTTTAGAAGATTTCTTGAAAATTCTACGAGTGCGCAAAGATGCAGACTTGCTAGATCGAGAAGTTACTACCTTATTACTCCAAGGGGTTGATTGTTTACGGGAAGTAGGGAAAGCCCATAAAAGTCAAAATTTAGTTGATGAACAATGGATTGCTCAGATTACTGCTCCCGTTTTTGATCCCTTGTATCAAAGGCTCGGCGATTTAAAAGAAGAAGATGAGGATTCTCTGTTAGCTGAAGAAGAAGCGGTTGATGTTTCTAATTTAGTTTTTGAGACTGGGGTTGAAGAATGCCTCGACAGTCTAGAACCCAAGCTAGATAATTTAAATCCTCAACAACTGCGGTTAGAATTGGCCTCTTCCTGCGAAGAATTAGCAGATTTTGGACTGATGAGCGGCTTGGATGCTTTTGTCTCTCTATGCCAGTCAGTTCAAGCCAGATTGGCAACAGTCTCGGATCAGGGTATTAGAGATCTGGCATATCAAGCTTTTAATACTTGGCAAAGATCCCATGCTTTAGTTACTCTAGGTCGTCTTGATCAGATT
>JAAUYH010081749.1_pt1 | contig 10181 bp, 7 predicted proteins | sample 7278061 | NCBI WGS metagenome assembly JAAUYH01 (sample SAMN14350203, study PRJNA611818) | marine sediment metagenome | isolation source: surface marine sediment (0.6m) | place: French Polynesia: Moorea | collected 2018-08 | reverse complement strand
GCTGCCGTAGAAATAGATCCAATTCATTGTGCAGTTCATGAATTTAATTTCCCTTTTTGTTCGGTTATTTGCCGCAGCGTGGCTGAAATAACTGGAGCAGAAATTAGAGAAAAATCTCAGATTAAAGCTCGAGAAATCGATCTTATTTTTGGCGGGCCTCCTTGTCAGGGTTTTTCCCTAATTGGTAAACGACATTTAGACGATCCTCGCAACAATCTGATCGGTCATTTTCTTCGTTTAATATTAGAATTACAACCTAAATATTTTGTCATGGAAAATGTTAAGGGAATTACTATCGGCAAACATCAAGAATTACTAAAAGAATTAATTATTGAATTTAATCAAAATGGTTATCGAGTCGAAGAAAAATATCAAGTATTGAATGCAGCACATTATGGAGTTCCTCAAAACAGAGAAAGATTATTTTTGTTAGGAGCTAGAAAAGATTTAGATTTACCAAAATACCCTAAAAAACAAACAATTCCACTGGGCAAGAAGAACGATTTAAACTTACCAACAACTCCCACCGTTAATGATGCGATCGCAGATTTGCCAGAAGTTAACGATTATCCCGAATTAAATCGACAAGATTGGATAGTAGCAGAATATGGAAAACCAAGTAATTATGCAGGTAAATTGCGCGGTTTATACCAAATAGAAAATGATTTTTCCTATCCCAGAAAATGGGATTCTAGAATACTTACTAGCAGTGCAAACACCAAACACACCCAAAAATCGATCGCGAGATTTGCGGCAGCAGAACAGGGTAAAATAGAACCAATTAGTCGTTTTTTTAAATTAGCTCCAGACGGTTTATGCAACACTTTAAGAGCTGGAACTCCAAGCAGTAGAGGGGCATATACTTCTCCTCGACCAATTCATCCTTTTACACCGCGCTGCATTACCGTTAGAGAAGCAGCTAGATTGCATTCTTATCCAGATTGGTTTAGATTTCACGTCACTAAATGGCATGGTTTTCGACAAATTGGCAATTCAGTTCCGCCACTACTAGCAAAAGCAATAGGCCGGGAAATAATTAAAGCTTTAAAAATCCAACCAATTAAACCGACAGTAAAACAAGAATTAGGAAACAAAGAATTAATTACTCTGAAAATGGCTAGAGCTGCTCAATATTACAATGTGGATGCTCGTATTATTGCGCCGAGAATTAGAAGGATTCAAAAATAAGCTAGATCGATTATGAAATAGATTAAGAACCGAGTTTAAAAGCTTCTAAATACAAACTATAAGCCAAGCCAATTTTAAATATATTTAAAACTTCAAACCACAAAGCAAATCTCTTTTTTTCTTTGCTAAATCCCCTGCCCGCGCGACTGTAAACTAAAATACTGACCACCTCAGTAAATAAGAGCAAAATCGCCGAAGCAGGAACGTCCTGACGGGCTGCTTGTCCGGCAGTTGTCACCACAGCAGAACCCATGAATACACCAAATAGCAAACTAATTAAAAGTAAAGCATTGCGTCGCCAAGGATTAGTAAATAATTCGCTCAGGCGATCGGACGCAGCAGTGACTAAAGTGTTAAACCGAGTTCTTTGCATAATTGATTGATGATTATTTCTCTATTTTATTGAGAAGCCATAAAGTAATTAAAAGACCAAAAAAGTGAGCCGTTACAGTAGCAGTATTAGCAGTAATATTAAACATATCGGCAGGGAGAATCAGAGTTGAAGTATTTTGATTTGCCCCAATTGTGAGCGGATTTTGGACTAAAGCTTTAAAAATCAGGATAACCCCAACTATTGATTGCGTACCGACGATCGCTAGTGCCGTACCCGTGAGATTCACCAACAAACCTAATTTAATGAATTTTATAGTATTATTTTTGCTAGGGCGTATAGCGGGATTGGGATTGAGGAGTAAATAGCTCATTTTAGTGTAGCGAAAATAGAAATAAATACTCACAGCCAAACAAACTAAAGCGCAAATAGCAAAAAATACGCTAATTTCCGTACCTTCAGTAGCGAGTTGAGAGGCTGCACTATTAGACGCTGCACCGATAATTAAAAAAACCGCAGAAATTACGCCGGTTAAAAGTTGAACCCAAAAACCAATCCAGCCAGACCATTTCAGGCTCGTAGAGATCGATTCAATCTTGGGAGGTATTCCAGGGGAATAGTTATCGGGCGGTAAGTTTTTACTCATAATAATAAATTGGCAACAATAGGCTCTCTGGTTCTATTTTCCAATGTTTGCCCAGGCGATCGCACCCGATCGGGGGAATTTTCGTTCATATTAGCAGAAAGATTTTAAACTATGATGTAGTAGAGAGTTAGCGAGGCGGTTGCAGATAAGCATCTGACTAAAGATAGCTTTTTCTGAGGAAAGTCCGGGCTCCTTAAAGACCAAACTTGCTGGGTAACGCCCAGTGCGGGCGACCGTGAGGATAGTGCCACAGAAACATACCGCCGATGCGATTTTCGCAGGTAAGGGTGCAAGGGTGCGGTAAGAGCGCACCAGCAGTATCGAGAGGTGCTGGCTAGGTAAACCCCGGTTGGGAGCAAGGTCGGAGGAATTAAGGTTGGTCTTTTACCGATTCCGTTGATTGAGTACCGCTAGAGGTGTCTGGTAACAGGCATCCCAGACAGATAACCGCCCTCGATCGCACGATCGAGAACAGAACCCGGCTTACGTTCTGACTCTCTTTATAATTTTTTAAAATCGATCTTTTAATGATTGAAGATTCTCGACGCAACAAAAAACTAAAACAGTTAATTCGCAAGTTAGGTTTAGACGATCGCGCTCCCATCAACTGGTCGATGCTAGATTTAGCTCTAACCCACCCGAGTGCTTCTCAAGATGCTAACTACCAGCAATTAGAATTTGTTGGCGACTCTGTCGTTCGCTTGCTCGCTTCGCAAATTTTACTCGAAACTTATCCCGATGCATCTGTGGGAGAATTTGCAGCAATTCGTTCGATTTTGGTTAGCGATCGCATTTTGGCGGAGTTGGCTCAATTTTACAGTCTCGAACTATATTTAATTGTATCCCATAGTGCTGCTGCAGATTTTTCTGGAAGAACTTCCCGTTTAGCGGATGCTTTTGAGGCTTTGTTAGGCGCGCTTTATCTCAGCACTCAAACCATGTCTTTAATCCGTCCTTGGTTGGAGTTACCTTTAAAAAAGCAAGCGGCTAAAATTCGCCAAGATCCCGCTCTAGAGAATTATAAGGATGCCCTCCAAGAATGGACTCAAGGCAAATACAAAACTTTACCTGAATATCGGGTTAAAGAAAATACAAACGATGCGATCGAACAAGAACGTTTTATTGCTGAAGTGTGGCTGCAAGATCGCTATTTGGCTGCAGGTAAAGGCCGTTCTAAAAAATTAGCCGAGCAAGCAGCGGCTAAAACTGCTTTTCTAGCCGTCACAGAAGTAGAAACTGTTTCTGAGGAAAAATAAAGAGCGATCGCCCTTAAATATCTTTATCTGAAGAATAATTTAAAATATTATTGGGAGAAAAATCCATAGTGGTTGTCGTATCTATGCGATTGCCCTTGCCGTTTTCTAATTCCGATTGAGGCACTAAGAGCAGAGTAATTGTTACTGTCGTTCCTTTGCCTAAACCTTGGCTGAATAAAGTTATGTTTCCCCCCATCAACTCCATTAATTTGCGGGAGATAGCCAAACCCAAACCAGTCCCACCAAATTTACGGGTAGTCGAACCATCGACTAACACAAAAGGGCGAAACAATTTACTTTGTCTTTCAGGAATAATGCCAATTCCCGTATCTCTAATTTTAACTATGACAACTTGTCGATCTGTGTCGGGTTCGGAGGGATCTGATTCTGTTTCAATTGTAGTTGTAACGTTAATACTTCCTGATTGAGTAAATTTGACTGCGTTAGAAATTGCGTTGATTAAAACCTGTTTGAGTTTGCCCCGATCTGCTTTGACAATAATATTTTCTCTTTCTTCTGATAAATTAAGCTCCAAGCCTTTATTTTTTATCCCGATCGCTTGCAGTTCGAGAGCTTCTTGAATGACTCTATTTAAATCGATCGATTCTGTTATCACTGAAAGCTTCCCAGCTTCGATTTTAGCCATATCTAAAATATCTTCAATGATGCCTTTAAGATGATTGGCTGCTTGGTAAGCTTTTTGTAAAAATTCCTTTTCTTCGGCTGCACCGTCGCACAGATCTTCTTTAACAACACTAATGCAACCGATGATACCGTTCAAAGGGTTTCTTAATTCGTGAGAAGTAGTTCTGAGAAATTCTATTTTCAGCTGATTGGCATTTTCCGCTTCTTGCCAAGCTCCTTGCAATTTTTCTAGTGTTTCGTTAAGAGCTGTTGATAATTGAGCGAATTCTTTAATCTGAAAATCTTGAGGAGTAACAGCTTCAGATTCTAAATTTTGTTTGTTAATTGCGTAGTCTCTGAGTTTTTCGATCGGCCCCGCTAGTTCTCGAGCGACGTAGAGCATGACGAGAATGCTAGTAGCTAAAAGAGCCAAAGTCATAATAGCTAATACTATTTGAATATCTTTTAATTCTAATAAAGCTTTATTTAAAGGTGTAAATGAGATGACAATCCATTTTGTATTTCGATCTTCAGAAACTGGACTGGATATTGCAGTGTAACCAGCCAAGAATTTTACTTCTTCTTTGCCAAAGGAAAATAATTCAATGCGATCTCTGTTTCCGGCGATCGCACTTTCAAGTAACTCTTTGACTTTTCGAGCTTCAGGAATTTCTTGAATATTTTTACCAACGAATTCAGCTCTCGGATGAGCTATGATTTCGCCTGATTCATTAATAATTGCTGGATAACCATCTGAAACGAGCGATTCTAGTTGTTTTTTCTGAATTATTGAAGCTTTAGCAAAGAAACCATAGCGGAGTTTCCCCTCAAAATCATATACCGGAGCAGCAGCTAAGAGATTTAATTCAAAGTTTTGATTTTGATTTGACGCTGGCAGTATTTTAGTGTAAACCTTATCGCGATCTATCGGAATTGAATCTTCTGGTTGTTGCGGCGACCAGAGATCTGTGTCTATTTGATAAATTGGCAAATCTCCGCAAGTGCTAGCTCTAATTTTGCCGGTTTCTAGATCTTTAAGTTGCAGACATTCAATTTGAGTCGATAATTTTTTTGACAGTCGATCTAAAAATTTTTGCTGATCTTCTTGCCAATCTGCTTTAATTACTAAAGTTTCGCTGGCAGTGATTAAATTAGACTGCAGTGCTTCGATGGAACGATCTATACTTTCGGCTTTTGCTATTGCATTTTCTGTCAAATTTTGATGGGCTGTTTTCAAAAATGCCGAGCGAGCTTTTCTATAGGTAACATAAACCCCTACCAGCAAGACTGGAACGCTGATTAATAAAAGGCGGGATAATAGGATAGATCGAAATGAATATTTACCTTGTGCCATATGGGGGGCTGTATTTGAAAAATAGGGGTCTTATTTTAGTTTTATAAATTATGTTTTGGCACTCGGCCAAGGAGTTATTTACTTATTAAACTTTACTTTTAACGTAATTTCCATTACAAGATTGGCAGCAATATTTGAGAAGAACTATCGCGACCGCAACTTATCTTAACAGTAATTACTTTAGCTTCGATTAATCTTGCTCGATTGGCAGGAGTTAAAATACCTGGATTAACTGTATAAGCAGGAAAACAAGCACCACTCAAACTGAGACGCAAACAGTTACCTTTAGCAACAGTTGCACAAGTTGATTGTAACACGAGCTTTATATAATCTTGTTGGATTCGATCCGTAGAATAGCGGAAATGTCCCTGAGTAAAATTATACACTTTTCGATCGCAAGTTACTTGCGACATAACCGCAGACAAATCGAAAGTCGGTGTACTAGCACGGCAATCGATTTTAAGGACGATCTCACCGACTAGAGTGACATCAGTTTCAAAAGGAGCAGATGTATAAGTTACAACATCGCTGCGGCAATCTATAGTCGCGCGATCGAAAGCTCCAGATGGAAATGAAGCGTGACCGCCAAGAGCTGGAACTGGCCGCCAAGGATCGCTGACTAAAATATCTTGACTCGGTAATATCTCGGACAATTGCTGGGTTAATTTGCCGTCCGAATCGTCGATATTAGCCAAACCATTGCTGTCAAGATAAAAAGGTTGCAGCTCGGGTTGAGGAAAGCGATCGAAGTAACGCCAGCGATTAGCACCCATTTCAAAAAGCTTGACGGGCTTTTCTTGCAGAATCTGGTTATCTCGATCTTTAAGAAAGCGATCGAACCACTCGATCTGTAAAGAATCGACTTGACTAACAGCCGCAGCACCGTAATCTTTCGCTCCTACTTTACGTCCCCAGGGTAAATGACCCCAAGGGCCGACAATTAAATGTTGGGGGAGGTCTGAATTGGCTGCCATATATTTGTATAGATTGAGCGAACCTCGCAAATAGGGATCGAACCAACCGCCAATATGCAGCATGGGCAAGTCAATTTTATCGATAAAATATTTTGGCGATAATTTTTGCCAGTAAGGATCTTCAGGATCGCTGCGATCTAACCAAGTATGATAAAAAGAATCGGGAGCAAGCTCCGATAAGATTTGCGGCGAGGCGGGAATTGGGTCGTATAAAGGCAAATTACGCGCAGCAGCATAAAGTTCTTGATATTGTTTTGCTTCGCCACGTACCTTAGCTTTAATAGCAGCCAATTGAATTGCCCAAGATAAATTACCCTGCAAGCAAAATGCCCCTCCTTCATAAGCCCAATCAGCATACAAGTCATATGCCAGCATTGCCGGACAAATTACCTTTAAAGCTGGGGGTTTACGAAGAGCCGCATACAGTTGAGTCATGCCTTGATAAGAAAAGCCGTACATGCCAACTTTGCCGTTACTCCCAGGCAAATTCGCGGCCCAATTAACGGTTTCAAAACCGTCTTCTACTTCTGTTTCAAATAATTGAAAATCGCCTTGACTCGTTCCCGTGCCGCGAACATCTTGAACGACAACAAGATAACCCCGAGCCGCATACCAACTAGGATGGGCATAAACTACGGTAGAAGCGATCGCCCGACCGTAAGGCTGGCGCATTAACAACACTGGAAATTGTTCGTTAGGACGATCCGGTTGATAAATATCGGCATCCAATCGCACTCCATCGCTAGTTTCCATCGATGCTGAATATTTTTTGACCTCAAACATATAAAAAAATTAATTATTATTGCGCCAAATCGCATCTGCAACTCGGCAAACATCGTAAATTTCCGGCACGTCATGAATTCTCAGCAAATCTGCTCCGCCGGCGATCGCTCCACAACAAGCTGCCGCAGTACCCCAAACTCTGTGTTTCGGATCGCTGCGATCGAGAATGTGACCGATAAAACTTTTACGAGACGGCCCGATTAAAATCGGAACTTCCAGACAAGTCAGTTCATCTAATCTTCTCAAGATTTCTAAATTTTGTTCGTAAGTTTTCGCAAAACCGATACCCGGATCGATAATAATCCGCGATCGTGCTACGCCGGTTTCGACAGCTATTTTAATGCGATCGAGGCAAAAACTAACAATCTCTTCGACTAAATCTCGATAATCGGTCATGGTTTGCATGTTTTGGGGCGTACCGCGAATGTGCATTAAAATTATTGGTGCTTTGAGTTCGGCTACTACCGCGAGCATATCTCGATCGTAAGTACCTCCAGAAATATCGTTGACGAGATCTGCTCCTGCTTCTATGGCCGCTCGAGCGACGCAAGCACGGGTGGTATCTATTGAAATTGGCACGTAGATATTCTGCGATCGCAATGCTTTAACGATCGGCACTACTCGCCCTAATTCTTCTTCGACACTAATTTGAGTAGCTCCGGGTCTAGTGGATTGCCCTCCTACGTCGATAATATCGGCACCACCAACGATTAGTTTTTTGGCTTGCGAGATTGCTGAATCTATGGTGTTATGCTCGCCCCCATCGCTAAAACTATCGGGAGTAACGTTCAAAATCCCCATTAGATAAGTCCGTTCTCCCCAAAAAAAGGAATGTCCTCTAACGTGTAAAGTTGATTTAGCCATTAGTTGTTTGTGGAAAACTTTTTGTTTGTCCTCTCTCAGTTGACGGTGCAAGGGTTAGCAGTTCCTAGATCGAAATTTTAGTTTGTTTCATTTAGCAAGTGCCAACTTTAGTATTTTGCCTTCTCAGCTTAATTGTCGATTCTGACAAAATCTGTTGTGACCTTGGTGTAAAAACGTTTTCATAAAGCCCTTATCCCTATCTTTTGAGGGCTGACCCGGAGGGAATGCACCGACCCAAAGGGCGGTAACTAATAACTATTGATAATTGACAATGCGAGCAAAACTTGTTGGTTCTAAGCTTGCACCTCCTACTAAAACTCCGTCAATTTCTGGTTGAGCCATAATTTCATCAATGTTATCGGGTTTAACAGATCCGCCGTATTGAATGGCAACATCTTTATTATCTAATTGAGAGCGAATTACACCAATCACTCGATTGGCTTCGATCGCTTCGCAAGTCTCTCCAGTTCCGATCGCCCAAATTGGTTCGTAAGCAACTACTAATTTACTCGTATCTATATCTATTAGATCTTGTCGAATTTGTTCGGTGACTATTTTTTCTGTTTGACCTGCATCTCTTTGTTGTTTTGTTTCTCCGACACAAAGAATCGGAATCATGTTGTGATTTTGAGCTGCTTTAAGTCTTTGATTGACTGTTTCATCGGTTTCTCCAAAATATTGACGGCGTTCGCTGTGACCGACAATAACATAACTTACGCCAATTTCATCTAGCATTGTCCCAGATATTTCTCCGGTATAAGCTCCTTTATCTTCCCAATGAATATTTTGCGCTCCTAAATTAATTCTGCTGCCATGTAGATTTTTTGACATTACGGCTAAACAGGTGAATGGAGAACATAAAACAATTTCTCGATCTGGGGGTGTATTATCTAATTTTGATTTGAATGATTGCAAAAACTCTGCAGATTCTGCCTGAGTTTTATGCATTTTCCAGTTTCCAGCAATGATAATTTTTCGCACAGCATTAACCAAGTCTACTTCAATAAATATTGCAAACTTCAGTTTATAGCTTTAGGGAAGTTAAGGGGAGGTTATGGTAAAAGATTTTTAAACGAGTCTGGCATTTAAGCTAAATCAGTAAGTCTGGAGTCAAAAAAATCCCTGCGATCGCCCACAATGGAGCTACAAATTTTCATTAGAAGCTCGACAACCGATTGTTTCAAGATGATTGGATCTCAAAAATAACATCAATTCCCCAAAATAATAATGCTAGGCATACATTTTCCTAATTTTTTGCTTGTTGCTTTATTTTTCATTTTCATATAACTTTTAAAAAGACAACTAACATAACTTGCAAGGAAGCGTCCACAGATCCGACATAACTTCAATCGCCGTTAGCCCTGACAAGTCAAGAGAATTAATCCCAATTGTCCAAAATAATGCGGGCCAATCTTTTGCCTTTGACTCCCATCCTTACTTTTCTAAGCAATTTACTCCTTAAGAGGCAAATAAATTATTTTAATTTTTGTTAAGTTTTATTTATAACTCAAAGAATATATATTTTGTTGCGTTCTTCAAACTAGCTTTCAATCCCGATACTTGACTCAACGACTATTAAAACAGCATCGCTCTCAAAGTCATAGATTGAAAAGTTGCTTCAAACAGATTAGGACTCAAGTCCCATGTAAATTTGGGAATTTAGTAGGATGCGCGAAAATCGCTCGAAATTTTACAATCCCAGTATTCGCTCGCAAAATTAAAGTATATATTCATTTTTCTTAAAATTAATTCAGGTAAAGAACTGTGACTCAACAAGTATCAAATCAAGATACTAATTCCAATCAAAATATTTCCGATCTCAACCAAGAATCGAAAAGATTTACTGACTCTTCAAGTTTAGGACTGTTAGGAGGAGTAAAAGGTCTGTTTTTTGGAATTGTAATCGGTATATTAGTTACGTTAGCAGGATCTCGCTTAATTTTAGATAGCAAATCCCAACAAAATACTAGCAATATTAAAAAAACCGCACTTCCCGCTAAACCAGTTGCTGGTAGTGTAACGGCTACGGAAGTAAATATTAGTGCAATTCCTCGCGCTTTAAAAGGATCTGGTAGCGTTACAGCGATAGAATTAATTCCCGTCTTATCTCAAGCAACTGGTTTGCAGATAACTGAAGTATTAGCAGATAACGGTGACTTTG
>JAAUYH010035112.1_pt1 | contig 10181 bp, 10 predicted proteins | sample 7278061 | NCBI WGS metagenome assembly JAAUYH01 (sample SAMN14350203, study PRJNA611818) | marine sediment metagenome | isolation source: surface marine sediment (0.6m) | place: French Polynesia: Moorea | collected 2018-08 | reverse complement strand
GATAAAAGATCTTCCTGTAGCTGCTGCATCAACTAATACTAAAAGTAAAGGTTGGGGCGGATTGTTTGGGCGCAGAGCTTAATGTAATAGCTATTTAGTTCGTTATTGAGTAGCGTTATGAACTACCCCTACTTACTTCGTAGAAGTAGGGGTAGTTCATAACGCTACTCAATAACGAACTAAATAGCTATTACATTAAGCTGTGCGCCCAAACAATCCGCCCCAACCTTTACTTTTAGTATTAGTTGATGCAGCAGCTACAGGAAGATCTTTTATCTCTTCTACTGTTTCACTTGTGCTATCGCCTAAAGCTGAAATATCGTAGTTATCAGCTAAAAATTGCGCGGATTTAGCAATTGTAGGATGATCCCAGAAAAGAGTTGAAGGTAATTCTTCATCGATCGCATCTTCGATATCGCCTACCATTGTGACAGCATCGATGGAGTCTAAGCCATAACGGGTTAGAGGTTCAGTAACATTGATAGAATTGGCATCTAGAGATAGTTGCTCTGCTAATTGGCTTTTAAGCCAGTTTTCCACAATAGTTTGACTAGACATTGATGAGTTTTGCATTGGTATTATTTTCTTGTTTAAGAGTTTTTGATTGAGCTAATTGAATAGGAACAATAGAAAATAGTTTATTTTCTTGATGTAATTTTAGAAGTTGTTGGGCTACATTTTCGCTATATTCCTCCGATATATAATAGGGTAAAGCTTTCATAGTTTTTAGTAAGCGATGGAGGCTCAAAACTAACCATTCTCCTTGAGCAAAAAATTCTCCCAAGGATTTGCGATTGTAAATCCACATATGTAAGCAACAGGCTGCTGCATGCAGATGGCAGTATTTTTTCGCTATTTCAAAGAGTTCTGGTGATTGATCGTGACCAAATTCAAACTTAGATTCTGCGATCGCATTATCATGAGCATCCAACTCTTCTAAAACTAAATTACTTAAACTAATTATCTTAGAAAGCACATCAGAATTTACATCAGGAGCATCTTTAAGAGCTTCTAATTGATTCACTGCAATTTCTAAACCTTGTAGAGGATCGTCTGCACCCCGTCCAAATAATTCTAGCTTTTCTGATTCAAAATCGGGGGCAGGATTTTCTAAAGTAAAAATTTGAGCTAACCTTGCAGCAATTGTTTCCATCGTTTTAGGTTTACGACGAGAGCGTTGCTTCGTCAACTGACGAAATTGCAGGATTAAAGCGTGAAGATTCACTACTGTGCTGCCATCAAACATACTGATAATGGAGTTATCCCGCAAAATCTTTTGAAAGATACCATGATCGTGTTCTTCCCGCATATAGAAACGAGAACCCAATACAGGATAAACATTATTAATCATGTTTTCTAACTGAACAGTGACAAAATATTTCACTACTGCTGCCCAGACGCTAAACTGTTCGGGAACAACACTAAAACCCCTAGCAGCACCGATGGTTTCACAGTCGCAAATTAAGATATCTAGAAAAGCATCGGTCAGAGTTTTACGAGGTTGGGGAATATCAAATACGGTTTTGTTATAGACAACTCTTTTTAGAGCAAAATTTAGAGTAGTTCGTAAGGCTGTATCTGCTGCACCTTGAGAAAAAGCAGCACAAAAAGTACGAGTAATTTGGAAACCTTTTAAGCCCAGTTCCAAACCATCCCCTTCTTTTAATAACAGCATCGAATCCGGAACAAAGCAATCTTTAAACCCAATCCCACTCATATCAGAAGCGCGAATGCCATGAGTGTAAATTTTAGGGAGATTGTAATATTCTGATTCTGCTAATTCCCGTTTATCTACCATAAACAGGGATAAACCCTTTGCTTCCCCTTTTTCTCCTGTTCTTGCTAAAACAAAAGACAGCCCTGAAATAGTAGCGCGATTAATGGGCCATTTTTCCCCATTGAGTAGATATCCCCCAGGTACTTTAGTTGCTGTTAAACCTCCATTTACCAAATCACTACCATGTTCCCTTTCCGAATACCCCAAACACAGCGCACCATGTTTTTCTCGGATAAACTTAGAAAGTTTTGCCTTTTGCTCGTCAGTACCAGCCATCCAGCACAAAAAAGACCAAAAAAGAGTGGTAAAAGCAATACCCGTAGTTTGGTCACGACGACACAAAACCCTTACAAGAGCGAGGAATTCTTCAAAATTAGTAAACTTTCCCCCACAACTTTTGGGTACGTAATAATCTTGTAAATTCCAGTTATAAAGCCAGTCAATTTCTGCTTCTGGGAAAGTTTCCTTTTCATCCAACTCCATAACCTTGGCAAAAGACATAATACTTTCCGCCAAATTAGGCTCACCCAAATCTCGTTCTAGTGCTTCAGCTATTTGATATTGTTTTAATTGCGTCACAGTTGTTTGCTCCGAATTATATTTTATCTCTAATTTTTTATTTGAGTATGAACTATTCTCCAAAAAAAAGTCAGACAACTCCGAACTCCGAATTTCTAACTCTGAACTCATTTAGAAGCTGTTACTTTCTCTGCTAAAGATTCTACTTCTCCTTGTAGAGAGCGATATTGACTACTAAGTTCGGGATTTTCGCACCAGTCTGCTATCACAGTGAGAGTGCCTTGAAGAAACTTGTCGCAACAAGCCCGACGCTGAATTTTGCCACTAGCAGTTTTGAGAATATTACCTGGTTTAGCAAGTACTACTCCATATACTTGGATTTCATGTTGTTCGGCAATTTCTTGACGAATATCTGCAATAATCGTTTCAGTATCAATATTTCCGCTTCTTCTTTCTACTTCTTGCACGACTACTAGTCTTTCTTCTCCTTCAGCTTCTATGGAAAAAGCTGCACCATAGTCGGCTCGTAAAGCAGGATGTAACTCTTGTACTGACCATTCGATATCTTGAGGATAGTGATTTGTCCCACGAACAATAATTAAATCTTTGATTCTTCCTGTAATGTATAGCTCCCCTTCATGGATAAATCCTAAATCCCCTGTACGTAAAAAAGGACCCTCTTTTGTATCTTGTATATAAGCACAGAAAGTAGCTTTGGTTACATCAGGTCGTTGCCAATAACCTTGAGCTACACTGGGGTCTTTTATCCAAATTTCACCTACCTCATCTTCCGCACAACGGATATAAGTATCGGGATTGACAATCGTAATGTTAGTATCGCAGACTTTCTTCCCACAACCAGCAATAATTCGAGTTCCTTCTGTTTGTTCAAAATCAGCAACTACTACCCGATTTTGTTCCATTGCTGCGGTTTCTACTGCTAAAAATACGGGTTTTGTTCCTTTAGGTTTAGTGGTTGCTAGTAGAGTATTTTCTGCTAAACCATAGGAGGGTGCAAATGCTTCCCATTTAAATCCACAGGAGCTAAAAGTGTCCATGAACTTTGCCATCACTTGAGGGTTAATGGGTTCGGCTGCGTTTCCTGCTGCTTGCCAACTACTCAAGTCTAGCTCCTCAATTTGCTTGGGTTTGATGCGACGAATACAAAGATCGTAAGCGAAGTTAGGTGCTTGAGAATGGGTGCCTTTATAAGTAGAGATATTTTTTAACCAGTTGAGAGGACGCTTGATAAAAGCAAAAGGGGACATTACATAGCAAGGATGACCATTGTATAAGGGAACCATCATTCCTTCAACTAAGCCATAATCATGGAAGTAGGGCATCCAAGTAATGCTGACACTATCAGTGTCATAACCGCAAGCTTCTTTTAAATAGCGACAATGATACATCAGATTATAGTGAGTCAACATGACCCCTTTGGGAGTAGAAGTAGAACCAGAAGTATATTGTAAGTATGCTAGTTGATCGGGATGAACTTGGGGATCTATCCATTTCTCTGCTAAATCGGGATTGATTGTAGCTGTATCAATCCAACGCATTGACTCAAATTCGGGAAATTCATCCTTAACTGTGACAATTAAATCAAAAATACTAGCTGTAGTTAGGGCAATAGTTGCTTTAGCATCTTTAACTATAGAACGCAGTCTGGGTAAGGTACGTTTTAATCTTCCCGATTCTGGGGGGGGTACGGGAATGGCAATTACTCCTGCATACAAGCTACCGCAAAAAGCAGCAATTACTTCTAAACCTTGAGGATATAGTAGTAACGCTCTTTCCCCTTCTGCTTTATAATGTTGTAATTGAGACGCGATCGCTCTTGCTTGTCGGTCTAAGGCAGCGTAAGTTAGAGGTTCACTAGGTTTTTTCCCATTAATCATGAAGGAGTAAGCATGGTTATCGGATTGCTCAACTGCTCTAGTTCTTAATAGCTCTACAAGAGTTTTTGGCTCTACACTAGTCTCTGTGGGTTTGGTTAATCTCTGAGTCATCTGGCTATTTTAGAAATTAGGTTTAATGAAACTTGTTTGATTTTAAAAATATAGATTATTAGTTAATTGACTATAAGAGAGACTTTAGAGCCAGTCTTTATAGTTCTAGTGTTGTTAAGTTGCTATGTAGTGGACTCAAAATCTTGTATTTAAAAAACTACCTCATCTTTAATGATATAAATTGCTAGTACAATAAGCGATACTTCATCAAAAATTCAAATTTCTTGTAGTTCCTACGATACTCAAACAATCCTCTGATCAATAGCATCCTACTAAACCGTTTAGTTTGGTAAGAGAGGGGGAAGGGGAGCAGTTAGTCTAAACTCCAGCATAATTAGGTTTTTGCAGTTTAATTTCAAATTGCTATAAAAGATTAACTAGCAACTAATTCCAAATTTACACCCAATACCTCAATCCAAACTCTCGCACCACAAGATAGGGGTTTATCTGGACTATAAACAATTCTACAAGGAGCAGGAATTTCTAGGTGATGGACATAACCCAATTGCGCTCCTTTAATCCCTATTACAGGTTTTCTTTCTTCAGGTTTTTTCTTGATATTTCGCTGAATTTCATTTTTATTAATGTGAACAATCACCCTAGAGGTTTTTTTCCCTGTTTTCCAAGTGCCTTTTTGTCCTCGTTTGATTTCAGTAATTACGGGCATACCATCGTGTAGAGGAATCAGCCAAAACTTACCAGATTTATACGCGCCAATTACTCTTCCTTCGCTGAGCAATTTTCTGAGTCTTCGAGAGGATATTTCTAAAAGCGATGCTGCTTTAGTGGTATGTACGTACATGGCAAATAAAGTATTCCGATGTCAGTATATTATATTTTAAAATTGCTGTGAGACTTTACAATATTAGAGACTTTTTTTAGCAAGAGGTAAAACAGTGCGAATTTTGATTATGGGAGGGACTCGTTTCATTGGAGTCTATTTAACTAAGGTTCTAGTTGAACAAGGTCATCAAGTTGTATTGTTTAATCGAGGTAATAAACCTGCACCTGTAGCAGAAGTCGCACAAATTCACGGCGATCGCAAAGACCCAGCACAACTTAAAGATAAACTAGCAAATGAAAGCTTTGATGTAGTTTTCGACAACAACGGTAGGGAATTAAGCGATACTCAACCTCTGGTAGAAATATTTCAAGACAAAGTTCAGCATTTTATCTATGTTAGTTCGGCTGGCGTATATCTAAAATCTCCCCAAATGCCTCATAGAGAAGGGGATGCAGTGGATCCAAAAAGTCGCCACAAAGGTAAACACCAAACGGAAGCTTATCTAGCAGAATCGGGTATTCCTTGGACTTCCATTCGTCCTACTTATATTTATGGTTCTGGTAATTATAATGATTTAGAAGCTTGGTTTTTTGATCGTATAGTAAGAAATCGTCCTCTACCCATTCCTGGCAATGGCTTACATTTTACTCAATTCGGTCATGTACAAGATTTAGCAGTAGGAATGGCTAAAGTTATTAGTAATTCTACAGCTATTGGTCAAATTTACAATATCTCTGGCGATCGCTATGTAACTTTTGATGGTTTAGCAATGGCTTGTGCAGAAGCAGCAGGAAAATCTCCTGATCAAATCAAAATTGTCCATTATGACCCCAATAATTTTGATTTTGGCAAGAAAAAAGCTTTTCCTTTGCGATTACAACATTTCTTTGCTGATATCACTAAAGCTAAAACCGATTTAAACTGGACACCCCAATACGATTTAGTATCTGGCTTAAAAGAATCTTTCCAGAATGACTATTTAGCTTCGGGACGAGATGCAGCAGAAATCGACTTTTCCTTGGATGAAGAGATATTAGGAAAAATATAAATCATTCCTGACACAATAGTTAGAAAAACTGATAGCCAAAATACTCCCAGACTAGGAATGTACCAAGATTCAGGTAAAGGGGCAATCAGTAAAGCGATCGCAACTATTTGGGAAACAGTCTTTAATTTGCCCCAAATATTAGCCCCAGAAATACTACTATTGCCAGTAAGTTTGGGGTTAACCCTCCATCCCGCGATCGCTAATTCCCTAGCAAGGATTAAACATACCCCCCAAGCAGGAACTTTTTGTAATTGAATCAAAGCCAACAAAGAACCAAGCACTAGTAGCTTATCCACTAAAGGATCGAGAAATTTACCCAATTCCGTTACTAAATTTAGTTTTCTGGCTAAATATCCATCTAACCAATCTGTTCCCGCAGCTAACAAAAAAATTCCTACTGCGAGCCAAAGATTAGCTTCAGTAGGAAATGCTAGTAAGTAGAGGATAAAAGGTAATCCTAAAAGACGGGATAAAGTAATCCAGGTAGGAAAATTCATAAATTAGTAATTAATATCAGTATTAGTAATCACCTAATCACAATACTTTAACTGTTGACTCTTTTTGGGATTGAAAATTAAAAATGTATATATAAGAAAAGTTCAACAAAGTTAAGAACTACGAACTTACTTAAATTTAGTAAGCTCCTTTACGAGCTACCACCACTGCAACTGTTTGTAAAATCAAGCTTAAATCGTATATGGTTGACCATCTATGTTGATACTTCGTATCTAGGTTAACAATTTCCTCAAAATCTAGAACATTAGAACGCCCCTTAACTTGCCATTCCCCAGTAATTCCTGGCTTAACTCGCAGACGTTGGAAATGATGTTTGTCATAGTTTGCCACTTCTTTGGGAGTAGGGGGGCGAGTCCCCACCAGACTCATATCTCCTTTGAGAACATTCCAAAATTGAGGAAATTCATCCAAGCTAGTTTTTCTCAAAAAACGACCTACACGAGTAATTCTGGGATCGTTATCGTTTTTAAATATATGACCTTTAGCCTGATTTTCTACTAGATGCTTTTGTTGATCTGCATTGGGAATCATCGAGCGAAACTTCCAGATTCGGAACTGCTTCCCATGAAGTCCACAGCGAATTTGGCTGTATAAAATTGAACCAGGGCTATCCAGTTGTATAGCTATAGCAATAGGAATGGCTATTAAACCGGTAATTGTCAATCCTACTAAAGCTCCCATAATATCGATACAACGTTTAGTTTTACTACCTACAGAAGGGTGTTCTACTATTCCATTATTGAGAAAACTGCCCTTGGTCATTAAAACTTCCCGATCTGCCAGTAAGCCCATAACTGCTTGATTTATAAATTTCTTAACGATTGTTTATTAAATTCTGTTATGTGTAATTTTACGCAGATTCACTGTCAAATATATATATCAGACCCTAGACTTTACCCAATCTTTAAAATTGTCACAACATTATTAAAGTTTTGATAAATATTATTTAGTTCCTCAGTACTATTGTAAAAATGTAAGTATTTAATACCAACCATAGCTACAGAATAATTATTATTATCTTGCCTTGGAGAAATTTATGATTAATTTAAGTATCATAATTTAGTTTTAAATAACCGATTATCATGAGAAGTAATAATTCTTTTCCTCCCCAACTCATTTTTTATCTAATTGGGGGATTTTTCCTGTTCTTAATAGTAGGGTTTCTTAAACCATTCGTAATAGTTAACGCGGGAGAAAGAGGAGTAGTCATGAAATTTGGCAAAGTTCAAGACACGATTTTTGATGAAGGAATACATCCTGTGATCCCCGTAGTAACTACAGTAGAAAAACTTAGCGTTAGGGTTCAAAAAAATGATATTAAGGCGGAAGCTTCTTCCCGAGATTTACAAGATATTAAAATGGATATTGCGGTTAATTGGCATATCGAACCGACTAAAGTAAATAAGATTTTTCAACAAGTAGGGGACGAAGGTCAAATTGTTTTGCGGATTATTAATCCTGCTGTTTCCGAAGTAGTTAAAGCAGCTACCGCCAAAAAAAATGCTGAAGAAATTATTACCAAACGCACTGAGTTAAAACAAGAAATTGATAATCAGCTCCAAGAAAGACTAGTAGAGTATGGTATTGCTGTTGATGGAGTTTCTCTAGTAAATATTTCCTTTAGCCCTGAATTTGCTAAGGCGATTGAAGCTAAACAAATTGCCGAACAAGAAGCTAAAAGAGCCGAGTTTGAAGCTGCCAAAGCCGAACAACAAGCTATAGCAGAAGTGAATCGAGCCAAGGGACAGGCAGAAGCCCAACGCTTACAAAGACAAACCTTAACCGCAGAATTATTACAAAAACAAGCCATTGAAAAATGGGATGGTAAATTTCCCTTAGTTTTAGGAGGAGAAGGAGCTTTACCTTTTATTAATATCGATTCTAAACAATTAAAAAATGCTAAATAACTAGAGTTGTATAGTATTATTATTTATTCAATACTTACACTTAAAATCAGCAATATCCTCTTTTTATGTCTGACATCAAAACAAAACTCCAAGAAGATATAGCTACTATTGGCTGGCAAGATATCTTACCCCACGCTAAAAGAGATGCGGTGATTGTAGTTAATCCTAATTTGGACTTAGTAATAGTGGGAGAAGCGATCGCAAATGATAATTCCAGTCTAGTTCGTAACTGGATAGAGCAAGCACAAATCGCTAAACCTTCCACTGAACAACTAACTCAATGGAACAATAAACCCGAAACCCAATTTAATACTCTAATTGTGCAACCTTTTGTAATTGTGCAAAAGTCATCTAAGGAATAAGTATCATTAATCTATAGCTTGTTTTTGATTAATGATACTTTACTGATTACAGCTCATTGTTAAAAGTTATTGACTACAGACAATACTTCGCTGCGACTTAACTTTTCCTTACCTAATGCGATCGCGTCTAAAGTCGCAAAAGCCAACGCCAAAGGAATGCGACAAAAATCTAGGGCAGGACTTTTAGATAGAGCATTAGTATACAATTGCCCTAGCTGTAGCTGAGAGCGAGCATATTCTTGCATATCCCTATTTTGCCAGCCATCAGGGAAAAAGTCCGCTCCTCGGCTTAAGTCTTCTGCACGGTTCCTTATGATATTGACGGTTTGCAGCCCCCGACCAAAACCTATTGCATGGGCACGATTGGTTGTTGTCCCATCGTACCAAGCCCAAATATCAGATAGCATCAAGCCTACAGCACCAGCAACACTAAAAGTATAAGCATCCAAATCAGCTACTGTCTCAATACGCCAGTTAACGGTTGCCCAATGAGCCATCCGATCTGCCATAGCTGCGGTAGCCTCCCAAATACGGGGAGCAATCGTTTCTGAAGGTAGATTTGACCACTCACCAATCCTTAAACTGACTTCTGGTAAAATTTCCTGATAAGGATGCAAACAATGAGCCAAATTACTATGATTGCCTATACTACTTTGGGATTGTAGATCAAGGCTAATTTGTCGTAATAGCTTGGCTTTGGTTTGATTATCTAAGAGATCGTGGTCTTCAATCTCATCAATAGCACGCATACATAAATAAGCAGAAGCCACCGCTCTTCGTAATTCTTTAGGCAAAAGACTAATCGGAATATAAAAAGTACGACTGGTTTGCTTGAGGATTTCTAAAGCATCGCCACGAAAATCCATTAATTTATCCTCTTCACACTCACTTTCGCATAAGCATACAATGAATTTCTAATTTGTTGGTGAAATTAAGCAAAATTTTTCAACACAATTGATTACAAATTAATTTCTGAATATAATATAAGACTGCCTGTCATAATGAGAAATGGCACAATAGAAACATATTTGCCAACATTAAGTCTAATTACTAAATAATGCCAGTAACCCCCAGACAATTAATCAAATGGAAGCAGCAAGAAAGATCGATTATTGCTCTTACCGCTTGGGATTACAGTTTTGCTCAAGTTTTAGATGAAGCGGGGGTTGATCTTATCCTAGTTGGTGATTCTTTGGCAATGGTAGCACTGGGTCATTCTACAACTTTACCCGTTACCATCGATCAGATGATTCATCACG
>JAAUYH010053005.1_pt1 | contig 10182 bp, 10 predicted proteins | sample 7278061 | NCBI WGS metagenome assembly JAAUYH01 (sample SAMN14350203, study PRJNA611818) | marine sediment metagenome | isolation source: surface marine sediment (0.6m) | place: French Polynesia: Moorea | collected 2018-08 | reverse complement strand
GTCTAAAAATATTTGGTGACAATATAATGCAAATTATCAATCGCCTTTTCCTTATTGTCACCAATCGCTTGAAAACTTATCTTTCTTATAGTGGAGTTGTCGGAGTCTATGTATATTAAACAATCAGTTTCTTTAGCAATTATCTCAGCTTCGATCGCTCTGTCAGCAGGGATTGCTAACGCTGATAACATCAATGTCAAAGCGGGTAACACTAGCGTTTCCATACAAAATGGCAGAGTTGAAGTTAATAATTCAAACACCAATAATACTCAATCATCTTCTTGGTTAGATCGTTTGAGTAGACGTATTTTCCGTTCTCGTAACTCTAGCTCTACTATTAATAGTAGTGGCAGCCTGAAATGCGATCGCTCTAGTTCTAGTCAAACTAGTTCCAGTCGTTCCAGTGGTGGCGTGAGTCAGACTAGCAGTTCCTCAACTACTATGTCTTGTAATTAAGCTGTTAGTTGATTAGTGGGAGTTTGTTTTGCAATGCCCCAGGCGTGTCAACGTAAGCTTCTTAAAGTGAGACAATAAAACCATTATTGGTTCAATAATCTTCATCAGTAGGGGTGGTGTAATGAAAAAAAACGTCCAGCGCGCCTTGGAAATCCAGATTTGAGACATCAAACTTAAATACCAGCACCACCCATTGAAGCAATAGAACAACAACTAATGAGCTTGAGCATATTCGAGCGAAAAAAATCACTGTAACAATAAAGTTGTTAACCAGGCTCGTTGCTGTTTCCCCCAGAAAGTGCGAGCGATAATTGTGCTAACAACTATTTTTTGCATCCAGGTGACAAAAATAGACAAACCTAACACCACTAAATATTTAATTAAGTAGTGTCTCAAATTGGGAAACAAACTTACCCAGATGTCTAAACAGTCTAAAAAGACTATATGCCACAAGAAAATCCACAGAGAAGAAGAACTAATAAAAATAATTACTTTAGTTAATAACGAATTATTCTTAAATAAGAAAAACAAGTTATTGTATAATTTATCCACACCTAAATAAACCAGTAAAGATATGGCAATTCCGTAAGCAAGATAATAAAGCCTGGGCAATATTTTATAATTCTGGGTAGGAATAAAATAACCAGCGTGCTGATAATAATAAATACCGAGACTGAAAAAGATACTCAAAAATCCAATTGCTAATAACAATAGTTGTATCTGAGTAAACTTTTTTATCGCCAATGCAAGACCAAAAACACAACCATAAGGTACTACATAAAATAATAAATTAATTACCAAATAAAAAATAACATAGTTAACAAAGTTAGGTAATGTTGCTGTGGCTAAATATTGATTAAGCAGATGTAGGGAAAATTCATAGACAGAATAGATAGCAGTCAAACAAATTAAAAATGAGCTATTACGCTCCAATGTATTTCTAATCTTAACTAAAATTGGAGAAGCGATCGCAATCAAAACAAATACCTTAATAATCCACAAGTAATTAATACCATTAGTTAAGAAAAAACTTCTAATAACTGTACCTACAGAAAAAGGATAAGATTTATTTTGCAACCAAGAGATTAGCCAGGTAATAGTAAAAAATAAACCCAAAAACAGCCAAACAGGAGCAATCAAGCGGGGAAGACGTTTGCACAAATATTGACCATAAGAATACTGTTTTTTACTCGAATTACTAAATAAGATACCAGAAACGATTACCATCATTGGTACGTCAAAATTACGCAGTTGGAATAAAATAGTATTGTGAGGAATAACATGAGCCAAAATAACCAAAAAAATCCCCAAAGATTTCAAAATATCTAACCGCAAATCTCGATTCAAACTTTTCGATTTTACAAAATCACTTTTATTCATTAATAAAAAATCAACTTAATAATTCTTTCCATTCAGACAAAATTAAATCGTAATGTCCAGCTTGTGCCAGAGGATATTGACCCCGTTCAATTGCTTTAATTAAATTAGGTAAAGCTGCAATAAAATCAGCCCCATGTTTAGCAGGATGAATTGTCCACGCCTCAGTAGCAGCAAGATCGGCTCGCACATAATTGGTCATTTCTAGCTTCCGAGAAGTCATGGGTTCAAAAGAAGCGATCGCACCTTTAACGGGACCTTTTTGACCTTTTAATCTGCGCTCTAGTTTGGCAAATAAAGGTTGTAGGGATGGTGCTAAATAGCGAGATAATAGAGGGCGATGTTTCCACATCAAAGGAATAGGAGAAAGTTCAGCAAAGCGATCGCACCTGACTAAATAAGCCCGCATACTAAAAAACTTGCGCCCATAAAAACCGCGCTCATCTAATGCAAAGGCTTTAGCATTAGAGTGAAAAGCCTTTCCTTCAGGGTGGGGAGGACCACAACGGGGGCGTATAATGGCAATTTCGGGAATAGAATCAGTTAACTTAATTGCTTCGGTAATCCAATCGTAATTGGGATTTTGATAAAGCAACATATCCGCATCAAAGTGTAGATAATAATCACTCTTTGCAGCCTCAATACAATACAGGGAAGCATAGACAGTCGATCCTTTCCAATTGTGGGTATGATCGAGCATTTGTAAAGCTTGTTGCGCTCCGAAATACTTGGTGTAGATACTCTCAATTAAATTAGGACTATAATCAATTTTGGCTACCCGATCTATTATCCCGCGATCTATCAAAGTCTGACACGCCGCCTCCAATTCCTCTTGACTTCCTGTATCGTAACGGTAGCGTTTATCTCCTGTTAACGGTGCAGTATCTACTGCTAAAACTCTTTCGGAAAAAGGATAGTTACAGGCGCGAATCTGATGGGGAATCGTCTGCAACATATAAGGAACATCAGTACGGGCTACGAGAATCCAAATAGATACGGGAGTTTTCATCTTGTTTCGACAATTTCGTAAGTCTCAAGCATTAGCATTCCCAATTTCAGCTTAAAAATAGAATTTAAATGATTAAAAACTTACCCATCCATCATCGTTCGTTTGAGATCGGCAGGAGTAAAGATAATATTAATTAAATTAGTAGTGTGAATACTGGCAAAACGAGCCGCGATCGCCGCAGGAACAATACTAAAATACCAGATATAAGTAAACAGTTTAAAAAATAACCAACCCCCTACAGCCCAAAAACCAATATAAGGTAAAATTGCCTGAGCCAAAATATAAAAAACCGCCCAAGCAATATCAAATCCCAGATTATTGATAATTAAATTAAATCCAGATGGCTTACTTTGTCTTTGTCGCTGTCTGAGATCGAGAAAATAATAAAAAGTACCGTGGTTGCTAATTAATTGCTGCATCAATAAACCAGCACTACCATAGCTAAATAAAGTAATAAAACTTTCCTGGGGATTTTTCCAAAACCTCCCTAAAAATTGAAATATATAGTCAAATACATTAATGGTGAGCCTACTATCTAAATTATCTAAAACAGTAGTGGATGTATACTGACCCAGGTAAAAGCCAAGATACGCACCAATAATAATAGAACTAAGATAGCTTAGAGCATACAGCCAGCGAAACATAGCAATTATTATCTTTAATATTATTCAAGACAATTTTAATTCTAGAAATCACGAATTAGTGCGATCGCGATCTTTAATGGTTAGTTTCGCTATCAATCGGGGAATTATAGATAAAGCACTAGTAATTACTAAAATTCGTATGACATCAAGCCAGAGGAACCATTTAGAAAAAAATACCATTTTTTATTTGTTAGGAATTATTGCGATCGCTTTTATTTTGAGAACAGTTTTCCTGGGAACTATACCCAATGGTTTCTTTTGCGATGAAGCTTCTAACGCTTATGATTCCTATTCAATACTCAAGACATTAAAAGACCAGCATGGAGATTTCTTACCTTTTTTTACTCGCTCTATAGATGACTATCGCGAGGCTTTATTTGTATTTTTAACAATCCCCTTTATTAAACTTTTTGGCTTAAATGAGTTTGCAGCCAGATTTCCTTCGGCAGTAATTGGAGCTATAACTGTAGTTGTTTTATATTATTTAGTCAAAGAATTTTTTGATAATAAAACTGCATTAGTTACTAGTTTGCTACTTGCAATTAGTCCTTGGCATATTCATTTTAGTCGCATTGCTTTTCGTGCGATTTTAATTCCTTTATTATTTTGCTTGGCATTACTATTTTTTGCCAAAAGTTTTAAACAGGCTAAATATATTCCTGTAAGTGCTGTATTTTTTGCCTTTAGTTTATATACTTATGCTTCTGCTAGAGTTTTTGTGCCTTTGTTTATGGTGGGCTTACTAATTATATTTTGGGAACATTTTTGGAAAAACAGACAACAAACTATAATTGCTTTAAGCTTATTTGCCTGTATTTTTATTCCTTTAGTAATTTTTTGGCTATCACCAGAAGGAATGTCTAGGGCAAAAGGAACGGGAGTAGAAGTAAATCCTATTGTTATTGCTAAATATTATTTATCTTATTTTAATCCTGTTTTTCTCTTTATCAAAGGCGATAGTATCCCTCGTCATAGTGCAGCAAAAATTGGCGAACTTTATTATTTTGAATTGGTTACAGTTATCTGGGGGCTTATTAATATTATCAGAGAAAAACGCCAAGAAAGATCGATATTACTATTGTGGTTATTTCTTTATCCTTTACCAGCTGCTATGACATCACCCGCTCATGCTTTAAGAGCAATTGGCGGCGTACCATTATTTAGTATTTTATCTGCCTACGGAATAATTAAACTCATCGATATTTTAAAAGGTAAAGTTCAAAAAGCTTTACTTTTAGCTAGTAGCTTGATTATTGTTGCTAGTTTGGGAATTCTAATCAAAACTTACTTTATTGATTATCCCCTATATACTACCCGTGCTTGGGAGTATGGCATGAGAGAGGCTATTAATTATGCCGAAGCAAATCATTACGATTGCATTACTTTAAGCAATCAAATATATCTTAAAAAATGTGGTTCTCTTCATACTTTTATTCCATTCTATACTCAATACGATCCTGCTGAATATCACAAATTCCCGATCTCTCCAACTAAAAGAAAGCAGTTATTTTTAGGTGAAGCCGAACATTCGATTGGTAAATATAATATAGCCTCAGTAACTGAACCAAAAATCTTAAATAGTAAATGCTTGTATATTGTTCCACCCAATGAAATTGAAACAATACAAGCAAAAGGATATATTTTGAAAGAAGTGCATGCAGTCAAAGATAAACGAGGGATAGAATATCTTAAATTAATTGAAATTCATCGAGTTTAAACCAATAAAAATTAAAATTAACAAGCTAAGAATACTCATCAATATTCCTACTTTAAGAGATTGTTTGTCAATAAAATCTTAGCTGGAAACATAAAAAAATAAAGCAGCTAGATAATAAAAATAAAGACTCCATCAGTATATTGGAGTCTATCAAGATAATTAGTTTCTGTTAGTGATTACTGATTACTAACTTTTAACGATTGCGCCAAAATCTGCCAATACTCTAGCATGGTTGCGTAATAGTCCGAGTAAATTGAGGCGATTGCGTTTAATATCGGGATTTTCTGCCATAACTAAGACGCTGTCTTCACCATCAAAAAAGTTACTGACAATAGGTGCAATTTTAGCTAAGTTATCAACTAATAATTGATAGTTGCGCTGTGCTTGTGCTGCTTGGGTTTGTGGTACTAATTCTACCAACGCATCATAAAAAGCCCGCTCGGATGATTGCTCGAATAGTTCGGGATTAACTAATTCTTTGGGATCTAAAGATTCTGTATCTAAATCACCTTTAGCTGCCAAACGAGTGGAACGATTTACCGTTTCATAGATGTCGTCTATTTGATTATTATTACGAATTGATTGCAGAAAAATAGCGCGATCGCGTACATTTAATAAATTCTCTAAAGCTCTGATTGTATATTCTAAATCTCCTTCTCCTAAAACCGCATTAACTAAATCGTAGTCAATATTTTTTTCATCTTGCAATAAAGTACGAATGCGCTGAATAAAGAACTCTTGTAAAATAGCTACGGGGCTAGTGCGATCGCTGTGATTGGTTAAGAAGTCTTCAGCACTTTGTTTGATTAATTGGTCTAAATTAATTGGTAAATCTACATCCCAAATAATACTAACAATAGCATTGGCAGCACGACGTAAAGCGAAAGGATCCGAAGAACCAGTAGGAATCATTCCCAAGCCAAAAATACTAACCAAAGTATCCAGACGGTCTGCTATTCCTACTACTTGTCCGTTTAAAGTTTGGGGCATGATATCATCAGCACCCCGTGGTAAATAATGTTCAAAAATACCTTTGGCAACGGTTTTAGATTCGCCGCTAACTAAAGCATATTTTTCTCCCATTACTCCTTGTAATTCTGGGAATTCGTAGACCATTTGAGAAACTAAATCGGCTTTACAAAGTAGAGCCGTACTTTCAATTTCACTGCGTTCTTGTGGGTCTAAATCTAACTGTTCGGCAATACTATTGGCAACATCAATAATGCGGTCTACTTTATCCCGCATCGAACCCAAATCTTCTTGAAAAGTTACCGTTTCTAATTGTGGTAAATAGGTTTCTAAAGGTTCGTCACAATCAGCTTTATAAAAGAATTGGGCATCGGCTAATCTAGCTCTAATTACCCTACCATTTCCCTCAGCAATTATCGATTTACTAGCAGGGTCGCCATTAGAAATAGTAATAAAATTCGGCAATAAAGTATCGACATCATCTGGTTGATGGATGGGAAAATAACGCTGATGAGTTACCATCACCGTGGTAATTACTTCAGTGGGAAGCTCTAAAAATTCTGATTCAAATTTACCCGTTACTGCCGTAGGATATTCTACTAAATTAGCGACTTCTTCAAGTAAATCAGGATAAATTAGGGCAACAGCCTTGGCTTTGCTAGCTTCCTCCGTAATTTCTTTCTTTATCTTTTCTTTTCTCCCTTCTACATCTACTTCTACATAACCCGATCGCATTGCTTCTACATAAGCATTAGCCTGGGGAATTAATATAGGTTCGGGATGCAAAACTCGATGTCCCCTCGATATGCGATCGCTTTGAATAGTTTCCGAGCCATTAACTAACTCTATGGGTAAAACATCACCATCGAATAATGCTACTAACCATCGGATCGGACGAGGAAAACGCAATTCTCCATCTCCCCAACGCATAAACCGCCTTCCTTCTAATCCCGTAATCCACTGGGGACATAACTTTTGTAATATTTCAGAAGTTTTTTGTCCTGCAATCTGTTTGTTCGCAAAAACAAACTCCCCTTTGGGAGTATCTCTAATTTCTAAATCGCTTACGGCTATTCCCTGCTTGCGTGCAAAGCCTTCTGCAGCTTTAGTTGGTTGACCATCCTTAAACGCAGCTTTAGCAGGAGGTCCTTTGATTTCTTCTTCTCGATCTGGCTGTCGTTGAGGAAGCTCTTTAATCAATACGGCTAAACGACGGGGAGTCCCATAAACTTCAATAGCTGTGGGGTTAATAAACTCCTCTGATAAACTTTGAGGAATCTTGGCTTGCCATTGAGCGATTGCACTACTAACAAAATCTGCGGGTAATTCTTCTGTACCAACTTCCAATAAAAAATCAGACATAACCAAATCGTTTATAACCATACAGTTAAAACAGGATAGCAGTTAATCGCGATCGATAATGTGAAATTGTTAGTTGTTAGTTGTCACTTGATTGAGTAAGGTAGTCGTCGAAAATTGATGGTCTTCTAAAAAGCCAATGGGAGCTTCAAGACTATCAATCTGTCCTGTAATGGCAGCCAATTCGGCTTCAAACTCTTTACTCAATCGAAGTAATTTAAATTACTGATAACTACATTTTATACCGTCCGCAGTTATCGTAAAGTAATGTATATTTATCAAATAAAACTTAATAATGTACCTGAAATGCTACGACTGATTACTGATTTTGACGGACCAATAATGGATGTTTCGGAGCGTTACTACTGTGTTTATCAGTATTGTCTTCAGCAAACGAAATTACCCCAGCAGACTGTTAATCAATTCTCAAAAGCTGAGTTTTGGCTACTAAAGCGATCGCAAGTTCCCGAACGACAAATTGGCATCATGTCTGGTTTGACTGAAGAACAAGCCAAAGCTTTTGCTCGCCTGCGAAAGCAAACAGTCCATACTATGTCCTATTTAAAATACGACCGACCAGTACCAGAGGCGATCGCCACTTTAGAAAAAATTCAAGATTTAGGTTTTGACTTGGTCGTAATGACCATGCGACGGGAAAGAGAATTGAATGCAGCTTTAGAAAAATACGATCTCGGACGTTTTTTTTCCAGCGATCGCCGTTATTACCTGAGTAATGATTATGTCAAAACTAAAGATACCGAAGATAAACCCAAGCTGATGGAGAGAGCTTTACAAGAGTTACCTAGTGCGGCTGATGTCTGGATGGTGGGAGATACAGAAGCGGATCTAATTGCTGCTAAAACTCACAATATTAAAGCGATCGGAGTTTTATCTGGCATCAGAAATCGTTCTCGCTTGTCAATTCACCAGCCAGATCTAATTGCCAACAACCTCGCAGAAGCTGTAGAGGCAATTGTTGCCAATATTCCCACGGTTAAATTTAACGCAGAAAACAGCTAACCAACCAAAATAGACAAAAAGTTACTGCTGCTGCAAACTGTTCTCCACCTAAGATTATGCCGCCGTTTTGACCTACTAATAAACTAGCCAAGCCACTGCCCAGGGCAATACCCAAGAACAGAGTACCCAAACTCATTAAAAAAGCTCGTCCAAAACGCCCTTCTTTACGGTTGAGAAAATAAATATTCGAGATAAATCCTAAAGCCATTAGCAAAGGTAATAGGGAATTATCTTGATTCTGAGAGAATACTGCAATACCAGCCAAGACCAAAAAAATCCCTGAAGGTATCAGAATATCAGCTTGAGCAGGAGTATCAATGAACTGTTGTAACCAGTTCGTATTGTCACTAACTAGAGGAGGAATACTAAAAGATTTTTCTGTATTGCGTTCGGGAAAACGGATCTTTTCGGGTACTTTTATTTTATTTTCTTGGCGTAATCTCAGACGATCCATAATAATTGAATCGTAAGCGGTTTCAACTCGTTCTAAAACAGCACTGTCATTACCGTGCTTTTCATAGAGTCGCTGTTTAGCCGCTTGAATCTCTTCAAAAGAGGCATTCTCAGCAACCCCAAGTTGTTCGTAGGGATTTTGTTGTTCGCTCATCAGCTACCTTCTTTAACTAAAATTAAATTTTAAATGGAGTCATATACAATTTTTTAGTAAACTTCCCACCAACCAAATGCAGGACCAATAAATCTCACAGTAAACCAAACCACAACCATTATACCAATCCCAATCCAAGCACCTTTAGTAGTTAAGTTAATAAATTTTTCAGATTGAGATTTAGTAATCGGTAACCAAGGTAAAATTCGGGCTTCTTGCCCGTATTGTTCGCCTAGTTTAGCTTTACGGCGTTTTGCTTCTCCCATAATATTTTTGAATGTCAAACAAGATACTTATGGCTCGATCATAGCGTTTTCTGGGTATATGAGTAACCTTCGTTAAACTTAGTTGTTAAATGAATTCAAAGAGAATTGTTTTTTGTGATTTTGATGGCACTATTATCAACGGTGATAGCTTCGTCAAAATGCTCGAAGAGTTTGCTCCCAAATCATCACAGCAAATACTATCCTTAATTTACGATCGCACTATAACTTTAAAAGCAGGAGTGCAACAATTATTAAACTCCATCGAGAGCGATCGCTATCAACAAATTATTGATAGTAGTGCTAGTTTATCAATTCGTCCAGGGTTTTTAGAATTATTAGATTTTCTTGCCTGTCATCAAATTCCTTTTATTGTAGTTTCTGGAGGCTTGCGGGGCATAGTTGAATCGGTATTACAACGTCAGATTAATGGACAACCGTTAATGGAAAAAGTTACTGCTATTTATGCGGCTGAGATCGATTTTAGTGGAAAATATTTGCAAGGTTATTCCGCTATAGAGAGCGATGGCGAGTTGGTAGCCAAAGCCAAAATTATGGCTCAATATCCTGCTAGCCAAACCATTGCCATTGGAGATTCTGTGACTGATATTAATATGGCACTAAAAGCCGATCTGGTTTTTGCTCGCGATCGCCTGATTCAATATTTAGAAGCGGAAAATAAACCTTATCTTCCTTGGAATGACTTTTTTGACGTGCGAGACTTTTTAAAGGCGGGCATGCTCAAGAAATAAAAAATTTAC
>JAAUYH010118119.1_pt1 | contig 10183 bp, 8 predicted proteins | sample 7278061 | NCBI WGS metagenome assembly JAAUYH01 (sample SAMN14350203, study PRJNA611818) | marine sediment metagenome | isolation source: surface marine sediment (0.6m) | place: French Polynesia: Moorea | collected 2018-08 | reverse complement strand
TACTTTCTACAAAATCGATTGAAAAAGATTTGAAATACTGTACAGTATATTTGAATTTGAAGCTCAGATCGGTGGAATTATCATCGCGATTTTTGTTAAAACTTTCTGTAGAACAAATTCACTGCTCTTGAAAAAATCACATTTTCATCTAGTAGAATTTTGTGGTCAGTTACAGTTCTAAAACATTACAGAATCTATTGTTTGTTTATCTTTTTCATGGGGTTACACTCTATTGCTGAAGTGCCATGTCTCTATTCCGCTTACTTGCAAGTGAGTATAAGTATAGCTGTATCTCAGTAGGAGCTTGTTTATTCTGTCTGCAGATGCTCGGCGGAGGATAGTGAAATTAAAGGTGAAACCGGCGGCAGTGCGTGGCCAGGGGATGCGAAGTTTGACGATCAATAATAGGTTGAAAGTAGCTGTAGCAATAGCCTTCACAGTGCGACGAAGGTGGAAACTGTGTTCACTGCGAACCGCAGGCCAGTAGCTGTAGAAACAGCTGCGGCGGTAGTGACAACGAGCACAACGAAGCGGCAACGGAAAACAATGGTAATGACGGCGGTGGCGGCGGCGGCGACAACGTGCACAACTCGGCGGAGGCTGTAGGAAACAATAATAATAGTAGCGGCGTTAGCGGCGACGATGGATTTCGCAAAGCAACGGCGGCAGCGGGAAGCAATAATAATATTGGGTTCGAAAATCCTCAATACGTGACCAAACTAAAATGATTACCCTTCTGAGAAATCGACCAAATGTTCGGTAGTTATAGCTGGGTGAAAAGGTAACTCAAAGGGTAGTGGCTGGTAGCTCTAAAAACTTCTCAGACGTTTGGTAAATTGAGCAGCCACAAGTTGCACTCGGTGGTAACGGGTCGACAAAGGTCGTTTTCTATCATATGGAGACTCAAATTTGGAGTGAAATTGAGCTATGATTGCTTCAAGAACAAATCCATAATTTTTCTATGACTTTCAAGTTAGTCGTGATCAAATCGCATGGAACAAAAAATCAGTGACCTATTGGACTTTTTTGTAAACGAGCATGATCCAGGACATGAAGAAAATATGACTGACTTTTTATCGTAGTCGTTAAACAAACCAAAACGTGAGGACGCTTTTCAGCTGAGCATTGAATTGTAAATCAATTTTTGTTTTTTTAAAAATCAAAAGAACAGTTGGGAAGAGGCAGAGTATTTTCCTTCCAGTATGCAATTTGAATAATTTTTTATATCTGAATTCGATAAACTTGAACTGAATAACCTTCATTTTATGATTTTTGAAAACATTTATCCTTAGCACAGTCAGAATGTGCGTCAGAGTATATAAGAACAGTATATTTGATATATATACATAAATATGTTGCATATTTTCTGGAATGCGAACCTATTTCTTGTAACAAAACAAAACTGTTCTCATACAGTTTTGCAGATTTCAATTGACAGACAAAAGTCAATTCGCGGTCTATATCAACTTGAAAACCTATCTTGTTATTTGCATCCTAGCTTCTATAAAGAGTACACCATTAGTCGAATACTGAGCCAGATGAAAGAACAACTAGCTTAAATATAGAATTAATTAGCCCTTTTCCAGCGCCCCGGACATAGCGACACTTCTCAATGCATGTGCGGATTGATGAACACAAAATTCACTGCAAATCAGCTGTAATTATCTTCTTCTATATGTTTCGTATTATGTTCTAATTATACAATGTCGTACTGTGTGTAGGCAATCTTACCACATTCCCCTGCTTTTCTAATTGAGACCCCTTCCTAGACAATTCATGAGATCCACAAAGGGGTACGATGCTTTTTCTGAAAAACCGCCTTCAAATCTGCTTTGTCGACGAAACCCTCGAATTTCGTAATTTTTGCATGATTTCGTAGATCGCTTTATCGGGGGAAAAATGGCAATCTATTTCAAAGTGTCTGCAGTACATAACATCTATTCAAAATCTATTTCTATTTTTATGCTGCTGAATTTTGCTGTTCAATTAACCCTCGAAATAACTCCTTGATTGTGGAAACAAAACTTTACTAGGAATTCGACGATGACTGTGAAAACCTTCATCATGGTTCTCTCCTTCATTTCTCTAGTTCTCTGCGCAGCCAAACAAAGCACCGAAAGTGGAACGCGATCCGATGGTTCCCAATGGAAGTGAAACAGAGAGTATCCACCTCAGCGTTCCAAAATATGAATCTCGTCCGCAGAATAAGTAGGGCACAGGTCCCGCGACGTACATCGAGATGAAGGCTAGGCAGGAGCTTCTCCCATTGCTCAAGACAGCCCGTACTCTAACACGGCGTGAAACCGTGGGATTACTGTTGATGGGATTAGCAGCACTGTTTTTCGGCGCGTCTGGGCTGCTCGTGCGTCATGTGACAGCGTATGGAGGACTTGCAGTGTCTACAGTAGTCTTGGTACGTGGAATAATCCAAACTACGCTCACCTTGCTCGCCACTACAATTCTCCCAGATAGCCGAGACGTGTTTCGAAACACCCCAAAACTATGGTGTTTGCTTGCATTGCGTGGTGTTCTAAGTGGAGTTGCCATACTGGCACTTTATACGTCGTTCAAATTGCTGGACCTGAGCATCGCCTCATCCATCTACTACACAAGTAAGTGACCCACGAACACAATCACATCATTATATGCATCGTCGCTAACATAATGTAGACCCCGTGCTAGTGCTTCTATTCGGAAACATCGCCCTGCATGAACCAGTGAGACCACGAATCGCTCTGGCGGCGTTTCTTAGTCTAATTGGCGCCATCCTGGTGACGGACCCATTCAAAACGGAGACAACAACAAACGTAGTCGGAGTGATTATCGCGCTTACGGCGGCAATAACCGCTGCGCTAGCATACACAACCGTACGTGCCATCGCGACACAAGTGAACTATCTTGCGTCCGTGCTGTCGTCTGGTGCGTTTACGCTGCTCATGGGACTTGCAGCAGGCGGTGTGACTGACCTGTTCAAGTCGGCATTGAACACTGGGATCGCAGTGGCCGCTGGATCCTCCGCGTTCTGTGCACAATGCTGGATATCGAAGGGGTACGAATATTGCACCGCGGGGAAGGGGGCGTTAATTCGCAACATCGAACTACCGCTGGCGTACGTCTTCGGCATAGCATTTCTCGGCGAAGTACCGAACGTGGTGTCTGTACTTGGAGGAACGCTTATCCTTGCAGCAACGCTCATCATTGGGTATGACGCTGTGGAGAATGAGCGACAACGAGATAGGAACTAGGAGATATCGTTCTGTCAATGGGAGTACTGGGGACAGGCGGCACGATGGAAGTATTTGAGTGCCGTTCTAACATAAAGATCTTGAGTTCGTACTATAAAAGTCACTGTGCGCTACGGTAATGTGTGATTTGAGTCGACTCATTAAAGAAAATTTTTGGTATTCCTAAATTATCTACTTGATCAAACTAGCAATTCAACTAATCTGTGCTTGTGACTTAACTAATTTTCATGAATCGGAACCGTTCGCGGAACGAAACAAAGCCTCTTAATCAACTGTCCTTACCCGTGTCGATTTGCTGCAATTCATGAGGTATAGAAGTCAAAATCACTCAGCCAATTGATGAGTTATTAAATTTACTTAGCTTTTCCAGATTAAACGAGGCATCGAATTCATGGTAAAATTTATCAGTGAACCGGCTAATTTGAAACGAACAAAATTTTCATTCAATACAAGCTCATTTTTCTCTTACAATTGTATTCCTCTAATTTCCATATATTTGTACTCCAATAATAAAATGAATATCCCAACTGGATACAGTACTGTTCATAAGCAAGACAGTTTGATCACATCAGAACTGCATGGGAAATCATGAAGGGTATCCAGGGGACTGCAAGAAAGCTATGTGCCGTAAAATAAGCCTGAAACAAAGGGTCATAGTAGGATTTAAACCAAAAAATACGAGCTACCACATCATGCTATTTTTGTGGTGCATTATAGTCACTGTATTATGCCTAGCAAATATTTTGAAGGGCATACAGTGTAAATCAAACTTTGTGAGTGTCACAGACACAATATCGTGATAAAAACGGAGATAGCTTATCAAACATTTGTCTTAAAATATTACCCAGGCTCGACCTACAATAGTACGTTCCCGGAACACCAATACTCAGGATCTTGCTGTACAAACGGGTTTAAGGCACTTTGTATTTTTCGACATAGACTTGCTCTTCGTACATAGACTTGCTCTTCGTTTGACTAGGATTATTAGATAAACCAAATAATCGTTTACGATTTAGCTATGATTTTTTGGATGGCTTTCCTAGGGTTCAACATTCACTGTTCAACTGGGAGGAATGTAGTCAATAATTCGCATACTACGGAATGATCGTACATAGATAGTTCCATAGCCGTTTTGATCGCCAAATAAATTCAGTAGGCTCAATTCGCTAAGAACTAGCAATTCTTCACATAAATTCGTAAAGATGGCAGTGAACTTTCAAGATGCCTTTAATAAATATTGTAAATGTTTACAAAGAGCAAAATTTTCTAACTTGAACGTATCTTTGTAGCTCAACAGACGAATACATGCTTTCAAGGTATTTTGATTTAACGTTTTAATATGTTTTGTTTCAGTTCCATTGTATCATATTAAAATCATCACAAATGTGGATACCAAGAACGAAGAATTTCAAAGGAAAGAAAAAACACGAAAAAATTTAGGTGCGAGATACTTCTAGTACGCAAGCGAGAGACTATTTTGCTTCAATTTTTTCCCGTCTCTAACAAAATATATTTGATTCGGGCTTTTCTAGAGTAGTAATGTTGCCTGTGATAGACTTGAATAGCTAGGGGATGCTTGTGGATTAACTGCAAGGGACATTAGTCCTTCTCAGTTCAGTTGTCGATAATCATATACAACTATGCCCTCATAGTGCTTGCGAAGTAAATCTCTCATTGTTTTGCTTGATGATCAGCATTATTTGTATTTGTCGTATTTAACAAGATACTCCTTCTTCGTCATTAATTTCAATCTGAAAAGTCTTAATCATTTTGTAGGAAAGTACACCCAGGATCACGTTGTGGCAAAATTCATTAATTAAAATTAAGTTGAAGAAATATTGTAATATATAATCAGTTGGAATGTTTTTTTGAACTCTGCTAGACACATTTTATTTGAATAAAAACAATTGCCGAAATTTCAAAGTAAGGAGTCGTTCAAATAATATTTTTATGCGTACTCGATTTTCGTGCGATATCAATGTCCATAACAATTGAGTTTCTCATAGTAAAAAAGTAACCATTATCATTGAATTCATGGCCTGTTTGTTGATCGATCTAGTTTCTTAGATTTAGTCATCTTCCATGTTTTGAATCAAACTTCCCTTACAGCTGTTCTACATCGCTAATCAAATGTCATAAATATTCCAGTTCGATTCGTTAAAAAATCTCCGACTTACCAATCTGAGAGGCAGAAATTTGTTACCAGACAAAAAGTAGAATGACAAAAATTCTTATTTCGAGGAAAAGACTATATTGCAGTAGTTTTATTGCAATACATATTATTAGAAACAAAATCAAGAGAGCACAACTTCTGATGAAAATGCTCACAAGATGTATTTCCATTCATCATTGATGACCACAAAAACAAGAGACAAAATTGGAGTACAAATGCGAGCCGTGAAGATTCGGCTCTTGATAGTGATATATTTGATATCTTGACGCGCATTCCTGACAATATTTGTCTTCATACATATCAGTCGTTGCGAATAGTTACCCATGACCAGAAAAGAATTCGCCGATCCAAAAATTAATAGATACTTATGGTGAAAACTCATGAAATACAATACCAAAATGGAAATATATATATATATATATATATGTATATCTAGAAATATTCTAACTAATAAGTAGTAAACCAAGCTCTATTGCGCAATATGGGGTATGAGACGAATAGTTTTTGTGTGGATAATTGCATGGATGTACATTACAGATGTGATGTAAGACTCATTCTAAGCAACGAACACTGTAAATTAAAGAGCAAACGAATTGCCATTAACTGTACTCGTTTGTTCTTGAGGAGATAAAGAGTATCTAAAAGTAGACTATTGGAATAATAAATCCAGAATATAAGATTTTACTGGAATCATTAAGGAATTGCAGATTCAGCTCATAAGAATCCACGTAATTAATAACTATATTCGAAAGTCGACAGAATACAGTATTTTCAGGTTCGAATAAATATTCTTAATCAATTCGTTGTGTTCCGAAACGGACTAGCTTGCTTCGTCTAGGTTCTTCGTGTTCGAATTTACAAATGCGAAAATCAGCCTCTCAAAGTTGGCCGGTAGAATTGCCGAACCCAGTTATGGTGCGCATGGCTAACGAGTGCGGAGAATCTTCCGCTAATCTCAAATTACGTCACGTAAACTCAGTACTGAATTTTATACAATTGAATGAAAAGACCTTGTGGTTTCCCATGATGAAAATAGAATGCATGCAAGCATCACAACAAGAGTCACAGGAAATAATTATTCAGAACAGCTCCATTGCAGATACTAGAGAATAACTCATTCCACATGCTCTCGAAAGAACAATAAGTTATTACTGGAATAATCAAGGTATCGTAAATCGGTGTAGAACTGTCTATAGTAGATTAAAAGTACTCAAAATTTGATGCGAGATCTTTGAATTATCGAATAGAACAAGGCATCTTCCTTGGAGATAATTGAAGACTGTTCATTTAGATTCAATTTTGAGTGAAGCAGTCAGTGTATGGCGCGGAAAATCTCAGAACCGTAGCGGAATCTGTGATTCCTTTCAAGAGCCCGATCGGCTCCTAAAATTATTCTACCATATTATTGTTACAGGCAATTCTAATGATGATGGCATCTAAAGTTTAGAAAATAGATTTTCGGATACTCGGTTTCATTGCATAATCTACTTAGCTACCAACGGATATTAGCCTCACTTTCTTGCGCAATAATCAAGTGGTTAGGCGTTAGCATTGCAATAGGAGTGGGTTACGAAATTTGATTACTTTTCTTAGAGTTGTGCTAGAGTAGAACCTTAGTAAAACAGTGGTGTAAGCCCATCGTTCTTGACCTGTGCTGACCTAGCAAATAATGGCCTCTCCTCCTGCCACACTGATATTTTTGCCAGTTTGATGCGTTCCCACGCTCGCTCTGGCTGATCGCGTCTCTTCTCGCCTTCTCCTTGCCGGTTTCGTGGTTCTGCTCGCACTCGCTCTGGTTTTGTGGGCGCTTCTCGAGCTTTCCGTGGGGGTCCTATTATTTTGTTGCTGCTCCTGCTGGTTTTACGTGCGCTGGGGTAATGAATCTAGATCTGATTGTGCGCATCTGCACTTGCTTCCCTAAATTCTCCTAGCCGATGCCCGCCGTTTGTGACATTGCATTCTTGTCAGTGGCTACAGTTGTATTCTTTATCTGTCAGTAAGTTCTATTCCTTTTCGATCTCATTTTTCTGTTGTCCATTAGTTTATAGTCAGATGCTGGCTGAAAAGTTTCTCGTTTTCTTCTTTTTCAGCTTCCCGGCCACCTTGTTTGAGTGAAGTACAGTTGAAGGAGGAAACTAGCAGAGTAAGCGACAGGTATAGGATTTTACCTCGTTTATTAAATTTTAAGTGTCATAATCCTATCGAACAGTCGTAGAGGTCGATTGTAAGACTGCTTGTTTAATAAGATAAGTCTAGGTACTTGTGTAAGCAAAAGGACTGTGTATCCACTATCTAGTTCAGAAATTATAGAAATGCAAAGGGGTTCAAAAATTCCTTTTTTAAATGAACTTAGCTAAAGAATCTTTTCTTTGTTTAACCGATCAGGAGCACAGACTAGGTGCTGATACACCTGCCGCGCCAGCTGACGCTGTAAACGAAGGTGAACTATCGAGAATATGAGTACCGCCACACCCAAGGGCTAGTGCGTTGTTGTTTGGCGCTTTGAGAGCCGGGGATCAAGTGCGAATGACAATTTCCCGCATCAAATCACTAGAACAGAAGTACCCTGAGTGATTCGAAGCCGTACTGCTCTAGCGAAAAGATGATAAGCTATCCGGTCTGCAACTACTGGCAAGTGTGTTGTCAAATTTGTTGCTTGTAGTTTCTCGATTACACTCTTTGCTATAAATTCATCTTGAAATAGTCGACAGTAGACTAGGCACACCAAGGGTAAGGGTCATAAAAAAACTAAAGTGTTCCGTTTTTTTTACCGAATGCTGTTCAGTCTGCTTCCTACGAAAAACCAGAAGTACGTTTTTTTTGATCGTACTGCCGGTGAGCAGCGTACAAGTCGAAGAAAAAACGGAAGTTGAATCAGAAAGGCCTAAAAATAGACACTAGGAGCACTATCTGAATACGGTAGAAATGTTAATCAGTTTAGTATCTGCTTGGAGTATTATTCTGTGTATTGACAAGGGAATTATCTTTTGAGTGCTCTTGTGATAGAATATACATCATTGAGCAATGTCATACTTATTATAATTTGTGAACTTTACACTACTCTAAAGTTGCAGACTCCGATTTCACCCTCTGAATTTGAGGTTTTAGTCGTACACACAACATTTTGATCAATTTTAACTTGAGATTCTTGAAGTAAAGTGAAATAAGATTGATTCACAATTTTGTTGCATTACAGGTTCGATTTCCATAATACTGAGCAAAACATATACTTTGTGCACTAATTTTGGACTCACTACGCTGCTCACTTGCGTAATTCTCCATTGGTTACTTGACTCATGCCACGTAAGCAATAGAATTGAGTAGGAAATAAATAAAAAGTTTGACATTAACATGATTATGCAAAAGTAACCAAAATTCCAGGGTTTTGTGACCAGTCATAACGTACATGGTATCAAAAGTTATACTGTGTTGGAATGTCCCCTGGTAAAGATAGTCCATTTTGATATGCGTGTACCCCAAAGAGACGCTAAAAATTCGTCTGCGATGCAAGAATCTAGCTTCTCCACCTCATTATTGAAGTGAGTCTGCTCTCTGGCAACTCACTCCAAACTATGAATCTCGTCCGCTAAACAGTGAGAGCACAGTAACGTCGACCTACGCCGTGATGCCTACTGAACCGGAGCGTCAACCGCTGCTCAAGACAGACCTTGCTCATCCACGGCATGAAATCGCGGGATTACTGTTGATGGTATTGGCGGCACTGTTCTTCAGCCTGTCCGGGGTGCTCGTGCGATATGCGACAGCGTACGGTGGACTTGCAGTGTCCACGGCGGTGCTGGTGCGCGGGATAATCCAAACCATGTTCGCGTTGGTCGCCACAATCATTGTCCCGGACGGCCGAGAAGTGTTTCGGAACACCCCACGACTATGGGGTTTGCTTGCGTTGCGCGGTAGTTTGGGTGGAGCTGCCTTACTGGCAATTTATAGCTCGTTAAAATTGCTCGACCTGAGCGTCGCCTCATCCATCTACTACACAAGTAAGTGCCACACTAATGCACCTAGCTACAAGTCACTGACATGACGCAGACCCCGTGCTAGTGCTTATATTCGGTAGTATCGCGCTGAACGAACCAGTAACACCTCGGACAGCGGTGGCGGCGTTTCTTAGTCTAATTGGCGCCATCCTGGTGATGGGCCCGTTGAATCCGGAGGCACAGATAAGCGTACTAGGAGTCATTCTTGCGCTAACCTCGGCAATAATCGCTGCAGCTGCTTACACCTTACTACGCGCCCTCGCGACACAAGTGCGCTTCCTCGCCAGTGTGCTGTCCTTTGGTGTATTTGCGCTACTCGTGGGACTCGCGGGACGTGGGACGACAGACCTGTTCAAGTCGGCGTCGAACACAGGAATAGCGGTGGCTGCGGCGTTGTGTGCGTTTTGTGCACATTGTTCGATATCGAAGGGCTACGAATATTGCACCGCGGGGAAGGGCGCATTAGTTCGCAATATTCAGCTACCGCTGGCATACGTCTTGGGTGTAGGGATTCTTGGCGAAGTACCTAATGTAGTATCTGTGCTTGGAGGAATACTCATCCTTACTGCAACTCTCATCATCGGGTATGAGGCTATGGAGAATGAACGACAACAAGATTTGGATTAGTGGGTATCGTTCTGTGAATAGGAGCGTAGACTACGGGCGGCACGATGGAATTTTTTGAGTAGTGATCTAACACGAAAATCATGACGGCGCAAACCAATTCTGACTGTGCAATACGAAAATGTGTGATTTGAGTCAACTTAGCT
>JAAUYH010177017.1_pt1 | contig 10184 bp, 6 predicted proteins | sample 7278061 | NCBI WGS metagenome assembly JAAUYH01 (sample SAMN14350203, study PRJNA611818) | marine sediment metagenome | isolation source: surface marine sediment (0.6m) | place: French Polynesia: Moorea | collected 2018-08 | reverse complement strand
TTTCAGTTTCTGCGCCCATGGCTTTTATTTTTTCCATCAATACTTGCATCAACGCTTGTACATCACTCTTCGATTTTCTGCATGCACTCTTCACAATCTTCTTCTCTTCCTTTCTACGATTAGTAGTTGGAACGACAAGGCGACCAACTCTATCTCTATTCGGAGGCGATGCCACGATTTTTTTACTTCGGCGTTGTAGTGGGGCTATCAATAGATCTAAATGTTTTCGGATCGAATCGTTGTTTCTAGCCGTTACATATGCGCGATAATACGACTCTATACATTAAAAAGATCTCAAGGCAGAGCAGATCGGCAGATAAGCTTTACTCGGTCCGAATTTCTCTCATTCACAATACCTTCATATGGGCATTCCCATTCTCTACCATTTACTTCAAAGTAGTATTTTGTTTATGAAAATCAAAAACTGCGAGCGGCTGTTGGGCTTTTGCAGAGCAGTGCGTGCCCAAGCTGTCGCAAGATAGTTTCTGAGCATTCATACGTAGATACTGCGAGCAGGTTCCGATAACATTTTCGGTCTAGCTTTCGATTTCTTCCAGCTTTTGTAATCTGAGTGCTAAACATGACAAGTATTTTATGTGCAACTTGAGCTTTTGCGTATCGGATAGGACCCATAAGTTGCTGTTGAAGCTTCACATGCTACAATAACTATTGATGAATGTTTGGGTATGGGTTTTAAGATATATTTTAGTCATGTGCAGTCAAAGGAGACTTTGTGGAAAGTGTTGATGGACGCCACCATCACAGCCATAAGTGTTAGTATTTTCAGTTCTTGCACGTCGAGCTTGGGGCGTCTTGTCCGACGAGACAATAAGTTCGCTTATGGGTTGCGTCTACCAAGAATTTGTTAACTATTCCTTTCGTATAATCTCGGATAGTTTCGGGTACCGCAGTTTCTGCTTTTCATGCTGAAACAAGAAGAACGTTCTAAAAACAGGAGCTTGTTGATTTCTCTGCGCTGAATATATCAGAACAAATCTGCACTACCCTACTTGTGATTTTGTCTTCGTATAGTCTGACATTGAAAAGATCAGTCATTCTTACTCAATATTCCGAAATGCTATTCCATGAAAAGATTCTTTCTCTGTTCGAATCCCAATAGAACTAATTCTTGATCAAATTCCTTTCCTAAAATTGCTATTTTCATAATTTTCGGTTCCAAAAATTGCCCTAGCAGACATCTAATTTGTGTCACTCGCCAATTTCTGCGGAACGCATGCGAGTGTCGGAGTATTCTGCGAAACTAACGACCAATAGCATAGAACACAGTATTGAGTATTACTTTCGAAGTATCGTAATTGGTGTGCATGCATAATCGTTTTCGCGTTGTGCGCCTTGAACCAAATTTCAGAAAAAAATCGTAGAGAATTTTCGATTTAGGTGTATGTTCTCCTTCATTAGTCTCATGAAAAAAGAAGCTATAATAACATCTCCTAGACGCCTTCTGCAATCTGAGTTCTAGTACGGCTTAGAAATGATTCTCCGAATCGTCACCACTTTGCAGTAAGCGGCACGATAAGTGAACTGGGCGAAACTTAATTACGTACGTTTCACTATTCGATATTTATAGAGCAGCAATTTATTCAATTCGTAAATCCTGCTTAGTATCAGACCATAATGAGAAGAGCTTCAAAACGAAGTGAAATTTTACTGCAGTTTAATGAACCCAACTTCGATACTGAAAGGAATCTAAAATCTATTCTTACTTCGTGCGAACTAAAATCAAATGTCCGGAACGTAGCAATGAATAAAAAATTAGGCATACGATTTCACGCCACCCTCCTTCTAGAATGGTTGTATGAAACGCTGAGGCATGTTATCGACGATTTTTTAAGATGCGCTAAGTCAATACACTCCTAAGCATTTTCAATAGCTTCCTTTAGATTAGTAATATCGTTATATTGCTTTTCATTAGCATAAACATTTCTCGACAGCAACTTCCATACATTTTTGATCGGATTCATGTGTGCTGATCGCGCAGGACAGTCCAAAAATGATGCGCTGTTCTTTACTATTCCCTTCTTTATCATCTCCCTTCGTATTTACTCTATTCTTTTTCTAATTAGTTTCTGTTTTCTTTCTCCTTGTTTCATTTCAGGTTTTAATTCTCTTAAGCTTTTTATTTTAGCTTACAGAGAATATCTGTCAGCAGATAATGCTAACATTTATCTGCTGACACCTCAAAGAACTATTGCCAGCATCCCCCGTTGACACAGCAATGCACCATTCCAAGTATTACTTGCTGACAACGCAATTACCTATTGCTGACAGCTGCATTATGCTCTTTGCCAGGTCACTAATTATTTGCTCTATCATACCCTCTATTTAGTCCATTAAACCCAATCGGTCATCGACTTCTCGATCACCGACATACACAGCATGAGCCCTACTCTGTAGTTTTCCTCAAACAACCCTATTCCTTGCTCTTCAAACCACTCTTTCGTGGATTTTGCAATGTACCCGGGAGCAGTATATTGTTGAAATCTCATTTTCTCTCGCCCACTCTCATACAAAAAAGGCAGCAGCCGGCGTTCAATTAAATCACTGTAGGTGTTGGCGGTCAAACCACCATTTCTGGTGAGAGCTTTCCACGGGCTGAAATAGAGCCCAGATTATGATCTTCCACCTCTCCTCTGTCTCTGCGAGACCCAGCGTGGAGCACAATTTCAGTCTGCCAGTAGTAGGCAAGACCTTCAGGCTGCCAAGGGTCCATCGTTTTTCATCAGTAAAAATGTTCCGGTTATAGAACGATGCGCAGCGGGACAGAAGCTTTCTGGCCCATTGAAGCCTTCGGTCTTTGTGACTATCGGTGAGGTAGGAAGAACGTTGCATACGTGCACATCTAAAGTTGGGTGCTGCAGTTAAGGTTTGCGGCATACGATGCACCGTCACCGCTGGTTCATAGGCCGAATGCAGCTCTGAGATCAAAAATATACCTATCCTAGCTGATCGGACAAGAATGAGTCGCACCCAAAGTGATATCCGTGGCTTCCTGCCTTTTCGTTTTGACTTAGTAACAACTTCACTGCGCTTAAGATCTGTATATACAGCAGATGCAGACCTCTGTACATTCTTAGTGGTCGATTTCATAAGGACATCATCGTGATTCATAGCCAAGATATCTGTCTGCTCTTTAGTACTCAAATCAACTCATCGCATTATTTCGTAACAAACGTACAGAGCATGTTCGAGAAGAATCTATAAAATTTTATTTTATATCACTGCAATATAATGTACTTCTAGTTCCTTTACGATATTCATTGTTTCGTTCCCCGTGTTTTACTCTATTTCCCATGAAACTGTAATAAAAAATACATCATGAACTTATAAGGGCGTTTCGACTGCATTGTCGTTAATTCGAAAGGTCTCGTTATGTAGGTGAATGTATTTGAGTACCTGGGGATTTTCTGTATTCTTAAATTATGCTTTTGCTTACAGGAACAGACGAAATTTATTCATCAATTAATACTATTTCTACCAGTTTACTCACCCTGCTATGTTGCAATCGAAGTCTTTTATAAGATTGAAGCGATAGGAGTACTTCCCAATACCATTTAATGCGATAATCATCTACAAAACATGTACTTTGGACAATATTATTGATTGAATAACTTGTTCTGCGGTATGGGAAGAATGGTAGCATTGCAAAAACACAAACACGGCGAAAACCAACAGTCTGGGTCAGATAGCTTTATTCTACATGCACCAATATGTACTCCAAAAATCGACATTCTGTATATTTCCAACAAATTCATTTTATTTTGTTGCACTAATCTGAATTTTTCTGCTTGGCATTAATAGAATAGTCCGTACTTCTGAGCTTTGTTTGCCTCGCTATGTTCTTGCAAAAGGTAAGGTAAATATATCCACATCCAGGTGTACCTTCTTAGATTATAGAGTTGTCCATCCCGGCTTGGATTTTTGGGCATTACCTCATCATACTATTTTCTTCTATACAAGATAATCTTTGCAATGCTGTAACGAAATGCAATCTTAGTTTTATATTTTATAGACGAGACGGATTATCGACAGGAAATGAAGGATCATTTTCGGCCAGACAATGCACTAGGTAATAGGCGTATGTTTGTTTCATCACTTCATTTTGAGGAGCAGATGTCTCTGTTCCTGAGCTCCGATTTATGATTTATACATGAGTCAATCAGCTTATTTTTAGTAGATCGAGGAAAACGAGTTCAGTACACAAAGATCGCAGGATAATTACATCCGATTAAATTCTGTCCCAGTCACTGGATAGGTTAGACTTTCTTATCTTCTTCATTTCTTTGCAATTGGATAAATGCGCTATAATATATTAGGAAGAATATCTTGCTTACCTTAGTATGTTGCCGCTGTAGCTATTTTCTAGGTCGAGAGTAGATTCGTCCTCACCCGAGTTATCAAGTGTCCCAACACAGGCTAGGCACTTTTCCTTATCGGCGACCAAATGACAATACGAAAACATAACTGCCAATCGAAAATTACAGAGTAGAACTTAGAGTACTAGTGTTAACGATCAAATAAATAAAAAATCAACATGAAGCTTGGTACTCAACATAAATTATGCCTCCTCAATTATCCATGGTCTTTCGAATAGATTATTCCATAGCAACTGTTCCAGCCAAGAGGCCACGGTTTTTGCATATAGGCACAGTCGACTCTTCGATTCATCTTTGGCAGGAAGGAAACGCAGTACTAACAAACTTCTCCTAAGTTTTCTAGGCACACTTCAGCGCTTTTCTACATCACTGCGACAAGCCGGCTTGTAATCTATAAGCACCACACATCGTCGACGGCGGTTTATTTCGCTCGAACGCATATTGTTAATTGAATTTTCTGCTATCACCAAACTTTCAGATTTATCTTATTATCCTTGTTTCTGAAACTGCAAGCGACAGATTATATTACATTTAGTATATCTGAAAAACCGGTCAAAATCAATTGCTTATCAACGTCTGGTTAAGTTTTTTCTTGATACTTTAATTTCCAAAATTTGATAGATGTCATTGGAATCCAGGGTCTTTAAGAGCACGTGGAGGAGTTGCTGATGTCGCATAGATGGTGCTGACATCCAAAATACTGTGCTATAGTCTTCTCTTTAAAACTACACTTGCGGTCCAAGAACCCGTTGTGCGGTATGAAATTAATAATAGTAAATCTAGCTTTGTAGTCTCGATGCAAGGTTTATTTCCATTTGGAGTGTTCATAGATCAATACATTTTTAAATTAGGGAATAAATCAATCTTCTTAATGGGAGCAAAGAATGTAGTAGATGACGGATACAATCCTACTCCATTTAAACATCTCCTGTCTTTATATTCCTACTGCTTCAGGACTGCAACCAATCCTGTTCATATGGAAATGATAACTGATAGTCAAATGTATGCGGCTCTTTTGAATGATGTAGGAAAATAATGTAGGTGGGAACGTAAACTATCTACTGTCTAAATTTGCTTGAAAATGATTAGGACTCAACGCAGATTATTTAAGTTTATGCTGCAGGTTGCGGATTGTTGACTGTAGCGTTGTAGTTCGGCATGGTTGACGCCCACACATTTCTCTCACCATCTTGATTTGTTTGCATATGTAGATAAATAGTAGGTTGTTCTTGAGTGTTTGAGACTCCTATCCAATCATCCAATTTCTGTTTCAACAATGCCAATAACGCACGATCATCGTTAAGAATCCGTCTAGCGCCCTTGGATCGCAATCGAATCGATAACACACCTAACAACACCAACAACGCCAGCTTGATAACAAAACACAAAAACCACATGTGATGCACTCTCGTCACGTCACGTTCTTCGAACTTGTGCACTTCACGGTTCTCTGTACTCGCCACACTGACAGCAGCAATCATGTCGATAATTGTCGGCCTCTTGGCGATCCCCATCGCACTCGGCCAAAAATCCTGCACGGCCCCAAGGTTAGAAGCGGGGTGACAATCCGCGCTGATTGAGACAGACGGTCCCTCAAGTAAATCATCAAAATATTCGCAGACGGCGAATTTAGTTGTACTCAGTTGCAGCGAGGCCACACATTCAGAAAATTGGACCACACCATTCATTCTGAAATGAAAACAAAATGCAGTTGCTTTTCTGCTGTCCTGCTCACACATAGATACCACATATTCCGTTTGACCTGCTGCACCGTATGGTATCGTTGTATGTTGACAACCACTAGAAAACATAACCGAGGTGGGTTCGAGATCTGAATGAATTGAAATAGCGTTTTTGAGAAGCTCACCGTCAGTTTCACAATATCCATCCTCGTCGAGACGACCGAACACCATAGAGTTATTGTAACTCACAGTGCAAGTGTACCTCAAATTGACCAATTTTGTCACCGCTGCCAACGTCGTGTTCGGGTTAGATAAATTAGCAGGAGAGTACACCGTTTTCGTGTTTGTCAGTAGCACTGGAATAGTATCACCATCAATGGTCAAGGCGGTTCCGAAAATGAGGAATATTGCGAAACTTCGCATCGCAATCATAAGGAGGGAGCGTTGACGGCTAGTTGAAATCACACCGCCACCCACTAACGGCGGTGACATCACAACGAGATCTTGCACAGACCCATCGGCCAAAGCGAGATAATTCAATCTCGCACAAACATCGGAGGTTAGGAAAAAGATAATCGTAATGAGCAATATTTCGAAAATAATCGCATTGACAACGTTCGTCCAGTCACTAGAAATATGCAGAACGGTGACCATGACACTTGAGCATGTGACTTGGGCAGATGAGATTAGTTGATATGCACACACACGCGCACAGAGAGAGGATGGAATCACAGAGAAAGAGATACGATGAGTAGTACTCTACCAAGCATAATGAGAAAAGAGCCGTAGAGGATTCTTAGAGAAATGGTCAACAGTACAGATTATGAGGATTTGGTCTCACAAACGAAAAACAAACAAATAGAGCGAGCCGTGGAGATACAGTACTGTATTGTTGTCCAGTGTAGGGTGTACTGGGTGCAGCCAGGAAAGTAAAGACTTACCAACATCCAAATATTAAACAATGAGAAGCACCACTGATCGAGTTAAACCTGTTGTCGATGAGTTGTGCACAACGATTAAGGCACGGATAATACAAGTTCATATATAATTTGTCGAAACCTGAGAAGCATATTAGTACACTTTTCTTCAAGCATTGAGCAAGTATTTCTACGTCGATATGAAACGGCAAGGCTAATTGGCTCCGCAGCATTAGAGCCGTTCGATCAGTGAGCCATTCAGCTATACGGTACTGTATTTTTCCAACATTTGATTTACAGAAGTGTCACGATGTTTGTTTGCAACCTTAGTTTCGAGATCCGAATCAAGAAGCAATACACGTAAACTCCAAATTTTTGCACAGAGCTATTTGCGTGGCTATTTCTAAAAAATATAGCTCAGAATTTAGCGCGTGCCAAATTTTTAGAGAGTACGTAAATCGTCTACCCACAAAATAAACGTCACATACTATTACCGTGACACTTCAGATATCAAACATTTCACTATAATCATACATATACATCACTGATAGACGTGCTCTTAGAAGTTTGGAGGGTCAACTCGGACTGCCCTCCAAACTTCAAAAACTGTCAACTGAGCTCTTACGCTTTTAATTGGGCTGTATTCTTGGGATTTGGAAGGCTTCACAATCCTGGCTGCACCCACGAAACTTTACTGGTGCAGTTTACTGAAATACAGTACGGTACAGTACAGCACAAATGTCTCACATGAGATACCAAACTGGATTGTAAGGACGCAGCACTACATTGGTATTATGTACTGAAAGTTTAGGGCAATGCTGAGTGAAGACTACCGCATTGATTGGTCTGCTCCAGAAAAACGGCATAATTTACCCTGTGTTTCTCATGAAATCCACGCTGACGATGCTACAGTACTACAATATACAGGACAGTAGTCCGCTCAGGTTTGCTTGCGTGATTATCCTTGTCAATGTCATGTTGATACTGTACGGTAGAGTGCAGAACTTCAACGCCTCGTTGAAACGAAGGTTTCGCTTTGTCTTCCGGACTGTACCTCGCAACACAGAAGAATCGCCAAAATAACTTAGCGGATTACCGTTCATCGTGCATACCAACGATCGCTTGACTTCTAACTCCCACTCCCGAGTTTCGAAATGAGGCACTTCAAAGTCCCAATCAACTCAAACCTGTTCAATACATTCGAATATGTGGTGTTCGACTTGATCCTAGCCATCTTGGTGTATGTGCTCACCTCCAAGTTGGTGGGCCTCTACAACTGCTATGATGCGCTTCAAAATCATCAGCAAAGCCATATCCGTGAAGATACTCGCGCTCCATTGTTCGAGACCGGTATTGTGTGCACACAGAAGAAGGTATTCTACAGCATTGTCGCCATTCGCATTTTGTCTTGGATTCTAATCTTTAGCACTAATCTACTCATTCGTGGGCGCTCGGAAAAGATTATCGAAAAACGCACTGAATCGGTGACCACTTTCGGGAGGTTTTCCGCGTTTGACCCGATGCCACTACTTCGAGAACGACAATTCCGTCGTAAGGCGTGCGTGGGTCGCACGGAGAATTTCTATTATTATGGGGAGATTCGAAATAACAATTGTCAAATTGACCGTGACCTGTTCTCTGGGCCGACTGTGAAGTTCGGACTTGAATTTGAACCCACTCGTGTGTCTATCAGCGGCTGTAGACCAAAGAACGAGTCGATTGCGGTATTTCAATATTTTGATTGCAACAACACCGCAACTACTACGACCACGTCGACACCATCGAATATTCTGTGCACCTACAATACGACGGATGGTGAGGTAGGTGACGAGCTATGCTTTCAGAATGGCACTGCCCCTTTCACACCCTGCGTTCGAACAGTTTCAAAGTATCAATATCATCACGTTCCATTCAATTGCGGTGCTGGTGCAAAGGCTCAAAAAGTCATGTGCAATTTGAAGGCATATTCAGAGAGAAACTTCTCGATATGCGATAATGCCGTGGTTGGATGTCGGAAACCGTTAGGTGGCTATATCTGCGCAGGATTCGTTAACATCAATGCGACAACACACATGTGCGAAAATCTCCAACTAGGAGATCAACAAAATACGAACGCCACGTGCAAGATGGCATCGGGAGCAGTGTGGAATAACACTGACTGGCTCTCGTTCTATGGTATCTCAACCGTGGATACAATATCAAACATTGTGGCTGTCACTTACGGATCTGGTTTGGAGAGAAAGCAGGTCAAGTATTACAAAGCGAAGGACAAGCGCACATTCACTTCTGTGAACTTGCTGTGGACGGGAGCGTTAGCAGCGAAAATCTTCATGGTGATGGCGTTGTATGTGACTTGCGAATTGTTGAGTCGACGCTATGGCGTGTTCGTGGTGGCGAATGATGAACCGAGAATTCTGCTGTTATTAAACGATACAGCAACGCGAATTCGACGCGGTAGAGAGGCGAGATTTGGAAGGGATGATATCAAGTTGAAAGTTGCATTCCAGAATGGTGTGGTACGTCTGCATGAAGGCGAGAATGAGATTTTTGAGGAATAAGTGGGTACATAATTGAATTTGTGAGTTGTTTTGTGCGCGATGTTTGAGTGGATGAGTGGGTGATGCAGGACGACCTCGCCTTCATTTCCTTCATGATATAATGAAACGTACAGAACTCTGCAGTGTCCTAAAATATAGTTTACCTCGTTCATTGAGTCAACAGAGCTGATCATACTGTGGGTAATTGCGCTACACTTTTACTGTACCGGTATTGTCCTTCAGACGGCTCGGTGGTGACCTGATGACTACGGACAATGGTGGCTACAGGGTCCGTGCAATTCCTACTTTTCGCGATACTTTACCGACAAGAATTTTAATTAAATTTCGATGCCTTCATTTTTTGAGATACCGTACTCCCAAATAGAGTTTTGATTAAATTTGTTGATTAGCAAGTACAAGTTTTGTTCCCCCCCTCCACCCCTATTTCCAATAGTGGTCTCTTGTTCATCCGGTTTACGCATCGACAGTATGTGTTACAACAAAGTTATGTTTAATATAAAAGACCACTGCAATGCTTTCAACCTTTCGAAGTTTCGGTACGCTTTGCCAAAGTAGTTATCTAGTTAGAAAGCAGCAGAATTGTAAATCACAGGTACGGAGGAATTTGTATTTCTGTGACAGTTTTCTTCAATC
>JAAUYH010009556.1_pt1 | contig 10184 bp, 8 predicted proteins | sample 7278061 | NCBI WGS metagenome assembly JAAUYH01 (sample SAMN14350203, study PRJNA611818) | marine sediment metagenome | isolation source: surface marine sediment (0.6m) | place: French Polynesia: Moorea | collected 2018-08 | reverse complement strand
TTATGAGTGCCTCTACTGTCAGGCATGACATCGCACGAATCTTACCGTTGCAGTAGTATAGTCTTTATATACCGAGAGTTCAACGATCAATAAACCAAGGAGCACATTATCCACATTCCAAGAGTGCAGAAGAACACCGCAGACATGTGAAACAAGTCCTGGCACGGCTACGAGAGCAAAAACTATACGCTTCACCGAAGAAATGCTACTTTATGACGAATGAAGCCGAATTCCTAGGAGTAATTGCAAGCGACGAAGGTTTGAAAGTGAATCCTGCCAAAATAGAAGTCATAAGGACATGGCCAACTCTCACTTCAATCTCCGAAGTTCGAAGTTTCCTTGGTTTGGCATAGTTTTTCAGAAGATTTATAGAAGGCTTTAGCACGATAGGCCTCCCATTGGCGAATTTAAAAAAGCTGGGAAATCAACCAAGGATTGGGATGAATCTCGTACTGAAGCTTTAGAGTGCTTGAAAATGTCACTTATCTCTTCGCCAATCTTGTGTCATCCTAATTTCAACCTACCCTGCAAGTGCCACGTCAATGCATCCCAATTTGCTGTTGGAGGTACTTTGACACAAGTTGTTGATGGATCGGAGAGAGTGATCTCGTACTTTTCCGAGAAATTGAACGAAGCGCAAATAAACTGCAGTGTGAATGACAGAGAGCTTTGACGCACTCCAGATGCTATCTGGAAGGAGCCGAATTCGAGATTATTACAGAAAATCAAGTTTTGATGAGCTTTTTTGAAGAGAAGGATCTAAATCGACGGGATGCGCTATGGTTAGAAACATTGTCCGAGTTCGGGATATTCCCGATAACGTTGAAGAAGAGATCAGTACATGTCCTCGGGGATGTTCTCTCACGAGCTCTTCACGTCACTAATGAAGTTGGAGTGCAAAACATGTCTGCATTAATTTTTAATCTCTCAAGTCTTAATGCATTCCGAGAAAGCCAACGGAAGGACAAATACTTTGGAGCCATAATGATACAAATCGAAGAAGTGTGAAATTTGACAGATACAAATTCAAAGACGGTGTCCTTCGTCCAGCCAAAGGAGAGCTTTCCATTCCCAAGAATTTCGTAAAAGTCGCTCTTTCCATGGCACATGATTGGCCTTTATCAGGGCATTTCGGAGAAGCCAAAACATCGAATCGACTTACCCAATTCTTTTGGAAGAAAAATCGAGGGATGTGCATGACTATGTGAAAGGATTTCTGGAATGTCAGCAGGCAAAGAGTTCTAATAAGAAACCCTTAGCTGATCCTATGGTCCTGGAGCAACCAAATAGACGATGGGGAAGCCTTTCTCTGGACTTCATATAAGAGTTGCCTAAATCGAGAAATGGGTATGACACTATTCTCACTTTCGTGGATCGATTTTCAAAGCGACCACATTTTATTCCGTGTATTTCTAATGTGGCTGCAATAGACGTCGCGCACCTCTTCCAGCAGCATATTTTTCGACATCATGGGCTGCTGAATTCTATTGTCAGTGAGAGAGACCCACAGGTCACATCAAGATTTTAAAAAGAGTTGCTGAAAATACTGAAAGTCATAATGAAAATGGGAACTGCAAATCACCCTCAGACTGTTGGAAAAACTAGTCAAACTCTCTGTTTGCAACAACCAATTTACAAAGTGCAAGTACTCTTATATCCCTTTTAGTAATTACTATGTTTAGGTGCGATTTGGTTTCCTATATTATTTGGAAACAGTTAAGCAGATGTCAACTGTCAGCTACCGTTGGGACTATGTTGACAACAACCAGCCGTTATGTTCGCATATGACTTACTTCAACCCAATGCCTGAATCGAAATAGCACACCCTCTTGCATCTGTGCAACGGTCATGCAAAGTTTCATAACGGCCGTCTCTCTATCCCACGGCCGTGCTTCGATCCCAAAGGCTATGCGAACTTGCATAACGGTCGTTTCTCGATCCAACGGTCGCTCAAAATAGAAAAAATGCTGACGTGTTCCTACTGTTTTGCCAGGTCGTGGCTGACACTGAAATAGGCTATATAATTAGTGTAACCATCCACAGTAAACTTAAGCGATCATCTCCAACAGAATTTGCCGCACGTATAGGGGCACTTCATGCGTAGTTTTCCTTTCTGCTTCTAGCGATGAATCCCACACAGCGCGCAGAAAGTATATTCTCCACTTTCCATTTTTTTTCCGCACGCCGCAATCCGTAGAATTAGTCCTCTTTAGAATTGAATCACGTCAAACGCGCATTACCTCTTAATTCGCTCGCTTATTCTTGTAGTTGTCGAATAAATGCTGATATCAACTCATCTTCTCTCTTGTGAAAAATTTTGTCTTGCACCAGTTGCTTGACCAAATTCCCTTGCACAGTAGAGTAAACTTCCTGCTGTTCAGTAGTGTCACCATCGTTAGCGGTATCAGGCATTTCATAGTCCTCATCTTCAGGGTTAATATAATTAGTTACAGTTTCGTCGAATTCCTTGCTCCAATTTTCCATTGTGTCGCAATATCGTTGACGTTGAGTGACAGTGAAATCTTTCTCGACACAAATCAGGTTGTGGTCATAATTTAAGCACCAAAATTATTGTTTAAATCAGTAGTAATCTGTGTTTGGTATTATCTTAAGTGCCAGACTCGGTCTAGTACTGGAATAACTACCAAACTCTGTTTGGTACTCAAGTTACCACCAAAGAAAGTTTGGTGTGTTAGTGAGTATCATGTACGCTTTTGTGCTTTATTAAATACCAAGAACGTATGAAAACCCAATGTTTAGTTTACGAACAGTTCTATGTGAATCAAAGAGAGAGCTAACGACAACAGATGTTTGCTAATTAAGAAGATAACGACTGCAATACTACTATGTTTTGTAAGTTCTGTGCCGAAACGGCATTCCTGTCTTTCACAACTATCTTATTTGACATCTAGAAAACTCTTTCACTGGAACAAGACGATACTGGAGTTGCGAAGACTCTGAGGGCTACTGACGATGATTTTGGGAATGAATACTTGTTAGAGATCCAAAACTAAAGAACAGTAAACGGGTCTGACATGAACTCCGCCTTGTCAAGCCTAAATTGTGCAATGTCCAATATATTGTATCGAGCGACTTCGTCGATGTTCACATAGTTCGACGTTCGAGAATCAACAAACTCTGTACGTTCGAATTTTCGCTTTCTCCCAACAATGTTGCTAGAATAATCACTCTTAGGTCGGAGGTTGGCGCTGAGTTCGTTAGATTCAAAGTCTTTGTCATTCTGATTGTTACCCGAGGATTTTGCGGATGCTCTTAACTTTCGAGTCATCGATTCTATCCTCGTTCTGTAATCATTACGGATTGAAGTACAAGACACAAATTCAATTTCACAGAGGAAAGGGTGAAGGTAGCATCCAACAATCCATAAGTCATGAACTTCAATCTTTTCTTTCAAATACGTCGCGATAATCTTCGCAAGTTCTTTGGAAAAAAAGAAAGAATACGCATCTGACTTGCAGGAATCTTGAGGGAATTCGACATCACGTACATGTGACTCGAAGTTCCGGATAAAATTATATAAACTTGGCAACGCCAGTTGAATGTATGAATACTTAGAAGATTCGAGGTGCACAGTTGCCTGGTAAGATTTTTCGAACCCATCCGATATAGCTTATAGTGCAGGAAAACATATTTCTGATTCTGAGTCGTTGCTGCTCCTCTCTAGGGACCCGTAGGCATTTAACGCTCCATCACGCTTTTTGTTCATCAGTACGACCCAAGCTTCGGATGCTCATTTGAGAAAGCCTTCTACAAGGAAGAAAGAAAGCCAAATCTTGTCTCAACATCTTACACCAATTTGATTCCTGGTGGCAAGTAATTCTTCTATCCAGTCTGTTCAGCATCTACAATCCTTTTCACATTTTTAAAGTCGCTGCGGACACGATGCAGCTCAGGACGGTTCTGGTATTACTGAAACGTGGGTTTCAGCGCTTTGTTCATTGTATGAACAAGACACCGGATCTATCTGTGGTGGAGAGTATTCCTGTTCCTGCTTATGGAACTGCCTGCCATTTTGTCCATCACAGCAGCACAGCTGGTGACGATAGTAAAAGAATTTTACAACGAGCGCATTGGCACTCTGTAGTTTTCTTCCAAAGCATTATCAATGGCGGAACTCAAGTTTTCTGCTGATGGTACAGACGGGCTATCAATGAGCACAATTGTTTGGTTGCAAATTCCCACCTTTGATGTACCACATAGAACATTCGACCGCTCATTCTTAGCGTAATGCAACGTAAAATCATAGTAGTGCTTGTTTTGAACAGTTAGGTTCACAACATCAATAGTAATTGCTCCCCCGAGCGCAAGAATTTCATTTTTCAACTGGTACTGAAATTCATCGAGGTGCTCATGAGCTAATTCATGAAATGCGGCAGTTACAGCCTTACGAGTAGGCATTTACGATTTTGGGTTCATATTTACATCCAACGAAACACTTTGGCCAGCTTTGAATACTGCACGTACATAACTTTTATCCCTTCATGATCATGGTCGGTGAAACTCATGGGGCGCAAGTCGAGTACAACCGCACAAGCAGCAGCTTTTGCAATCTCCGCGGTACAATTTGAAGTTAAATTGCGTTGAAATGAAATCTTTCCATCATAAGAAGCTCTGTGCTGTTTCATGTGATTGCCCAACCTATTTGTTCCCCCTTTTCTGGTATCTAATTCGAAATTTTCTTTCGGTATGGAACAGAACACATTCAAAGCATGCTTGCAAAGAATCCATCCGGCGTGAAGCTTCGAGTTCGCTCGACACTACACAACACAGTTATGGTACTGCTGTTACTTTCGTGACATACTGAGATGTAATCGTTTGAACTGCTCGAAAATACGAAGTGATAGGGACACTCTTCTTTCTCGAGCAATTTATACACAGCACGTTTTGCTTCGTCTCTTGGGAGCATTTCCTTAACAGTGATCTCCACAGTTGGCATAGCCATAATCGTGGAGAGTTTTGAGTTTGTTTGGTTCGAGGTGCGTAAGTCCGGACTCTAGGTATCAAATGAGCACCAAAAAATGGACGAAACCCATCCGTTTCCGTCTGAAAGAAAAGAAGAAAGGATTCGTGCGTGTCCGAAATTATTCAATATAGAATTGATCCGTATCCGTTCATTATCCGGAAATTAGACTACAATTTTCATCCCCATCCGTTCAATTATCTAATTTTCCGCCTATCCGTGGAAAAATCCGTCCGAATGCAGCCCTAGTGGCTTCCCTTAAATTATTTCAGTACAATGTAAGGATAATGCGGAGAATGAATCCGACAGTTGAAGGATCTCAAATTATGTTCTGGTCTCTGCTTTGTTGAAAATTGAGAATTTAAAGGTTGTAGATAACGAAACATAAATAGCGATTCAAGTTGTTGTATGAATTTAATTAGTTCTGCAATAAAGCAAGTACATGCGTAGTACTTCTGTGGGTGTCAAATAGCATCGGGAAGGCCATGTTTAAGAGAGAGGCAATTCTTTATTTGCTTTCTTCTCTGTTTTAAATTCAAGAAATCTAAGCTTGCGATTCAGTATCGCCTAATCCGTCAAATTCTCGATCCAGTATCTTCAATAGATATCGTTGCTGAACTGCATCTTCGAAGTATTTCTAGTTTTTGTGACGATTTTCCAGTACTCTTGCAAAACAATGGCAGTCTAAAACCAACCAGTCTCTATTGCTTGATTTCAGTTCTAATACTTGAATCTGTTTTCTGGGGAAGGACAATTTGGTACCTACTTTGAAGTTGCAATGCAAAAAACAACTTCTTTACTAATGCCGAGCTACGCAATAAATCAGAATGATTTGTCCTAAGAAACTTCATTTCTTCCGTATTTCGAAATCATAAACCTTTTGGTCTCATATCCCAGCAAACGCGTTCTTTATTTTCACACTACACAAAAAAAGGCGATATAATGATATTATGCAGTTCTTTATTACCTTCTTGGATCTTCGAGGATAGAGCGATGTCGGTTGAAAGAAGATGGTACGGAGCTAGGAACAGTAATCCAAAATAATGCTTATGAGCCATCCTGGATAAGCAGAACACTAGAAAACAATAAATAGATACCGAACAGAATATTAAGAATCAGGCAAATGAAAGCGAGTGGATTCATCAACGAAATTTTATACCCGACGTTGATCCCCATGCATTGTTTCAAAACATTCTGATGTCGTCTCGAGAAATTCAATCACCCAATTGTAGTAGTGCGCAGAGCCTTCGATATTTTAGTGCACTAGTGCATATTTGTCGGTGCTACTGCCTTAGGTACATTTAATTTCAGACATCCCTGCAGTTTAGATAGTTTAAGCGTAATTTACACCTTTCGGGAAAACAGTGATATTCTCGCTCGTCGACCGAAATTAAAGTCACAACATTTTCGGACTTGAGTCTCTCGCTCCGTAGAGGAAGTCGAACTTTGTACAGGCGGACCTAGGAGTCGGCCTGATCTCGTCGTATGCTATACGACGCTGCATCTTGGTGAATCATTTGACACCGTTGAGTTCAGTCCCAATCGAAGTGAGAACCGCGGTTACCTACGGATTTTCTGGGTTCTCCTTACAAGGCGACCGGGTATCGGCGCACCCCTCGGGACGCTACGCCTTCACAAACTACATGTACTAGTGAGCAAACGGCATTGTCACTATTTCGATTTCGTGCTGTTCTTAGCCGTTGTACAATTTGCGTTTGTCGTTTGACATTCGCTGGTCTCACCCCGGGTGGTTAATACCTGATCACCATCACGAACGCCGGTAGGACGCACCTCCACCCACGGTAGTTCAACAATGATACTCTCAAACGGGATAGATCGTTCTGTATACATTGGTACGGTTACCAATAAGCAACAATTTCGATAAAAGCCTTTGGTATTTCAGTAGTCTTGGCTTCAAGTCCAAAACTTCGCAAAAGTTTGTATATTATCTTATAAACTTATTCTTTTTTGGTGTAATAGAGGTAGATAAATCTGGATTATACGCCAAAACTACGAACCTTCTGTAACCGTCCTTGTTATCTATGATTTAAAATGTCCATCTGAATCAGTTCTTAATAAAATGTTAAATAAGATCATAGGAGAAGGAAAAATATGCTTTGCTAATTGCTTTACAGCACAGGCCAGATTCTGTACAATCTCTTTGGGCTTTGACTTTTACAAGTTGAGTGTTTAAAATTATGAAAGATATAGTAGGCCGTGAGTTTGCGATCAGGTGATTTAGATAGGTGAGATGTACTAGTAATGAATTTACTTCATGGTTCTGACTACTTCCATTCCTTATGTACGCCATTTCGGCTTTCTGCGAATCAGACAAATAAGTTCTCTTTGTACTACCTGAGTACAAGCAAGGTTTGCATAGTGTCATTAAGATATTATTTACTTACACTGCATGATTTTATTCACTCTGGGCAGTTATGATTTTAGAGAGTTGTTCGTTATTTCGCAAATCCAAATTATGTGGACGAGATGAGGAAAATGAAATTGTAATAAACATGAGCCTTTCACAGCCACGGTCATTTCAGCAAGGCAATATACACGTCCGCGATACTTTGAAAAAGGAAAATAAAACATAATAAACAATTCATGTTTTCGATCAAGAGCCTTAAGAGTCGAAGCGAATTCGTGTTCTTCATACTATAACGAAGATTAAATACAATCGAGCTTAGCGGTGGCAACCTATTCTGTCGCTTTATCACCTATTGATGAGTAATAAAAGTGCGATCTGTTTCACGATGACTATTCTATGTTTTGCTGACATTAATTGCAGCATATCAATAGAACTGTTCCGAAATGCTTTTCGAATTCACAATTTGGAAATAGCAGAACAAAGAAATTCCTCTTCTTGATATCACTATATTCCATCATCCTTTGCTAGTTGAAGGCTAGATTTAGAAGCAAACTACAAAGAGTTCGAATCCGTTGTAAAAAATCTTTAAAAATCCAATCTTGTAGAATTCGATAACCCAAACAACAGGACACCGAACTACGTCCGTCATAACATCAGTAGAGTAGCACATTAATCAACGTGATGGGGTATATGGTATTAGATGGATGTGTGCTAGAGAACGGAGGTGCATTCCAGAAACAATTCATGCATCCTTCTCGATAGTAAGTGAGCCTATTTAAGCCCGAACACCGCTGATAATGTCCATGCTTTACTTGCAAACTTACTAGGACGTGCTAGATTTTCTGTGCCGTAAGAGATATTTTCATCAGATCGGTAAAGGTTTTCGAGCTGGAACAGACTCTCAGCTGCTTGATTCCTATTCTACGTCAATTTCTACGAAGCCTGGTAATGATTTAGCTCGTGAGAAACTCATGTCTCACTATACTGAGCTGCTTAATACGACGAATTCGTCACACAATAGATTCATTGGAAAATCGTTTTAAACCGATTAATGAAAGTCAGCTAAAATCATATGCTTGTAAGTTGGTTTGTATCACCATCACCTCACCCAAGCTGGTAATTTTCAAGCTCCAAAAATTCGTCAAAAAGAGGTAAAACAGAAAAAGAAAAGAATATTTCTTATAGGTAACCGAGTCTTGATACAGAATATTTTTTGTTTATAGCTTCTCAAAAAGAATCATCTCTAAGTAGACTACCATTCTGGTTTTAATACTGACAAATTTGTGAATTGGTTTGCGAATGGTTAGCGTTAAACCAACATCTCCTATTGTTAATTATTAGGAGGAAGAAACAAGGGAATTAAAATGCAAGCACGCTTAAAATGGATTAGTTTATGGACAATTGAAAATAGGAATTAATTTTCCGAAAGACATCGAATCAGTGGAAGATAAAATTTTTCGTTGAGAGAGAGTGAAAATAATACTGAAACGGTACATGCAGGATTAGCTAAGGATAGAGTCAGTAAAATAATGGTAATGCTGCCTCATTGAAGCGATCTGCAACTTTTCGAGTTCATTTTTGTAAGATTTAAGTGGAAAACAGCAGGTTTTTACAACAACGAAACAACCTCCGAAGATGATAAGTCTAATTTGATCCATCTATTTGATCACTTGTCAGGCATTTAAGTATCTATTGTAGCATAGCCTCACTCGAAGCAGAAGATGAGGATAATAATTCCGATGGGCTGGTAAACAATGAGGACAATGGAACTGAAATCACGGTTACGGATAACTTTATTATCCGTCGACAAGATTTTTAGTAGCATCGTTAATTTCCTAATTCGTTCAATCATATTCTTAACTCAACAGTAAATCGTGTAACATTCTGCCCACGAGTTGTCGTTTTCTTCCGACATCTAGTTAAAAACTTGGGAAAAGGCGGTGAAAAGTCATTGCAGCAAGTCAGGCAGTTTACTTGCTGGTTGCTGCGGAATACTGTTCTGCTTTATTTCTTAAAATAGAATTGCTTGAAATCAGGAAGAAAATGAGCGTAATCTAATCGAAATTCTAGGTACAGTTACACTGTAGCGTGCATCAGCATCAGAAATATGTTTTGGAATGATAGAAGGTAGGGAACCATTTTTTCATTCTGGTATGTACTGAAGTACTATAGTTTGTGCAATTATGTATAATTTCCTTAAAATGCAACAATGCTTTGAAAGTATAGTATAGTGCAGTAGATTTACAGTGCATTAGTGGAGTTTTTCGAGTACGGCAAATTTAGATTCTCTCAGTTAGTCAATATTTATATTATCATTAGATTCTCCCTCCTTTAATCGACGGTCTAATGCGAACTGTCGCCGAAATGAACAATCACAACTTTTTCGGACTGGAGTCTCTCGCTCTGAAGGAAAGATCATAGTCGTCCAAGGATATATTACAATCCGCTTAACTTCGGGGTATGCCACAATGCTCTGCGTCTAAGTGAATTAACTAGCCCCGCTGGTTCCAGTCCCTATAGATGTGCGAAGCCATATTCTTATGGAACTCTTTTGGGTTGGTCTTATGATCTTTTTAGCATTGATTTTATACTATGGTTTGCATTATGTTAATACTCTTTCAGCAAGTTGAATTTTCTTCCAAATCAAGAATGCAACTCTTCTATTACTGCAGAGTATTGTTACCTCAGTTGTAAAAAATCCGAACGAAACCGAACAATTCACGTTTTTTGAAGTACAAAAGAACGCACGAATCTTTCTTGTACCTCTTTACTATTGTGACCGACAGTGCTGTTGTTGTAAATCTTTTCACAAACGCTTATGTGTCTGGACAAATT
>JAAUYH010056649.1_pt1 | contig 10188 bp, 8 predicted proteins | sample 7278061 | NCBI WGS metagenome assembly JAAUYH01 (sample SAMN14350203, study PRJNA611818) | marine sediment metagenome | isolation source: surface marine sediment (0.6m) | place: French Polynesia: Moorea | collected 2018-08 | reverse complement strand
GTTTGAATGGAGACAGCGTTACCACCCGTGCGGTGTTGCCTTCCTACACCCGCGTTGACGCGGCGGTCTATTACAATGTCTCGGACAATTTGCGCGTGCAGGTCAATGTCGAGAACCTGACAGACACGCTCTATTTCCCGAACTCACACTCCACCCATCAGGCAAGTGTTGGCGCGCCACTGAATGCGCGGTTTGCGATAACCGGGCGGTTCTAAGGCAGGCCGCGAAGGGTCACCCCACGCTGGCAGCGGCTCTACTCGCTGTCGCTAGTGACCTCTTCGCGCACAGGACGCAAAGCCGGAACCACACGTGCAGCCTCTACCGGATCGACTTGAGGCGCAGGGGCTGCGCTGATGGTCTCGCGCCGACGCGCAACCCGCCCTGCGCGCTGGATCGCTCGCACCAGCCGGGGATAGACCCCGCAGCGGCAGATATTGGGGATCGCTTGCTTGATCTCCTCTTCGCTGGGATCCGCATTGCGCGAAATGAGAGCCGCAGCCGCCAGCGCTATGCCTGGCGTGCAGAAACCACACTGAATGGCTTGCTCTGCCACCAGCGCCTGCTGCACCGGATGCGCGCGGTCATCAGACAAGCCTTCAATTGTGGTGATGAAGCGCCCTTCAGCTTCGCCGATGGTCACCAGGCACGAACGCAACGGCGCGCCGTCCACCAGCACCGTGCACGCGCCGCAATCACCATTGCCACAGCCATATTTCGTACCGGTCAGATTGGCTGCATCGCGCAGCGCCCACAGCAAGGGCGTTTCCGGATCGAGATCGAACTCAAGCGGCTGCTCGTTGACTGTCATGCGCGGCATAAACGCGTGATCTCCTGAGAGGCAGGACTGCCCGCTTGTGGGCTATCTGGCGCTTCTATCGCATGCTCAACCCTGAGCGGCAAGCAAGCCGCATTCGCAGAATGGCTCTTCCCCACTGCCGCGTGCCCCGCTAGGCGGACGGCCTATGAGCGAGAACGCTAAACTCACGCGCGGTACAATCCGCGGGCATCTCGTCTCGCAAACCCTGCCTATGATCATTGGTGTAGCGGCCATCATGTCGATCGGCCTGGTGGATGCGTATTTTATTGGGCAGCTCAGCAGCGACGCACTGGCAGCAATCTCGTTCATCTTCCCGGTTGGCGTTGCCACCAGCAGCCTTGGCGTTGGCATGATGGTCGGGATCAATTCGGTTGTTGCTAGAGCGCTTGGCGAAGGAGACCTGGACAAGGCCGCAAGGCGCGCAAATTTCGGCCTCGTGCTCGCGGTCGCCTCGGGTCTCCTTTTGGGCCTGGCAATCTTCCTGCTGATAGACCCGTTGTTCAAACTCTTGCAGGCGGATGATGAACTGATGCCGCTGATCCGCATCTATATGCAGCCCTATGCGCTTGGCTTCCCGCTCATCTTTGCAATCATGGGTGTCAACGGCGTGCTTCGTGGCCAAGGGGAAGCCAAGCTCACTTCGTATGTCTCGCTGGCCTATGCGTCTGCGAACTGGGTTCTGGATCCGATCCTGATTACAGGTGCGTTCGGGTTTGGCGGGTTCGGCATCCAAGGGGCAGCCTTTGCCACTTTGATCGGCTGGAGCATTGGCCTTGCCCTCGCGCTCTGGTTGATGCGCAAAACAACGCTGCCGCTTGATCTGGCGCTTATCAGGGCATGCCGAAAACGCGAGCAGTTGCGCGCGATTCTGAAAGTCGCTGTCCCCGCCGCGCTGTCCAATTCGATCAACCCCATCGGGCTTTCCGTCCTGACCGCCTTGATCGCGGCAGAAGGTTCCGCCGCAGTCGCCGGCTTCGGCGCAGCCGGCCGCGTGCAGAGTTTTGCCGTGGTGCCTTTGCTGGCACTATCCGGCTCAATCGGCGCGATTGTCGGTCAGAATTGGGGCGCGGGAGAGACTGGACGCGCGCGACGGGCGATGCTGGGTGCGGGGATCTTCGCCGTGGCCTGGGGCCTTGGAATGGCGCTGGTTCTGACAGCTTTTGGTGATTGGTTTGCAGGGTTCTTCAGCGACGATCCGGCTGTGATCGCTGAGTTTGCATTGTACCTGTCGATCGCTGCCTGGGGTTATGCTGGTTTTGGCGTTCTCATTACCGCCAATGGCGCGCTCAATGCGGTCGACAAGGCAACCTATGCCCTGATCCAATCGGTCGCTCGGGTCTTCCTCATCATGCTGCCATTCGCGTGGCTACTGCGCGAGGAATGGGGATCTTCCGCCATTTACGCCGCAGAACTGGCGGCCAATGTGATCGGCGGTGCGATCGCAGCGGGACTGGTCTGGTACGTCCTGACCCGTAAGGCGCCACGAGCATGAGCGTGACCGTTCGTTAACCAAATTCTTCCATACGAGCCATTCTCAGGATTTGAGGCTGGAACGATGGACGATCTGTTGGCGGATTTCGTAGCTGAAACCCGCGAAATGCTGGAGGCGAGCCAAGGCGAGATCATCGCCTGGGAAGCCGATCCGACAGACAAATCGCGGCTCGATGCCATTTTCCGGTTCGTCCACACGGTTAAAGGCAATTGCGGCTTCTTCGATTTTCCGCGGCTTGAGCGGCTCAGCCATGCGGCCGAAGACGCACTGGCCGATGTGCGAGCGGGGCGCAGGGATTCCGATGCAGATCTGGTGACCGCCATTTTGGCGATTATCGACCGAATTTCGCAGATGACCGACGCGATAGAAGCGGGTGAAGAGTTTCCAGAAGGAGGCGATGATACACTGATCGCCGCCTTGCAACCGAGCGAACGCGAAACCGGCGCGTTGGATGATGCACCACAGCCTGCTCCAGAGAGCAAAAGCATCACGAGACCATCATCCATCCCATCGACAAGCAGCACCGCCCGCACAATCCGCTTGTCGACAGAATTGCTCGATCGCGTCATGGTCGGAGTGTCCGACATGGTGCTCGCACGCAATGACCTTGCCCATCGTCTGCGCATTTCAGGCAACCAACCGACCATCGACGGGCCCTTTGAACGCCTCTCAACCATTCTGACCGATGTGCGCGATGCGATCACGCGCATGCGCATGCAACGGATCGAGCACCTGTTCGGTGTGTTCCCAAGGTTGGTCCGGGACCTGTCCCATGAACTTGGCAAGCAGGTTCTGATCGATTTCGAAGGCGGGGACGTGGAACTCGACCGAGAGATGGTTGAAATGATCCGCGATCCGCTAACCCATATTGTGCGCAACGCGCTCGACCACGGTATCGAGCCGCCTTCCGACAGGCTGCAAGCGGGCAAGCGCGAGACAGGATTGCTGCGTATTGCCGCACGTCAGTCGGGCAACAGGATATCTATCGTTGTCACCGATGACGGGCGCGGTCTCGATGCGGACAAGATCGCAAGCAAGGCGCTTCAGAGCGGGATCATTGACCAAGCGGCGCTCTCTCAAATGAGCCGCGAGGACATCCTGCAACTCGTCTTCGAGCCGGGTCTGTCGACGGCTGAAACGATCAGTTCGGTATCAGGCCGGGGCGTTGGACTGGATGTGGTTCGCGAGAACCTGGAACGCGTGGGCGGAACCATCAAGGTCACCAGCACGCCGGGCCATGGATCGCTGTTCTATCTCACTCTTCCGCTCACACTCAGCATAATTGCCGGCCTCATAATCGATCAAGGCGATCAATGCTTTGCGATCCCTCAATCCTACGTCGAAGAGGTTGTCCAGCTCAATTCGGATGCGCTTGACTACACCACAGTCGGTGATCGCGGGTTTGTAACGTTCCGTTCCAAGCGGGTTCCCTGCCTGTCACTGCGGGATATTGTAAATGTTGAGAGCCAGCTTGAATCCGATATGCGAACTGCCATTTTGCTGCGGCTCGCCAGCGGCGATCTCATCGCCCTGCTCGCCGATAAGGTGCGGAATATCAGCGACTTGGTCGTAAAGCCGCTCCCTCCTGCAATTATGCAGACAGAGTTGTATGGCGGATCGACACAATTGGATGACGGGACGCCGATTCTGGTGCTCGATATTCCGCTGATCGCCAGCAATGCCGGACTGATTTCAGACACGCATTCGCAAAGCTCTGGCCAATCCGAAGACGATGTCGAGACCGCAGAAACTGGCATCCAGTCTATGGTATTCACCGGCTATGACGACCGGCGCTATGCTATTCGTCTTGATCTCATCCAACGTATCGAAACCGTGCCCGTAGAGGCGCTCGATCTGTCAGGCAAGCGCCCGCGTGTCTTGATCGATGATGCCATTCTGGAAGTTCTGGGCATGCACGATGCAGTGCCTGCTGGAGATGCGGTACGCCTCTTGCGCCTCAGCGATGGCCTCAATGAACTCGCCTATGCGGTTAAGCGGGTTGAAGATGCTGTGATGCTGAGTGATGATCTTGCGCCAGCACCGGATGAAGACCTGCTGGATGGAATTGCGATCCTCGATGGCAAGCCGATCGCCTTGCTGGACAGCTACGCGATTTTTGCACAGCATGGACCAGTCGCGCAGGCAGGCAACACATTGACATGCAGCTTGCCGGAAACGGATTGGGCAAATGCGATACTCGCCCCATTGGTACGCCGCTGTGGTTACAGGATCGTCCCGACATCGGGCGAGCATGATCCTGATGTTCAGATCCTAATGGCTGGCGAGCAGGCGGATGAGGGCAAGACCGGCCAAATTATTGTGCTGGTCGAAGAGCAGTCCCAAGTCGCTGAGAAGGATGCTGCGGCAGGCGGCGGGAACAATGTCTTCCGCTATGATGAGAGCGCATTGCGTAAAGCGCTCGAGAATGCCCGTGCTCAAGGCCTTCATGCAGCGGCTCTCAATCGCGATGGAGCGGCGGCATGATGGAATTGCTCGTCATGCTGTCAATCGATGGACGCCAATGCGCGTTGCGGGCATTGGAGGTGGAGTCCGTGATGGAGATTGAAACCATCACTCCTGTTCCGAATGCTCCCGACCACATCCTCGGTCTCAGCACACGCCGCAGCCAGACGCTGACCGTTATCGATTGTCTCCGCGCAGCAGGCCTGTCCCCGCAAACTGATCCGATTGGTAAGCGGGCTGCGGTGGTGTCTCACGAAGGCCACACTTACGCCTTGCTGGTGGATCACATTGATGACGTTGAAGATGCGACCAGCGAAATCCTCGACGTGAATGGTGGCTTTGGTGAGCACTGGTCGCGCGTTGCTGAGGGCATGGTTGAAACCCGCAAAGGCCCAACGCTGCTGTTGAGCGTGGCACGCGTGGTTTCAGGTGCAGTGGAATTCCCGCAGGCAGTTTAAGCGGATGGTTACCAGCGGCTGATACCGCGGAAAACAAACCAAGCAGGGGTCCACATGAAGACGTGTCTTATTGTTGATGATTCAAGGGTGATCCGAAAGGTATCACGGCACATTCTGGAAACGCTCGGCTTCACCGTCGATGAAGCGGAAAACGGCCAGGAAGGGCTGGCCTACTGCGATGCGCAAATGCCTGATGTCGTGCTGCTCGATTGGAACATGCCGGTCATGACCGGCATCGAATTCATCACTCAACTGCGCCAGCGCCCGGAAGGGGGCAAGCCCAAAGTGGTGTTCTGCACGACGGAAAACGATGTTGCGCATATCAGACAAGCGATCTCTGCCGGCGCAGACGAATACGTGATGAAGCCATTCGATCACGAGACCTTACAGATCAAACTGCAGCTGGTCGGCATGAACTGAAAGGCGCAGTGGCTGTGACCTCCTCTGCTTCAAATCTTGAGCTCTCTCAGTCAGGCGATCGCCGCAAAGCAGCGGACAACCCGATCCGAGTGCTGATTGTTGACGATTCGCTCACGGTGCGCACGGTTTTCACTCGCATGGTGGCCGAAGCGCCCGACATGCTGGTTGTCGCCAGCGAGCGAAGCGCGGAGCTCGCGCTAGCGAGACTTCGCAAGGAACCCATCGATATCATTCTGCTGGACCTGGAAATGCCGGGGATGGGCGGCCTGGAAGCCCTGCCGCATCTGTTGAAGACCCAGCATGACACACAGGTGCTTGTCGTTTCCTCGCTGACGGAAGAAGGCGCGGAAGCAACAATGACCGCGCTGTCGATGGGCGCAGCCGATACAATGCTGAAACCGAGACCGGGCGGATTCGATACGCATTATTGCGCCGCCCTGTTGGAAAAGATCCGCGCGCTCGGCGCAAAGTCGCATGAGACACAGGACCCAAAGGCAAGATCTATCGGTTCGTCAGCGCCAACCAGGGCTGTATGTCCACGCCGCAGCGAGATAATCGCTGTCGGAGCATCGACAGGCGGCATCCATGCGCTGAATCTGATGCTGCGCTCACTGCAGCCGGAATTTGACCTGCCGATCTGCATCACACAGCATCTGCCGGCGTCCTTTATATCGGTGTTTGCCCGGCAGCTGGAAGTCACTTCCGCTCGACGTACAGTGATTGCAGAGGACGGAACGGTCTTCGGCCGCGGAGAGATTGCCGTTGCAACGGGCCATTCGCACATGATTGTCGAGCCGCGTGGCCACCGCTTCATCGCGCGGACAAGCAGCCAGCCAGCTGCCAGCGGCTGTCTGCCATCAGTCGACCCCATGCTCTCTAGCCTGGCGAAGAACTGCGATGGCCGTGCGACCGCCGTCATTCTGTCCGGCATGGGCAAGGATGGCGTGATTGGCGCCGGACAGCTTGTCGACGCCGGCGGGAACGTGATCGCGCAAGATGCTGAGAGCTCTGCCGTATGGGGCATGCCCGGCGCAGTGGCGAATGCCGGTCTGACCAGCGCGGTGTTGCCACCTGCAGAGATCGCCGTCCGGCTTATGGCGGATTGCGGACTGCAGTGATGGAAGTCGGCCAAGCATCCTATCAGGTTATTGCAGAGCTATTGGCAGCGCGCACTGGTCAACAACTTACGGAGAGCAGGCGGTGGCGGATCGGCACGAGCCTTGGCGCGCTATTTCGCGAACGCGGCATTTCCAATGTCGACCAGTTGGCATGCATGCTCGCTTCACCAGGTCAATCGTCGCTTGCCGATGAAGTCGTCGAAGCCCTGCTCAACAACGAAACATATTTCTTCCGCGACCGGCCGACGTTTGACCAACTGCCGACGCATGTCTTTCCTCTCCTCGCTGAACGCCGCGCAAGACAGAAGCGACTGCAAATCTGGTGCGCTGGTTGCTCAACGGGTCAAGAAGCGCATTCGCTGGCCATGCAATTTGCAGATGATCGCGAACGCTGGGAGGGATGGTCGATCGACATCCTTGGGACAGACATCTCGCGCAGCGCGATCGCTGCGGCGCGCGCTGGCCACTACAGTCAGTTCGAAGTGCAACGCGGTCTCGGCATCGCACAGATGCTGGACCATTTCGAAGAGACCGCCTCAGGCTGGCAGATGCGCAGCGACACGCGCTCGATCGTTCGCTTTCAGCAACATAATGTGCTGGACTCTCCCCCGGCGTTTAACAGATTCGATCTCGTACTCTGTCGCAATGTCCTGCTCTATTTTCCATCCGAGACCCGCGTTCGCGCTTTCGAGCGTTTGCGCCAAGCGATGAGCGACGATGCATTCCTGGTGTTGGGCGCCGGCGAGACGACGGTTGGACAGACAGATCTCTTTGCGCCTGTGGCGGAGAGGATCAGCCTTTACGGGATCGTTCCAACTCCGCAATTGGCCAGTGCGTGCGCGTGATAACAGCCATGCCTGTACATCTTAGAGCTGACAATCCTGTCGCTTTCGCATCCTCAAGATCCCAGTAACCTTATGAAATGTCTGGGTTAGCTCAAATCCGTTCCGCAATAGGGTAAACAAGGACTTTACGCTAAATTAGCGAATACAGGCTAGCCCCCGACAATACGCGCAAGCTGCGCGAACCAAGGGGGATGTGTGCGTCTTTTGTTTCGCCCGATGACATTGCGGCCAGTGGTGCTGATCGTGGCGCCGCTGCTTTTGCTGACGGTGCTCTTCGGGCTGCTCATGGCAGCAATCCTGATGAGCGGGAAAAGCGCATATATCTCAGGCACAGGTATACTTGTGGCCGGGGTCCTTATTTATGGAGCAACGCTTTTTGTGCTCAGTGTTACGGGTGTTTCCAGCATTCGCGAATTGGAAGATCTGGGACGCCGCGATGGTTTGAGCGGCCTCGCCAATCGGCATGCCCTGCACCAGGATTTTGCCCGCCTGACGCGGCGCAACAAGGAAGCCGGACTGGCGCTCATCGATCTCGATGGGTTCAAGCAGGTCAACGATCATCTTGGACATTTCGTTGGCGATCAGGTCATCCGTTACTGCGCCGCCATGTTGAAGGACATCTGCGGGAAGGAGGCACTCTGCTATCGCTTGGGCGGAGACGAGTTCGCCATCCTCGTCGTCGGTCCTGTCGCGGGCACAATCCTGGAATCGAAGTGCCGGAGCTTCATCGAAGAATTGGGATCCCCGGTCCCGATCGGCGATAGACGGCTTGCTGTTGGCGCGAGCATTGGCCTCGCTGGCACAGACGCCACGCAGGATCTGAGCTCATCAGAGATGCTGCGGCGGGCAGATGTCGCGATGTATTCCTCCAAACGCTTCGGCCGGATGCGCTGTACATGGTATGATGAGGACTTTGACCGGGACCGCGAGGCTGTGCAGCAGCTGGACGAGCAGTTGCGGCAGGCCCTGGCGAATGAGGAATTCTCGCTCGCATACCAACCGTTAGTGGACGCCAAATCTCAAATGATCGTCGCAGTCGAAGCTCTGATCCGCTGGCATCGACAAGATGGAACACAGGTGGGGCCACACCAATTCATTCCGGTTGCAGAGGAGACCGGGCTCATAAATCCGATCGGCCTGTGGGTGTTGCGCAAGGCTTGCACCGACGCGCTCGATTGGGATCCTGTTACAGTATCCGTCAACATTTCAGCCGCGCAGCTGCGCAATGCGGAATTCCCTGTCAAACTCGGTGAGATCCTCGAAGAAACGGGTTTTCCAGCGCAACGCTTGGAGCTTGAAATCACGGAGACATTCCTCGTGATGGATCCCAGCATTGCAGAGCGTAGCCTGGAGATCATCCGCGGGTTCGGGGTGAATATCTCGCTCGACGATTTCGGCACCGGCTACGCATCAATCGGTTTCCTGCGAAAATTCCGGTTCGAGAAGCTCAAGCTGGATCGATCGCTGGTGGTTGATGCCGGCGATGATGAAGGCAGCCGCGCAATGATGCTGTCATCCATCACACTCGCAAGAGCTCTCAAGATGGGAGTGACCGCCGAAGGCGTGGAGACAGAGGAGCAGGCCGATATGGTCCGCGCAGCGGGATGCGATCAGATCCAGGGCTGGCTCTTCTATAGGGCCATGCCGCCTGAAAGCATCGCGGCCCTTCTGGCTGAGCAGGCTCAATCTCTATCGCCTCAGGCTCACGTGATTTCTTCGAAAGGCAAGCAAGCATGACGTTCCAACCAGATGCGTCGGATTTCTCAACCGATGACACGCTCAAAGACGAAGTCTATGCTTTCGATGAGAGAGTGGATCCATTCACTGCTTGGTTCCGTCGCCTTGGCACAAGCACGAAAGTTCTCTTCGTGGTCGTGCTTCCGCTTGCAACTTCCTTGATTTCAGCCGCGATTGCCTATCTTGGCATTGCGACGATCGAGAGAGGCCTTGCGACCGGCACCTCGCAAGGCATCGCCGATGCAAGCGGAGAAATCGCCCAACTGCAGCTCATGCTCATTGCGAGCATCGGTCTTTCTGTAGTCCTGTTCATCTTAATCCTCGCGGTCGTCAACCGAGACATCATTCGCACAAGCCGGCAACTGATTGAGTGTTTGAATCGTATCGCCAATCGCCAATTCGCCTTCGAAGTCCCTTCGCAGGATCGGCACGATGAATATGGTCAGCTAGCCGCTGCAATAGAACGTATCCGCGTCTCAAATGCCGAGTTCGTCGCGATGGAGAAGGCAAACCAACAGCGGTTGCAAGACAATCTCGTCAGCGAGCAGGATTCGCGCGTCAAACGCCGCGAACTTCTGACCAGGCTTGCCAATCAGCTCGAGCGAGAGATTGTCGATGTTGCCAACGGCGTCGCCACCGCAGCAAACCAATTGCAGAGCACAGCCACAGGAATGGCCGCGACCGCAGATCAAACCAATCTACGCACCGAACAGGTCGCAATTTCCATGCAAGAAGCCAACGTGGGTGCGACCTCGGCCGCTTCAGCGAGTGATGAATTTGCGATGTCAATCGGAGAGATAAGCCAACAGGCAGCGAGCTCGGCAGAGATGGCCCGGGC
>JAAUYH010012481.1_pt1 | contig 10189 bp, 7 predicted proteins | sample 7278061 | NCBI WGS metagenome assembly JAAUYH01 (sample SAMN14350203, study PRJNA611818) | marine sediment metagenome | isolation source: surface marine sediment (0.6m) | place: French Polynesia: Moorea | collected 2018-08 | reverse complement strand
GTAACCGTCCAGCCGGACTGTAACCGTCCAGCCGGACTCCCAACTCCCAAGTACAGCGCCGACGGCAATCGCGGCAACATCGACCATGTCCTTATATCACCGTATCAGACGACAACAGCCATAGGGTAGCGAGAGGTCAGGGTATGTCCAATAAGTCCAGAATTCTCGTCGTAGATGACGAAGCCAACGCGCGCACGGCACTGGCAGAGCTATTGCGCGATGAGGATTACGACGTCGAGACCGCCGCGGATGCATTCAAAGCGCTGGGCAAGTACGATAGCTTTGCCCCCCATCTGGTGCTGACCGACTTAAAGATGCCGGGCATGGACGGCATCGAGCTCATGAAAAAGCTCCGTTCGGGTGAGCGCGAATGCGCCGTCATTGTCATGACCGCATTTGGCGCGGTAGATACCGCGGTTGAGGCCATGCGCACGGGCGCCATCGACTATCTGACCAAACCTATCAATTTTGACGAGCTGCTGATTGTCGTCGATCGAGCCCTCGACCAACAGCGCCTGCGCGTGGAAGCGAGCCATATGCGGCAGCGGCTGTCGGAGCGCTTCAGCACCGGCAGCTTGGTCGGCAACAGTCCGCCTATGCAAGAGATTTTCAAAATCATCAAGCAGGTGGCACCGTCGCGGGCCTCGGTTTTAATCACCGGAGAGAGCGGCACCGGCAAGGAATTGGTGGCGCAAGCGTTGCACGAAAACAGTCCCCGTGCCTCTGGTCCCTTTATCAAGTTGCATTGCGCTGCGCTGGCCGAGACCCTGCTCGAAAGTGAGCTATTTGGCCACGAACGCGGTTCCTTCACCGGCGCCGTCTCGCGTCGCGATGGCCGGTTTCAAATGGCCCATGGTGGGACGCTGTTTTTGGACGAGATCGGCGAGATATCCCAGTCGGTGCAGGTCAAGCTACTCCGTTTCTTGCAGGAACACGAGTTTGAGCGCGTGGGTGGTTCGCAAACGATTAAGGTAAATGTGCGCGTGATAGCGGCCACGAATCGCCAACTCGAAAAGGAAGTGGCGGAGGGTCGATTTCGCGAAGATCTCTACTATCGTCTCAACGTGGTCTCCATCCACATGCCGGCCCTGCGCGAGCGTCCCTCGGATATTCCACTACTCACCAACCACTTTTTGCAGCGCTATTCCGACGAGAACGAAAAGTCCATCCGTGGATTTACCCCCAAGGCCATGGAGGCCATGACCCTCTATCACTGGGCCGGCAATGTGCGCGAACTCGAGAATGCGGTCGAGCGCGCGGTGGTGATGGCCACTGACAACACCATCAGCGTCGAGCATTTGCCGGCTACGGTGGTGCCTGCCCCGCGCAGCGATATGCCGAGCATTCCCGGCAGTGCCCTGGACGAGATCGAGCGTTATGCCATTCTCAAGACCCTTGAGAGCACCGGTGGATCGACGTCTAAGGCCGCCGAGATCCTGGGCATTAGCGTGCGCAAGATTCAGTACAAGCTGCACGAGTACAACGCTGCGCCCAAGTCCAAAACCAGTGTGGTGGCCACCGGGCGCGACGCATGATAGGTGACTGATGGCGGACGATCACGGACCTGGCCGATGCACGCTGTGGGTATCGTATTGACCGGTCAGCGCCAACCTCGCCACAGCCAGGGCCGCCATGGCCATGGGCGTCGCCAATAGCGGATCATCTTCGCGCAGCTCGGTGTAGCGATTGCTAAACGATCCGTCGTCGCGCTGTCGCCGCAGCAATTCGCGCACGAGCACCTGTGCCCAATGCCGATCGTCGAGCGCGCGCAGTCGGGCCAAGCCGAGGGCGCGCATGGCATGCGCGACCGACCATGCGTAATAGAAGTAGGCCGAAGCCTGGCGAATGCGGGCATTTTCGGGAAAATCGCCGGGATTCTGCGCCGCGTCGAAGTGCCGCTGTAGCCAACTTGAAGCCGCGCGCACGCGCACGTGGTCGACGGGGAGCCCCAGCTGCATGAGCGCGCGCACGCCATCGGCCGTCATCGAGCCGTACGACTTATAGCGAGGGCGGCCATTTGCCCCACCGGCCACCGGTCCGGCAGGCCCGGCTTTATTGCCGTCGGCAACCACAGGGGAGAAGAAAAAGCCGCCGTCGTCCAGCATGTCACTCACTGTGCCGTCGTCAGCACTGCCATCGATATGGCCATCGGCATTGCCATTGGTCATTGGCGCAGTTTCGTCAGCGGGGCGGAAATTTTGACATCGCTCGACAAAGGTGCGGGCTTTGCGCAGCGCCGGGTGCTCAGCCGCCAGGCCCCCCAAGCGCAAGGCGCCAATGGCAAAGAGGGTTGCCGATAGATTGGCCGCGGGTCGTTCGCCACCGCGGGACGGAGCAAAATCGTAACCCCATCCGCCGTAGGACAGATCGTCGACCTCGAATCCGCGATCTTCGACAAGTTGTCGCGCCAGTAGGGCCTGCATCAACACTTCGCGTGTGCGGGCATGGGCGTCTCCGGGGACGGGATGGAGGGCCAACATGACCGTGGATATGGCGTAGTAGGGATAGCGGGGGCCATCGAGGCCCGTGCGCAGCTTTCCGTCAGCGGTCACCAACGTCGCGACAAAATCTATGCCGCCCCGGTAAGCGGGTTGGCGATCGGCGGTCGGCAGCGCGCTCTCCGGGGTCATCAGCAGCGCTGTGACGACCAGAGGCGTGAGGGAGTAGCCATCGGCAAAGGCGGCATAGGTGGTCGAGCGAAACGCGCCATCATCGCCCTGCGCGGCCACGAGATAGCGGGCCGCCCGCCCGAGGGCCGCATGGAGTGCGGGCAGAACGTCATCGCCATCGCCCGCCTGCTGATTGCGTCCGTCATGACCATCGTCGCCGGCTTGCAACGGTGCCGCCGTGACCGGCGGTGCAGGATGCGGGGATGGCGCGCGCTCACGACAGCCCACCACGGATACCGGCACCACCAGCACGGCCCATAGCGCCAGCGTCCATACCGGACGCAGCACAACTAGCCCTTGCGGATTTGCGCCGCAATTGGTACCGGGGCGCGATCTGCCATGAGCACCAGCAGCGCCGCGGCCGTGCAAAATGTGCGTCCAGTAATGCAATGATGACCGGTCCAGCTGCCATCGCCATTTTGTACCCGATGCATGAGGGCTGTAATTTTGCCGTTCCAAGTGTCCCAATCCTGACCGCCTTTGGCAAAGAGGGCTTCGCTCACCAACATATACGACAAGAACTCCTCGCCGCCATTATTGCCAAAGCCCTGAATGAAGGCGGGATCGTCGAGACGCTCAAGCAAGGCCTGTTCGGCCGAAGCGGTCACGGCTTCGGCCTGCTTGTTGGCGGCCAATTGTTGCTCAGCCTCTTCGCGCTGGCGCTGGTCTTTGGCCTGGGCCAGTTGCTCGCGGACTTTTTTCTCCTTGACTTTGCGGGTCGTGACCGAGTCGCGCAGTGCGGCCGAAGCGGCGGCGCCACCATACAGGCCGATGCCGGCCGACCCCGTCGTGGCAAAGTTGCCGGTATCGGCGTCAAACTTGCCGCGGGCCTCTGCCTCGACCCGTTCGAGTACCGCATCATCCACGGGTTCGCCCGCTTGCGCCGCTCGATTGAGGCCCTTGGCGGCCAGCGATTGCGTCAGCACCGGGGCCCAGCCGGCATTATCCCACGTGCCGTCGTTGCGCTGATTGCGCTCGATTTTGCGCAGTACTTTGGCCATGGCGCGTTCGAGACGGGCATTGTCGGCGCTTGAGGCCATATGGCCCTTGGCCTCGGTGAGGACGATTAAGCTGGTGAAGGTATCCACGTAGGTACCGATCTTGGACTGCACCCGGGTTCCGCGACTATCGGTCACGTAGAGGGATTCTTCGTCAGCGGCCTCGATTTGGCCAAAAATGAAGTTGAGACCGCGCGTAACCGCTTGCTGATACTGCCCGGTCTTGGGCGTGCTGCCGGATCGCATGAGTGCCAGCAGCGCCATGGCGGTATCGGCGACATTGGCGGTATCGCGGAGCTGGGCCTGATTGCTCGCCTGCATCTGGGGCGATTCATCGCCTTGGCCCCAGCCGCCGCTGGGCAATTGATGGGCCACCAGCCAAGCCAGACCTTTTTCGGTCTTTGCCGCCAACGGGGCACCAGTTGCGGCGATGAGTTGGTTTTCGCCGTCACCATCGACAGCGTGAGAATCGCTCGAATGATCGCCGGTGACGGGGACGCCGGCCGAGCGATGAGACGAGGTCTTATTTGCGGTGGATTGTGGCGAAGACGCTGTCGTGGACGTTGTTTGGGACGTTGTCGGGGACGAGGTCGGCGGCTGGGATTTGCCACAGCTCGCGATCGTACTAAGGGACAGGCTCAGGGCCAAGACAAACGACAGGGCGCGCAGACGATGCATAGTAATGGTTCCTCGGTGATGTCGGTAATCGGGAATGTTTGGCTGTAACGCATCGCCGAGCGCGCCCGGTCTACGAGGCGCGGCATTTATTCATAAATTTTTTGCCGGCAATTTTTGCCGGCCGGCCCTTAGGCGTCGGCGGAGACGCGGTCGACGGTGAATACCCCTTGGATCCGGGCGAGCGACTTTATCACCGTCTTGAGCTGCTCCAAGTCGCGCACACTGGCGTGGAACGTATTGATCGCCCGGCCATCTTCGGTCGCCAGACAATGGGCCTGGGTAATATTGACGCCCGAGTCGGTAAACGATTGCGACAGATGGGCCAATAGTCCCGGCTTATTGGTACACAGCACCCGAATCGCCACCATGTGTTCGGTCTGCGACTTGCCATCCCATTCCACATCCACCCGGCGCTCGGGATCGAGATCGAGGGCCTTGGGACAATCGCGCCGATGCACGGTCACGCCATGACCACGCGAAATGAAGCCGATTACTGCATCGCCCGGCAGCGGCGAACAGCAGCGGGCAAAGCGCACCAAAATATCGTGCTCTCCTTGCACCTTGATCCCGCTCGACTGCCGCCGCCGCGTGACCTTGTCCAAGAATTGCCGAATCGGCCCCGTTGTCGTGGGATCGGTTTTGTTCGACTTGCCATTGCGCTGGGCCTGCGGAACCACGGCTTCGACGACCTGCTTCGGCGTCACCTTGCCATAGCCCACCTGGCACAGCAGATCGTCAATGCTATGACACTTCAGGGTCTCGGCGGCCTTGGCCAACTGACCGCTCTTGTTGGCCTTGTTGAACGACACCGAGAACTTGCGCAGCGCCTTTTCCACGAGATCGCGGCCGAGCACCATGGCGCGCTCGCGGCGCTCCTTGCGCAGGCGATGGCGGATTTTGGTCCGCGCGCGCGCCGTCCGCACCATCTTGAGCCAATCGCGATTGGGCTTTTGATTGGGCGATGTAATGATCTCGATGGTGTCGCCATTGCGCAGTTGATAGCGCAGGGGAACGATCATGCCGTTGACCCGAGCACCGGAGCAGTGATCGCCGATACTCGTGTGGATGGTGTAGGCGAAGTCGATGGGGCACGAGCCCACCGGCAGGGCCTTGACATCGCCCTGCGGGGTAAAGACGAAGACTTCGTCATCGCTGAAGAGATCCATTTTGACCGATTCGAGGAATTCGGTCGGATCCTTGAGATCGTGCTGGGACTCCACCAGCTCGCGCAACCAGGCGAATTTGGCGTCGTGACTATGCCACGCTGCCGGTCGCCCTTCCTTGTATTTCCAATGAGCCGCAATGCCCTGCTCGGCCACCAGATGCATTTCGTTGGTGCGCAATTGAATCTCGATGCGCTCGCCCTTGGGGCCGATGACGGCGGTGTGCAGCGATTGATAGCCGTTGGGCTTGGGCAGGGCCACGTAGTCCTTGAAGCGGCCGGGAATCGGGGTCCAAGCCGCGTGGACAATGCCGAGGGCCTCGTAGCAGGCGCGGGTGGAATCGGTGACGATGCGAAAGCCGATGGCGTCGTGAATATCGGCAAACGTGCGCTCCGTGCGCTGCATCTTTTGCCGAATCGACCACAAATGCTTGGCCCGTCCGGTCACGCGGCAGGAGATGCCGGCGCGCACCATCTCGCGATGGATGAGTTTTTCCACATCGGCGATATAGCGCAGACGCTCCTTGCGGGTCTTGGCCACTTCGCCGGCCAGCTGGGCATATTCATCGTTGTACAGATACTTGAAGGATAAATCCTCAAGCTCGGTCTTGATCCACTGAATACCCAGCCGATGGGAGAGGGGGGCATAGATCTGGATGGTCTCAGTAGCGATGCGCTCCTGCTTTTCGTTCGGCAGATGATCGAGAGTGCGCATGTTGTCGAGGCGGTCGCAAAATTTGAGCAAGATGACCCGGATATCGCGGGCCATGGCCAAGAGCATTTTGCGAAAGTTCTCGGCCTGGCGATCCTCGCGATTGTTGAAAGGCAACTTGCCCAGCTTGGTCACCCCATCCACCAAGAACGCCACCTCCTTGCCAAAGTGCTCGGTGAGCTCTTCCACAGTCGCGCTGGTGTCCTCGACCGCGTCGTGGAGCAGGGCCGCGCATACCGTCGCCGTGTCGAGGCGCAGTTCGGTCACAATGCTCGCAACCGACAGCGGGTGAGTGACGTAAGGATCTCCAGAGCGTCGGGTTTGGCCTTCGTGAGCGCGCGCGGCAAACTCGTAGGCTCGTCGAACAATCTCCAAATCCGCGTTGGGGTGATAGGAGTGTACCGTATCGATAATGTCATCAAGTCGGACCATAGGACACACTGCAAAACGCCCGCTGATGCACACGAGAGCAATTCATCACCGCGCCGGCAACAGGCCGGGTTCAAACCGGTCCAGGCCGGACAAGGCCAGACAAGCCCGCGTGGGCACTGACGTCTACTTGCCAGTGTAGCACTGATGCAGCGCAGCAAACCAATTTCTGGCCTTCAGCGTTGTTGGCGGCTGGGCCCAGAGCGTCTGCGAGAGCCAGCGAGAGTCTGCGATGATCTCCATTGCGCCGACGTTAGGCATCTCCGCCGCAAAATCTGAACAATAGTTTTTGAATGTGTCACAATGGGAGCCAACGTTACGAAATACGTCCAGGTAGACAGCTGTGCACTTAGGCGCGCGCTGTCCGCCTCCATGGCTACAGGGGCTTGACGGCCAGTGCAAAGACGCGGTACTCGATCTCATGTCCGGGATTGTTGATTCGGTTCTCGATTTAGTAGGCGCCACGCCGATGGTGCGCCTCAAACACCTGGTGCCAACCGGGGCAGCCGAAGTTGTGGTCAAGCTTGAGGCCTACAATCCCGCCGGTAGCATCAAAGACCGGATCGCGCTGTCGATGATCGAATCGGCAGAGCGAAACGGCCTTTTGCAGCCGGGAGACACCATCGTCGAGCCGACGAGCGGCAACACCGGTATCGGTCTAGCGTTGGTCGCGGCGGTCAAAGGATACCGACTCATCCTCACCATGCCCGAAGATGCCTCCCCCGAGCGCCAGGCATTGCTCAAGCATTACGGGGCCACGGTGGTGCTCACCCCGGCGCGCAAGCTCATGCGCGGCGCCATTGATAGAGCCCACGAAATCGTGGCCGAGAACCCGCGTTGTTTCATGCCGTTGCAGTTTGAAAACCAGGCCAACCCCGAAGCCCACCGAGCCAATACGGCGCAGGAGATTCTGCAAGCCACCGACGGCGAAGTGCATGCCTTTGTGGCAGGCGTGGGCACCGGAGGCACGGTGACCGGCGTCGGTGAAGTTCTCAAACAATCGCGTCCCGATGTGCGCATTGTCGCGATTGAACCCGCCAACTCGGCAGCGCTGTCGGGCGGTCCCGTGGGCCGGCATACCATTCAGGGCATAGGCGCCGGCTTTGTGCCCGCGGTGCTCAATCTCGACATTGTCGACGACATTCTGACTTGTGAAGACGCTATCGCCTATCGCATGGCGGTCAATCTGGCCCGCAAAGAGGGCATTTCTGCCGGATTCTCCGGTGGCGCCGCGGTATGGGGCGCCATTGAGATCGCGCGCCAGCTCGATAGCCACCAACGCGTGGTGGCCATGATTCCCGATGCCTGGGAGCGCTACGCCAGCATCGATCCCCCCAACGTCGCCATCGGCGGCCTCGACTTCATCATCTGAGGACCCACCCACTCATGAAGACCCACCTATGAGGACCCACCTATGACCGATTCACGCAACAGCTATCTGCCGGGCCTTATACTCTGTGCCCTCCTGGCACTACTCGCCCGCTGGGTTCATACCTTGCCCTTTCCCCCCTTCACTCTGGAGGGCGGTCGCCACGTCATCGACACCATGCTGCTGGCCATCGCGCTCGGCATTGTCATACGCAACGTCTTTCCCTTTCCCTATTGGCTCAAGCCGGGGGTCAAGTATGCGGTCAAGCGGGTACTGCCGTTCGCGATCGTGTTTATGGGCGCCAAACTCGACTTCATCGATGTGGTGCGCATTTCGGGTCAAGCGCTCTTTGTCAGCGTGATTTGTGTAGGTGCCGCGCTCTGGCTGACCATCTGGCTGTGTCGGCGCACGGGCGTGGGCAAAAAACTCGGCATTCTCATCGGGGTGGGCACTGCGATTTGCGGTGGTACCGCCATTGCCGTCATCGCCCCCGTCATTGAAGCCGAAGACGAGGACACCGCATTTGCCGTCACCGCTATTACCCTATATGGCTTGGTCTCGATTGCTCTCTTTCCCCTCATTGGGACCATGCTCGACATGGCACAGTTTGTCTTTGGCGTATGGGCCGGCGTTGGCGTCCACGCCACGCCGCAAGTGATGGCGGCCGGCTTTGCCTACGGACAAGAGGCCGGCGAAGTGGCCGTGATTGTCAAACTGGTGCGCGTGCTGCTGCTGGCGCCAATGGTCGTCGGCATTGGTGCTTGGTATGCGCGCGAAGTGCGCCAGCACCGGGCCCACGTGCCGCAGCGTACGAACTGGACCACCCTATTCCCGCCGTTTATCCTGGGCTTTCTGGCCATGGCCTTGGCCAACACCCTCAACCTCCTGCCCGATTTCACCCTGCATTTGAGCGAGAGCGTGCTGTGGGCGGCGCAGGATGTCGATGTGGCTATGGGCACGCTATCGACCAAGACCTCATCATTCCTCATCACCGTGGCCATGGCCGGCGTGGGCATGGGCGTGCATTTGCGCGGCCTACTCAACGTGGGCCTGAAAGCCCTGTACGTGGGCGCCTTTGCCACCGTGGTGCTGGCCAGCTTTGGCCTGGGTTTGATTTATCTATTTCTGTAGGCTGTTTTGTAGACCCTTGCCCATCTAACTCAGTCGTCGCAGCGTGCTGCCGACGACTTGGACGGCGACGGCGAAACCTATCTATTCGTGTTCGTGGCCAGATCCGGCTAAGATCTGGTCCAGGGTATCGGCGGAGAGGATACGGTCGGCCCAGAGTTCCAAGGTGGAGACGCTGGCTTGTTCGACTTGTTTGAGGGCTTGGGGGTCGAGGGGGCCAAAGCGTTTGGTGAGCAGCCGCAAGACAATGGCACGTTGGCCGGCTTCCTCGCCTTCTTTGCGACCTTGGGCTGCATGGTAGCGGGCGAAATCACTTTGAGGTTGATACTTGCGTGCAGTCATGAGGCGATCCAGTTTTTGCCAAACGGCGGGTTCGAGCACAGAAAAGATAAAGTCAGAATAGCGGGCGGCGCGGTCGATGTCGAGGCCGTCGCAGGCGGCGAGTCCGGCGAGGGCAATGTCGGCGGCATCGTCGGTATTGTCGTCTCTGGCGTGTGCCACAGCAGAAAGGATGGCGAGCTCGGGCTCCTCGCGAGCATGGTCGAGAGCGGTAATGGAGCTGCAGCTGACGTCGGCACAATTTACGGATTTACAGCCACCGGAATATAGTTCTGATGCAGCGTATGTGATCATGTACCCATCGGCCGAAGGTGGGAGCAATATAGCGGGCGGCGGTGCGGTGATATTCGAAGCTCAGCTGACCCGAGATGAAGATAAACGCGGGGCGTGGTTTAGGTATTCTGCGGCGATGTACAGCCAGAGACGTAGTCCCGTGACAGTGATCGTGCTCGATTGGCAGTGTTGTCTGTGGCCGCACACGGCAGCGAAGATGGCGGGGAAGAGGTAGCACTGGCGGCGCTAGATGCATGTCGCGTGCTCGACACAGAGCGCGGGACCCAGTACGCTGACTTTGTCTTTAGTTGGCTGAGCGACGCGGCTCGGCTCGCGTTAGAGGAACTTATGGCACAGAATAATTACGAGTATCAGAGCGACTTTGCCAAAAGCTATTTCGCGCAAGGACGTGGAGAGGGCCGCGAGGAGGGG
>JAAUYH010002845.1_pt1 | contig 10189 bp, 5 predicted proteins | sample 7278061 | NCBI WGS metagenome assembly JAAUYH01 (sample SAMN14350203, study PRJNA611818) | marine sediment metagenome | isolation source: surface marine sediment (0.6m) | place: French Polynesia: Moorea | collected 2018-08 | reverse complement strand
TTGTGCACAACGCGAATAAGTTCGTCGATGAGTGCGAGGAGAAGAAACTCAATGACGAACCAAATCAATGAATTAGTGATACCAGAACGGAAGGGAATGGTCAAATCCGCCATGCGGTGTTATGGTCTACTGTAGCATAGAAAGTTATGCGAACCACTTGTGGCGGATGAAGTTTGTTGAAAAGAATGATTGCGACAAGGCATTGCTGACACGTTGTTGGCCTATAGTATAGATTGGACACATCTACTCTCTGAATAGCTAAAGTAAGAATTCACAAACAGCTGGGTTTGGTAAGGCCTTACAGTATCGAAGAATCGTGATCTGCTGCACAGAGAGATTTCCTCAGTTTTCACTCTACCGGTACAAGAAAGTGCGGGAATTGAACGAATTGTAACAAAAGAGCAATTCGAGTTTATGGCTATAATACGAACAGAAGGTTTTCATCAATCATCAAAGCGGCGATTTTTAGAACAGCATAAAAGCAGTCCGAATGTTTGTGAAGTGCATGAATAAATCTGTGGCGTAATATAGATAATTTTTCATGCGACGATTTGCAGTTTCATGTCTGGCACGAATTTTTGCGAAAGTGGAATGGTCTGGATGAGATCGCCTAGGTGGTTGCAAACATCGAGAGTCAGTGTAGCCCGAATCTCCGACAGCAAATTCGAAGGGAGCTAAATTTTGCTTCAAGCCATTTCGAAATACTCGAACAGCAGAATACCCTCCCGCCGGTCATGGACAAGATGCCCAAACTACTCTTCCACTCATCACTGTTATTGCGATTTTATACCTCAAAGCAGCACCGTTAAATTTAAATGAACACCACTGCGGGTTGAACATGGCAGGCTCGGTGATGGCACAATCTATGACACCAACTGATACTAGACCATCATGAATGGGGTCATCAAATAAACGGCTCTCCCAAGAAACCTAGTAATTAATAAAAATGAAGGAAAACAACGATAATGAACAATGATTATAAACAACGTACCAATTCCAATTTCGAAATAGCACAAATGAAAACCCACTCTTATTCTCTCATTGTTTTTTCGCCCACACTAAATAGAGCAGCTGTGATCATTTCAGTATAATAACTTTTTCTAAAACTTAATAAAAGCTGAGGTTGACAGTTTTCGAAGATATGTGCTCTAACTTTACGGCATAATTTCTCGCATGTTGTGTGTGAAAAACCGTAATGCGACCGGAATCTTTTTTCTGTCGTAGAAGACATCTTTGGATTTCTTCTAACGTTTTATGAACTATTATTCCACGCAACACTGGAAAACTATCCGATGCGCTGGCATTCTCAGACGGTCATTCAACGAACCAAGACGCCTCAGGTAGCGAACGCAATGATGTGATTTTCGACTCATGTGAGGTGCCTCCCGTGACTACCCACGATTCTCTAACACATAAACCTATCTTTGTTATGCATTGGCGGCGAAATCTTCGAACACGTGACAAACGTTTCGCTTTGATCGTGCTGTTGCCAACTAGAACTTTGGACAGTGAAAATTGGATTAGCGTCGTGCTTGAAAACGACACATCAGTTGTGTTCACGTTTCGTTGGTCTGGTATGTTACTGAAACTAAGGACGCTCGTTAATCATATTCTATCTAATTCGTTCCAACATTGACCAAACTGAAGGCACTCTATTCGCACAGGGTATCATGGACTACCATAAAATTTTCAGGAGCGAGAATGTGATGTAGTTACATTTATCTAACGCGTGAAACTACCTTTTCCTGTGAATCCAGAATTTTCTGAGGACGTGGTGACATTTAATGGGACTTCAGCTGGACTCTATTTTCTAAGATTCTCCGTTCCTGAAAGTAACATCTCATCTAAAGAGTCGCGCATAGATTACAGAAAAAGACGCAAATCGAACAATTTCCTGCACTCCTCAGTATTTTTTTCGCACTTTGTTTATGTTGCAACTTTGCAACCATAAAGCAGTAGAAAATCGAAACGGAACAGCACTGCTCAATAATTTGCACCTTTCGAAACGTGGGATGCACCAAATCCTTGTTGTAAATCTTCCCTGGGAGTTGGGGGAATTGGAACCGTGCCATAGTCGTACTCTAAGTGATTCGCATACTTATACATTTATAGAATTCGAACAGGGCGCTAATGAGGAATGGCCAACCACTCAAAACTTGTACTGTTCGCCTGCTTGGCTTCGGGGATGGTAGGTCGTGCAGTTGGAATGCATAACATGAGCCATCATCGTCGCGTCTTGTCTCTATTTGGTGTCCCTGCCAGAACGTGCAGTCTCGTTTGGGATAAAATATCATAGAGGATTTCGATACCAGCTGGGGTAGTGCATCAACTCTGGGAACTTTTATTTCTGAAGACGTATGCCACAGAAAAGAATTTTTTGTGCAATAGCAAGACAGATAGAAAGACGTTCCAAAAGTGGAGTTGTGTTATCGTGACGGCAATCAGAAACCTAAAACCCGTGCATTACTTACTGAACGTACAGTCAACAATATCTGAACACATTATGCAGATCGTTTGGAACAAAAGGCTTGACGGTGGAACCGAAATGAAGGACAAAGTACACCTTGTGCGGTTTTCTGTAGATGATATAGATTTTTTGATCCGGGAGCCTATTCCCTCCGAATCGACGTGGCTTTCTCATAAATTTTGAGCATGCAGCACCAAGGTACAAGGCTGATGTAATTGTTTCCTGAAGTTGCATTGTATGGATAATCGGTCCTTTTACCTTAAGAAAGTGGAACGATCAAGCTAAATTTAACAAGAATATGGCTTTAGAGCTGAATGAAAACGAAAAGGTACTGACCGATCATAGATATAAGGGATCAAAATCGATACATGATGGCCTGCTTGACGATCCATAGAACGACCAGGCCAAGAAGTTTACATCGTATTATGAATCTGTTACTGGAAGACTGAAAGCGTTTTCTTGTTTGCAGCACCGATGGCGGCAAATGGTGGATATCCACCATTTCTGTGTATTTGCAGTTGCTAACTTAGTACAAGCTGAATTAGGCGCTAGTTGAAGTGATGAATGAGTTGACTCAAACGTGGATTCTATTCCGACGTAAAGATTTGTTTTAAGTAGTTGAATCGATTTGGTATATGAAGGCAGAACGGCGAGTGCGAGTGAGTCACGCACATTAATTTCGAAACTTGTCAGCCATCTGCATCGAATAGAATTTAGAATATTAATTAGCAAGCTACGGATTTTGCGAAATCCAACATCGCACTTCTCTCTCGACAACATGACGCCGAAAGGTACTAAGCTTCCTGCAAACGGTTAAGACGCCTAGGACCTACTTGGAGCTACTCAGTCTGGAACTAAACCGCGAAATCACACTAAACCGAAGATATCGAAGCGGAGAACTCCTCTCTGACGCGTAATTTCAAGGATTTAGAAACACTCGGCAAACGATTTGCTGAATAACTACAGATAGAAGGCATCATCTGGTAAATTGCTTTCGCTTGCCCTTCGAAATACGTAAACACTTAGTATTACGAACTATAGTTGAGAAATAGATTCTTTCGGTACTTAGGTGAAGCAAAAATGCGAACAACAATTTTATTTTACCACAAAATCGATAAAAGAGTACTAAACATAAGGTTTGATTAGCTGACTATAAATTAGATCGAAAAACTACAGTGCTAATGAAAAAGTGATATCAGTAAATAAAAATATCATTGTATTTTGTTTATAATTGCTTGAAAGAAAGTTTTCAAAAAAATTCGAACTGAAAATGTTATTCAGTTACAGGCCCCATATTCACGTAATATTTTGAATTTACAAATTGTCAAACAAAGTCGAGTTAGGTCGAACTGTACAAGAAAGTAAGGATTATTTTGCGCAAATATTTGCACAGATAAAAGAAAAAGAATGATATTAAAGTAAGCTGAAACATAATTTTGGAGAATAGCGATGTACATCATTGTAATATAAAGTTGAACGATCGGTTATATTCGATCATACATGTGGGTACTACATTACCTGTAGAAAAATAATTGTATCAACGTGTAACTCGCTTTTACGTGCGACATATATTTACAGGTGTACACATCGATTTAGTTCTTTATTGAAATCTCACAAGTAGCACGTCGTTTTCGGACCTGAGAATTCAAAAATTGAATAGATAATGTGCATGGCTCCATAGGAATTCAGACCTTCATTATCCACTCGGTACTAATGATGACCTTCCTTATCTGAAACAGGTCGATTATTGCAGAACACTATAATGCTATGCAACACTACTGGGTGCAGTAACCGAAGGATGTGACGCAAATTAGAGTCGATTGCAAGAACACGTCAATAGGTATTTGGGAATCACAATCGGAACATCTTAACAAAGATTCAGAAACATGGTGATTGAAATAATTTGCGTTATATCTTCATTTCTGTTATCAACAGTTTCATTCTCTCAGTAATTGGCGTGTAACTAATTTTCTGCATCAATACTCATAATTTAGAGCCCTAAAATTTACATAGGTACTTTAAATACTGTTAGAAAAGAACCATAAGATTGCAATCAGAATTATCATGCCCGACAAAGTGCATTAATTTTAACATTTGTGCTTCTTGTACGCAAAAACACAGAACAATTTATATTGAGAGTTTTTAGGTCTCTTCGTCGAATCGAACTATTGCTGGCAAGCATAGAGGAATGATTGTATATGTAACTTCGTTCATTTCGAGTCTGTGGTAGGTTCTACATTGTAACAAAGAAGTCATAAGGTTTAGGATCAATAATTACTCTCGTAACAGAGGTAAGAAGAAATAAAACATGAACATTGTTCGCTGCCAGGGAAATGCATGAAAGTCGATCATGTTGGAATGGATGGCCTATAAATTTTTTCAAGCCATAAGCAACAAAATCTTTATTTTCTAGCTTGCTCAGATTGCTTCAGTCAGAACTCATCGGTAAGCATTCCATCGACAGTCAGTGAGCGCTTTTTTGAGCCGTGGATGCCGATTCGAATAGCCAAACAAGGTGCAATTCTAGATATAGCACCAGGAATTAACTGTTCAGTCCAAATCAAGCTCCGCGTTAAGGAAATTGGGGCAGTTCTACTTCAGATAACTTTTTTTCCAAGTATTTCTTTCTCTCAGAACCTTCGCTAGAGTCCAAAAATGGATAAGCACAGCTCATTTAGATTCTACAATATGACTTTTCACATCGCTGGCCAATGAACTTATAGGTGTTTGCCGGGATTATCCTGCATTTCATGAAAGAATTTAGAAAGAGCAAAGCATCGCGAGGGTGCGATCGAAACAAAGGTGAATCTGGAACTTGCGCTCATAGTTTCAAAAGAAATCGTGAGAATTAAGCTTCTAACTTTACATTTTCTAACATTTGTACAATAAATGTCGAAATCAAAAGTAGTTGCATATAATAAACCTTATTAAATCAGTAATTGTGATACCTCGAGATGCCCGCTTGAGCGGAGAGGGACGAGCAAACGGTATACCGTCGCTTAGGGAAGTTTCTAGTACGAGAATAGTACCATAGGGCAACAGGCTTCTAGCTTTTAGTGGAGAAAAATTCTAAAAAAGCAGCTTGCGCTCCAGAACAAGTGGTACACTGATGACGCGAACTGGGAAATAAGCTCAAGAAGTATGTATGATGGCACTGTAAAAAATTAATATGTGCAATACAGATCAAAATGTCTTTGAATAATCGTCTTCCGCTTTCTACCCAATAGAACAATACCATTCCTTTTAAACAAATGACCTAAAAATTCAGCTTGAAGCTGTCATTCCTTTCATACATTTGAAAATGGAGTAAACAATGATAGTTCTACACTTATGCTCACATACCGTAGATGATACTGGGAAATTACATTAGTTAACCGCCCTTGAAGCAGTCTGCGCCTTTTTTCTCTCTTCCAATTGGTAAAAATCTTGCACTGCAGTAAATTTTTTCTGTTTTTCTGCTTCCAATTTGGCAATAACAAAATAAAGTTGCGCTTTGTATTTGGTGAAGATTGTATTTTCTGGAAAGGTATAACCACAGAGATGCTTTCAGGTGTTCCTTTGAAAATAATAAAATTTCAAATTCAATATGCCGGTTTCATTTTCTTGCGAGCTTTTCTTAGTTGCGATATTACCCTGGTATGTAGTGGTTGTGTTCTACGTGAAGCGATTTCAACTTTCCAACTGAAATAATTTTAAACAAGAGTGTTTTACTCAGGAAGCGTGTATGGAGCAGGAGGATGGTTCTCTTTGAAAACTTAAGGAAAAACGAAATTCAGTTATTTACATGTTTTGACCGCACCAAACCTGTCCACTTATCCAAGAATATACTTCCCTTGAAAATAGACTCTCTACTGGCACAATACCAGCTGATGACACATCATGCTCGGTACCATGTAATTTGGGGAGTATAGGGTAATCTGTAAACCATTATACTTAATCTCTATATCGCCCGATTTTGCAAATTTCAGTGGAATCTACTGAGAAGATAATATTGCAGCGATGAATGGTGTCAAAATGTAATTCAAAAATAAGTCATTGTGGAAAATGAATGTACGCTATTCATCTATCTACGAAGATCCTTTTTATTCAATAGCAACTCGTACTCTGCTCTGTTCTGTTTATCCCTAAGCGCAGCTGTGCCTTGCAGGCTTCGCTAAATTTAAAAGAATTCGATGTAAGAAGTTTTATAAATTCTACATCACCTATCGTGTTAGTGCTGATTTTGCGTGTCATAAATAACAAGTGCGTAAGTTTTCTGTAGATTAGAAAGCAAAAAATTGAAAGACTATCTGGTATGAGCAGCAAAAACAAACTTAGATCTCAGATTTACCCGGAGCTCGAACGATGAAGGAAAACGAATGGAATATTGAAAATGAAGGGAACAGTACTCTTTGCCGCTGATCATTCAGTGTTCCCGTTGTATTCGATTTATGATGAGCCGAAAGAACCACAATAGAGTTAAGCAGATGATGCACTGAGTAACATCTCATATGCAAAGCAAGTGTAGCGCTCTACCTTATTATTAGTCCTTTTCTTATGCTTAGCCCTTTATCCTTTCAAAAACCATTTATCGCATACACGTTCAGATGTATGAAATAGGCCGCACTTCATGCAATACCACCTACTTGACTTGGGTTAGTATCTCGCAGAACATTAAATTGCCTACTTACAGATGGAAGAGTAGCACAAAAATCTACTTTTGCGCTTTACCGTTTATTAATGTCTACGATTACTACTTCTCTTGTAGGGGGTATCGGACAATGTAATGTACGGAATTTCTTTTCCGTCCCTTCAAAAACTCTTGTATGTCCACAACACCAGGCAGTAAGGCATTGAAGCTTCCTCAGTTCATCTAAGAACTCTTTCAGAGCTTACTACCACAGCCACCATCAAAACCACATCACATCTTTGTATATCTGAATAGCGCCTTCTATCTTTGAATATACATTTATCGTGGATCATAGGAAGAGCATAATTATAACGTCGCATTTTTTGATAATCGGATGCCAGTCCAAATTTTGTAAGCGTTTCCGCTTGTGCTCAGGAATTGAGCACCTCCAAGTCGTTGAATTGATATTTTATCACAAAAATTAGTATCGACTCATAGTAGCGAAAGTCGAATGATGGGTAAAAGGCAATGGAAAAGAAATAACCATCACAGCTTACATTATAACGAGAACTGATTTCGATATCATCGTTCACGCTTTCTTCATGTCAGTTCATTTTCTCACTCTCATAATACCTCTATAACGGTTTTTGACGGGTTTGACAAAAATTTACCTAACTCGTTGAGAAATCTGCCGCACAACGAACAGGTGACCTAATAATCAGCTCGTGTGCCATTGTCATAAGAGACGTCTCGTTTCTTTCACGACTGTTACTCTATAATCTCTGATCTAGTTAATTTTAGTATTCATTGTTCACTATGCTTCTGATTTCTACCTTTCGTATTTTCTTTCGGATTAACCGCTTTTTAAGCAATTTGTCCAAAATTTTTGTCGAGATTGCATAATATAGTCTTCCAGAATCATCAGAATTTTCACTGTTGATTTTTATAACTTCTCCGTCTTGAATATTTGGTAAACCCGAACCGAAGAACTCAGTAATCAACGCTCTCTGCTCTCTAGTTAGTGCACCATATTGACAGGTAATTGCAGAAAGCTCTATCTTTGATGAATTAGCTATGAAACGGTTCTCTGCATTTTTATTCTTTTTGAAAACTGGATGAGAAGCTGTGAACTCATGATTCTTCAAGCTGAGGCACCGACTGAAGATATCGGCATTTCTGAGACCGATTTCGAAGCTGGGCCGTGATGAGCTGATTGTAAAACATGATTTTGACACTGCATCTCTCTATAAACCAGCAAATTTGCACCGTTAATACAAACATACATTATGACGAACATCGCCAGCAAAGAAATGCGCTACGCAATAAAAATGAAAGATTGTTTGGAACCCACATGCAAATTTGCACCGAATCGTGGCCGTGGATTTTCTTGGAAAAAGATGTTCTTTCGACGGCCTAGCGCTCGCTACACATAATAAGTTTTCACAACGCGAATAAGTTGGGTAATGAATGCCACGAGAAGCGGTTCGAACACAAATCAGATTAATGAATGGGTGACAACAGAACGGATAGAATTAGCTAAATTCTCCACTTAAAGTTTCGGTCTCGTAGTGGCAAGCAACCTGAACAGTTCGCTGTAGTTTAGGTTTCTGAAAAGAATAGTATCGATGAGGCATTTTAGAATGGCAATGCACTTGATTGGATTAAAGTGAATCGTGTTACCAATGAAACAATGTTCTGAGTTCACACTTCCGAAAATTCGTAGCTATGGGTTGTCAACGAAACCGTGGCTAGCCAAGAATCGTTTTCTACTGCCTGGTTAGCTTGCTAGTTTAAACTTTTCGTTTTGTTCGCAGATGACAGGAATTTATAACTGATTTTGATGGAATATTATTACTGCACCTAGAAAGTAGATAATGGTATGTGTCACTTCTGATTAGGTGGCACCCGCTATGTTCAACCACGTTGAACGTGTATCTATCGGAAAATCTTCTGTCGCATAATCATATAAAAGAACTCCAATTTTTTCTATAAAGCGCAGTATTTGACAAATACAGTTTACACTTACATGCTACCCGAATAATAGAAATATAAAATAGAAATCGATTATAAGAACTAGCTGTCGTTGTCCATAATGATAGTAATTTTTCATGAAGGCATAAGATTTGGACAATATATTAATGAGAGTCATTCAAGTACAGAAAACAATTTCAGCTTTAGAAATGAATGCATTAAAATATTTTTCGGGAGGAATTTCAATTTTTCCTACATTTGGCTAAATATCACACGTAGAGTCAAGAAAGACAGCACCTCACATAGTATAGAAAATTTTTGATCATGAAAGTCGCATACCAAGCACTGCGATAATGTTTTGCATGCATATCGTAGGCGAAAAAGTTTACTGCATTACTATTTGAGAAGTGGAATGTGCAATTATCATTGTATAAACGCCTCAATAATCGCCGAGAACATTACTTGATTCAAGGACCGATTTGTTGGCCGAAAGCTTGAGTCATTCCATATATAAGAGAAAGTGACTTAGCTAATGGCCTGAATTTTGGCACCATGTCTGTGAAAGATCAATAATTTTCATTCAAATCCTACCCATAAATTGTACGTGACTGCCTTAGCAATATTAGAAAAACAGCTGTAGTTGAAATTTTCAGTACGGAATCCGTTGACTAGAGTATGTCCAAAATTTAGCGCGGGCTCAATCGGTGAAAGAAATTCTCCTGCCATCAATGCAATGCTTGACCCTCATCAATGCCCTTCAATCTAAACCATGCTTCATTAAAGTTCAGAATGGAGCCACAAATTTCAGCGTGCCATTACAATCAACTAAACCAAGAAAGCTGCCCAGAAAAAGGTCATCTACCCAAGATCCGGATAAATTAGTGGCTTAAGCGATTTTCAAGGGACCACAATAATGACGCAGTATATTCTTCTCTGTAATTCTACATATTCAGTTTCAAATTCTTGCAGATCGTTTCTAGAATATGAGTCAATCTTCTGCTGATAGGGGTTTCGAGCAGGCTAATATAGCTAGAAGTATTTCTGACATGCCCTATGCCTTCTTTTTTGTGGCTTATCAAGTTCAACATCTTTAGCTTACTGATGCGTTTCAAAGATAAAATGAGCCTGTTAACAATCTAATT
>JAAUYH010045495.1_pt1 | contig 10190 bp, 9 predicted proteins | sample 7278061 | NCBI WGS metagenome assembly JAAUYH01 (sample SAMN14350203, study PRJNA611818) | marine sediment metagenome | isolation source: surface marine sediment (0.6m) | place: French Polynesia: Moorea | collected 2018-08 | reverse complement strand
CAATTCGCTGGAATGAGAATTATTTGGCTTTGACTTCTAGTTTTTTAGGGAGGGGGAATGAATGATTACGTCTTGAAAATAGAAGTTCAGAAGTTGCAGAAGTTCAGAATTCAGAATGAATCTATTTTCATCTTTTGATGGTGACAAAAGAGAGATAATAAGTAAAATATAGCAATCAGAAATGATTTATGAAATAAAAATATAGTGTGAGCATCTTGCTCACGCGAGCGAGACGCTCGCACTTTCTCACAAATAATTTAGGATTGCTATACATTGTAGGTTGGGTTGAAGCATGAAACCCAACAGCTATAAGCAATAGATGGGTAGAGCTATCGCTCTACCCATCCTACGCATAATTAGGTTGATCCACTTAGCAGTAGAAAATAGATGCTTACTACTTACTGCGCTTTTCAAATGAGTAGACCACAATAGTTAAATTTAAAAAAGCTAAAAGCTAAAAGCTAAGAGCTAATAGCTACGAACCAACTAATTGACAACGTAGTCTATTCAACTGAAAACGGCTGTAAGTTGACCGAGATTTATCAGACTAATGCAAGCTATCTATTAACTATTTGCTAACTGAAGAATCTGACGGGTAACTGCCATACTTTCTTCATACAGCATTTCTCTGCCGTAACGTTGCAATTGTTGACCGAGTAAATCTTCGGTTTTTTGGTCAAACATAGGAGTTACTTGTTCGATGTAGCAAGATTGCGCTCCACCTCCTGATTCCATTCGCATACAACCAGTAGTACTAGAACACAAGACAGTACAACAGTCAGCATTTAAATTAGTAGAACTTAGACGCAAACTAATTAAATCTCCTGGAATATCGCCCCAGTCAGCCGTGGGAATTCCTGCTAATTCTGCTTCAATTTCCCGTTGCTTATCATCGGTAAATTTTACACGACGAATATCATAATCCCCTCCTTCTAAGTCATAGCTGACAGGAGTCCAATTGAGACGACTAGCAACCCAACCAAGAAACATCAAGGCTTGGGATTGATTACCTTGTTCGTAATCAATAGTAACTTTATCTACTTCATAAATATCAGCCCGTCTTTCAGGAGGATCGAAAGCCTCTGCTGTTAGTTCTTGCCAGGGTGCTAATCTGCGCCAGTTGAGATCGGCTACAGCTACTGTCTCTTGTAGAAGTTGACTAACACTAATTAGATCGGCTTCTGGGTGGATAAAACTACTAGAGTCTACAATCAGACTGTCACTAGAATCTAATAAGCGTTTAAGCAATGGATATTCAGAGGAAGGAGTTGCTTTCCACCAGATAAATTTAGGTAGGTCGCTAATCATTAATTCCGAGATAATTCCCCCAATTCTTTCTAAAGCTTCTGCTGTACCACTGAGGGTAATATATTCACAACAAACTAGAGTATGTTTATTCTGTTTATTGATGGGGCAGTAAGCAGAAACTTGAGCCTTAACTCCTTCATCTTCTCCCAGAGTAGGACACAGAGTAATTATACGACAAGGATTAGAAGAAGCGATCGCATCTGCTAGTCCGCCAGTATCTAAGTCGGGAGAATAGTTAATGGCTGCGGTTTTATTTTCGGTGGTTAATTTGTCTTCAGTTTTAGCTTGGACAAATTCTTCGTGTAATTTACTCAATAGCTGCGGATTGGATTTGCCATTAACTTCCATTTCATAAGCTTTTTGGGCTGCTTTAATCGCCGATTCTGTGCGAGGCCCTGCTATGCCATCAATCGGGCCGGTATAAAAACCTAAGGAAGCGAGTAGTTGCTGTGTGCCATCGGGTTCATACACTACTAAACTAAAAGTTGTTGCTCTGGTTGCAGCAGCACCTTCTTCGTCAGAACCATAACTTTGCCAAATTTGATTTAGTTCAGCTTCTATTTCTTCGATCGAAACATCTTTGGGTGCTTGTAAAGAAACGACGGGAGGGGATTGTGTAGTTGCCATTTGTCTCTCTTGACTCTTTACTAATTATGATGGGTTGTCATTCATTTAAATGTACTAATAGCTACAGTCTGCGCCAGCGACGACCATCGCGATTAATCATAAATTCTGCTTCTGTAGGTTGCCATGTTCCTGCTTCGTATTGAGGCATTAAACTAGGATCGCTAGGAGATTCCCAGGCATTTAAGATCGGAGTAACTACCCGCCAAGCTTCTTCTACTTCATCGGCGCGGGTAAACAAAGTTTGATCTCCCAACATACAATCTAGTAATAGTCGGTGATAAGCATCAGCCGTTGCCATACCAAAGGAAGAACCATAACTAAAGTCCATATTAACGGTGCGAGTCCGTAGATCGGGTCCTGGCATTTTCGCTTCAAACTTGAGAGAAATACCTTCATTGGGCTGAATTCTCATACTGAGAACATTCGGACTTGCCTGTTGAGCAGCAGATTTAAAGATTAATAGAGGAACTTCCCGAAAATGAATGGAAATCTCGGTTACTTTTTTGGGCATCCTCTTGCCAGTACGCAAATAGAAAGGTACGCCTTTCCACCGCCAGTTATCTACCATTAATTTTAAACCGACAAAAGTAGGAGTAGTAGATTCTGGATTGACACCGTCTTCTTGGCGATACCCTTGAACTGGTTTACCTTTCATCCAGCCTTGAGAGTATTGACCGCGAATAGCCGATCGCTCTAAATTATTAATATCGGCTACGTGGGTAGCTTGCAATACTTTGGTCTTTTCATTACGAATGCTATCTGCATCTAGAGAGTTAGGTGCTTCCATTGCTGTAATAGCAAATAGTTGCATCAGATGGTTTTGCAGCATATCTCGTAGCGCACCAGAGGTTTCGTAATAACCAGCCCTTTCTTCTACACCAACGGTTTCCGCTACAGTAATTTGGACATGATCGACAAATTGACGATTCCACAGGGGTTCAAAAATCGCATTACCAAAACGGAACACCAAAATATTTTGAACTGTTTCTTTCCCTAAGTAGTGGTCAATGCGGTAAACTTGTTGTTCTTTGCAGACTTTCTGTACTACTTTGTTCAGAGATTTGGCTGTACTTAGGTCTTTACCAAAAGGCTTCTCAATGACCAACCTATTTTTAATTGGGTCTTTGAGCATTTCGGCTGCACCCAAATTTTTGAGGGCTGGTTTAAAGAATTTAGGGGAAACAGAGAGATAAAAGACTCTATTTCCTCTTGTTCCTCGCTTTCCATCTAATTCACTCAAAAATGCTTTTAATTTCTGGTAACTTTCTGGCTCATCCATGTTACCAGAACAGTAAAACAAACCTTCAGCAAAGCCTTGCCAAAATTCTTCATTACCAATACCATCACTAAATTCTTCGATGCCTTTACGCAGATGATCCCGAAAATATTCGTGACTCCAATCTCTTCTAGCTACACCGACAATGGTGGTTTCTGGTGCTAGTCTTCTTTCTTTTTTGAGTTGGTATATTGCTGGTACTAATTTGCGTTGAGTCAAGTCTCCTGATGCGCCAAAAATGACCATAATTAGTGGTTCAGCAGTTCTTTCTTGTTGCAGTCCAACGCGGAGAGGATTTTCTAGTATTGCAACCATATTTTTTTTAGGAGAAGTTACAGAAGTTAAGGAAGTTACAGAAGTTGCAGAAGTTACAGGAGTTACAGAAGTTACTAGTATTCTGAACTCCTGAACTCCTGATTTCTGCACTCCTAAATCGATCGACTAACTGGGTAAATGATTATGCCTATTACCTATACCGCAGCTAATTGATTTACTTTTGTTTCCAGGGAAGACATTAAAGATTCAAAGGGTTTGATAAATTTATCGATCCCTTCTTCTAAGAGTTGAGCCATTACTTCATCGATATCGATGCTAACATCAGAGTCTTTAAGACTGGCGATTGTGCTATAAGCTGATTCTACACCAGTTTCAATTCGGCTAGCGGGATCGCAATGATCGGCACAAGCTTCAATGGTGTTGGGTGGTAGAGTATTAACGGTATCAGGTCCAATTAATTCATCTACATACATTACATCGCTGTATTCTGGGTTTTTGGTACTAGTACTAGCCCAGAGAAGACGCTGAACTTTTGCTCCTTTTGCTGCTAGAGCTTGCCATCTTTCACTACCAAAGATTTCTTTGTATTTTTGATAGGCGACTTTAGCATTGGCGATCGCAATTTTACCTTTAAGAGCAGTTAATTTAGCTTTTCGATCGGCATCATCTATATTTGCAAGTTTAGCATCGATACGATTATCAATATTACTATCAATACGACTAAGGAAGAAACTAGCTACAGAAGCAATATTACTTACATCTTCTCCTGCTGCTGCTCTTTTCTCTAACCCACGAATATATGCCCAAGCTGTCTCGACATAACTTTCCACAGAAAATAGTAAAGTTACATTGACATTGATCCCTTCACTAATAGCTTGTTCTACAGCAGGTAATCCTTCTGGTGTCCCAGGAATTTTAATCATCACATTAGGACGATTAAGAGTCTGATTATATCTTTGAGCTTCCGAGATGGTAGTAGCGGTATCTTTAGCAATAGTAGGAGGTACTTCAATACTGACGTAGCCATCTAAACCTTTGGTTTCTTCATAGACGGGCATGAATATATCACAAGCATTACCAATATCAGTAAATACTAAGGATTCGTAGATTTCATCTACCGATTTACCTGCTTTAATACCTGCTTCTATATCTGCATCATAGATCTTATTACCAGCGATCGCTTTTTCAAAAATAGCTGGATTAGATGTGATCCCATGAATACCTCTACTGTCAATTAATTCTTTGAGTTCACCCGATTCGATGATGTCACGACTCAAGTTATCCATCCAGATACTTTGACCGTATTCTGTTTCAATTTGCACAATAGGATTAGATGCAACCATTTTTTTCTCCTGTGGATTAGTTATGGACATTGACAAAAATTCTAAGTTTTTGGCTTTAGTCTAAATATTTACTTCTAGCTGATAAGCTTCAAGAAGATACTAATGTTTCTTGCTCTGATACTCTTCTTGTCCAGTCCTGAATAAAGGATTCTACTAATTGAACGTCTTCAGTACTGCCGATAATTAAAGGTGAACGAGCATGAAGTCGATCGGGTACTACATCAAGGATACTTTGCAAACCTGTACTAGCTTTACCTTTAGCTTGTTCAATCAAAAATGCGAGGGGAGCAGATTCATACACCAATCTTAGCTTACCTTCTGGTTTCTTGACTGTGCCAGGATAGAGAAAAACTCCCCCTTGCATAAGAATACGATGAAAATCCCCAACTAAAGCTCCACTATAACGAGCGGTATAACCTTCATGGCGATGAACATAGCGAGTATACTCTCTAATAGATTCATCCCATTGCCAATAATTTCCCTCATTGACACTATATACTGGTCCATGAGCAGGTATAGTAATATTTTCTTCGGCTAAGATAAATTCTCCCAAGCTGGGATCGAGAATAAAAGAATGTACTCCTTGACCGAGAGAATAGACTAAAATTGTACTGGGTCCATAAAGTACATAACCCGCTCCTATTTGTTTGTGACCGTCTTGGAGTAAATCTAGTGCTTCACCGTCAAGATCATCTCCTTCTTGTTGACGCAAAGAAAAAATTGAGCCAACATTTAAGTTAATATCAACATTAGAAGAACCGTCAATAGGGTCGTATAAAAGGGTATAACGCCCAATTGGACAGTTTTCGGGGATGTAATATGGTTTTTCCATCTCTTCCGATGCCAAGCGACAAACTAAACCACTTTGCTTGAATACGGAAATAAAGACTTCATTGGCATATACATCCATCTTTTTGACGGATTCCCCTTGAACATTAGTTTCTCCCGTAAAGCCTAAAGTTCCCGCCATTAAACCTGCACGGCTAAGACGACGAGAAATTAGCTTTGCTGCCAAAGCAATACGATTCATGATCGCACTAATATCTTGGGCTTCAGCAGAAAAACCAGAAAATTGTTGCAATACGTGCCGAGATAAAGTGGTACAATCTCGGTCGAGACTATGTTCTGGGATTACGGGCTGGTTTTGATTAATCATGGTTTTTACCTCCCTAGGCGATCGCTTTGTAAACTATCAGTCGCTAATAATTGTGCTAATCCTGACTAGATAAAGCACGGCTATGTCATAGAAGACATGACAAAGCTAACTATCAACGGAAGATAGTTTGGCTCGATCGCTTCCCTTTATGTATCTATATTAGGGAGATATTTTTCAACGGAGTAATAAGCTTAAGACAAGCTTCAGGTTATCCACCTAATTTTGGTATCTATCTATACATAGTACCTATTCAATCGAAATTGATTGGGGTCCTTCACTACCTTTGGCATTACTAATATTCTGATTGTTTGTCCACCCTTGTTTAGATAACCAACTTGCTAAAGGTTCTTCGTTGAAATTTAAGCGCAAAATACCAGAACAAAAACCACCAGTAAAAGCTAAAGGTTGTTGAAGCAGTTCTTTGAAGATAGGAGATAATTCGCTTAGAAACATAATAAAAACATAACTAGATATTATCGGGGATATATTAACAATAAAATACAAAAAGACAAATAAATAAACAATTAGCCTAAAAAATATCTTAAGAAGATTGTATTTACCTTTCGCTGATTATAGTATTATTTCACATCATCAAGATGAGCGCGCCTAAAAACTCTACTGTGTAACTAAGTAATTTAGTTAACTAAAAATATAGATATTTGGCAATCATAGTCTCTAGGTTTACCTGGTTTTTACTATCAATCAGCTATTTTAGTAAAGCTATCTCCAACAACTAATCCCACGTATATCCTATTTACTATGAACATACTATTGATTGAAAATGACTTCTATCTGAGCGAGTTAGTAACAGAAGTCTTAACAGAATGCAATTTTTTTGTTCGAGCTGTATCTAATGGGTTAAATCTTTTACAATTAGTTGAGAAGCGTAAATATGACTTAATCATTCTTAGCGTAATGTTACCTGAGCTTAATGGAATCGATCTTTGTCGTCAAATCCGCGCTCAAGGCTACGATATGCCCATTTTGTTCTGGTCATCTCAAGATTTCCCAGAATTCAGACAAGCAGGATTACAGGCAGGAGCAGATGACTATATACTGAAACCCTGTAAAATCAACACTTTACTAAGATGCATTGATAGATTGCTTTATCACCAACCCATTAAATCCACAACCAAAACAAATCTATACCAACTTGAGCAAAAATATCTGCAAGTTGCTTAGTTACTTTAGTGATTAGTGATTGAAAAGTAACTTTCAATCGGGTCTCCTCAGTCTAAAATTAGTGCGATCTATCGCTCTCAAAACTGCTGCAATTCAAGAATACTTCATTGCCAAAGATAAGCACCTAGTACAAGTAAACTATTAATTAAATAAAACGTTCCTACCACTTGAGTTTCTGACCATCCACTAAGCTCCAAATGATGATGAATTGGTGCCATTTTAAACAGGCGTTTTCCTTGACCTCGATCGTCTTTAGTTGCCTTGTAGTAAGTAACCTGGGCAATGGTTGAGAGCGATTCGACAAAGAAAATACCACTGACAATAAAGAGACTCCAAAGACTACCACTAATTATGCCTACTGCTGCCAACGCACCACCCAAAGCTAAAGAGCCAGTATCTCCCATAAATACAGTTGCTGGGTTGTGATTGTGTAGCACAAAACCCAAACAACTACCACTAAGACAAACACAGAAAATAGCTAAATCAAGGTGATTAGGAGCAATAACGATCGCTAATCCGAATAAAGCGATCGCTCCTGTCCCTCCAGCCAAACCATCTACACCATCAGTTAAATTAGTGGCGTTGCTTTCGGCTGCGAACACAAATCCAGCCAAAGGCCAAAAAAATAAACCTAAAGGTAGATTAATTCCTCCAGGTAAAGCAATTGTGGTTATATTAGCTGGTTCATACCAAAATAACCATAAGCAGAAAGCTATAGCCACCAAAATTTGATAAGTTAATTTGGCTTTGGGAGATATTCCCTTATTAGATTTTTGTCTGAGAATCTGCCAATCATCAATCCAACCAATCAATCCATAAGCAAAAGTAGCGATGGATACAGCTATTACTTCTGGAGTAAATCTAGACCAAATCAGAGCAATAATTATTGCTACTGGGACAAAAAAAATCCCTCCCATAGTGGGAGTTCCTGCTTTTTTTAAATGGGCTTGAGGGCCATCTTCCTGAATAATTTGTCCAGCTTTTAAACGGCGCAAGATGGGAACTACTCCATAACCCAATATACCTACACTCAAAGCCGAGATTAGCAAAGGTATAGTAATTAGGTTACTAGTTGGTTTAAACCCATAAACAACCCAATCAAAACCAATAGAACCTGAAATTAAGAGACTAGCTAGCAGTAGCAGTAAACTCTTACCAGAAGGATTTGTGAAACTTTTACTAGAAATTATTTTGCCATCCACGATTAAATTAGCTGCTGATCTAAATTAGCTAAACTGATGATAGCAAAGGTTTGACATCTCTAGAACCTAGTGCTAACTAGTCTTCTAGCTCAAAATCGCTATCTTCTTCAAAATCTTCTTCATTACCCATTAATTCATCGATTTCTGGATCTTCAGCATTATCAAGAGATTCCTTTTCTTTTGGTTCTCTAGGTATAAGCCGATTATTGGCTTTTAACCAATCTAAAAGAGAGGATTCTTGTTTAAGAGGAATAACCGAGGCAGGTTCGTAACGAATTTCTTGATTTAAGGCGGGATTTTTCATTAATAAAGTTAAGGAATAGTACAGTCAGAACGAATTTACTGGGGAGGAGAATAGACTTCTTGTATAAGTTATCAATTGAGCGGTTGAAGAAGATTTGGGAGTGTGGAAGGTGTGGAAAGTGTGGGGAGCAATTTCTCCTTTATCTTACTTGTCTCCCTTATCTCCCTTGTCCTCCTTATCTCCCTTGTCTCCCCTTTCTTACCCTTCCCTTGAATTTATTTATGCAAGAGGTCTAATATAACCCCCTGGTCTATTGTAAATAGTCTCGATCGATTTAGCTCAAAATCTAAGTAAAGAATCTCATTAAAACTGGCTACGCAGCAAGCCAATTAAATTATCTAATAACGAAGTTGAGGTAGCAGAATTGCTTGGCGAAACCTTAGCTACTTTTTCCTGATTGGGATGCTGTGAAGAATAAAAATTGGCTATGGATATTTCTTTGGCTGGCTGAAAATCTGGTTTGGTTTGGCTATCTTGATTTTTATTATTATTATTCTGTTGAACTTGTTCTTTGGGTTCTGATTCAATTGTTGTGTTGAATACGTTTAACTCTCGCAAATTTTCAGCAGAAGAATTAAGTTGAATTGTCTCTAAAGTTAAACTAGGTAGAATTATTTCTTCAATTAAGCCTACTGCCAGAAGCCTAAAAGCAGCAATTTGTATAGACTGAATAGGTTTGTTAACTTGTCTGGTGATCGTATTTAAAGAATTCAAGCCATCAATCTTTTGCCATAGTTGCTGTTCTAAAGACATTAGTTTAAAACGACGTTGAGGAAGAACTCGTTTAAAGATTAGATGAGATGCTGGTAACTGCTCGGCAAATCCATCCCAATTCTTGATTAACCTAAGAGCGTACATACTTACTCCTGTCGCCTGAAGGCGATTGCCAGTCATTTCTAGCCAAGGAATAGTCATAATTCGGTCTTTTAGTTCTGACATTTCATCAAATCTAAAGGAGCTAGAATTAAGCTCAAATAATTGGAAAACTTGATGAAGCTGAATCTGAAAGATCAAATTGATTTGCTCTGAGGTGAGTAGCTTGGCTTGTTTGAGATAAGTTCCTAAAGGAACTTCGATCGGACAAAGAGTCCTCAATTGGTTAGTTACTGATGGATTTAACCAACCTCTAGTTTCAATAATGCTAATTAAACCTCTATGATTCAAACGATCGCTAACAGCTACTAGATAACCATCCTCAAACCAGACATAGTATATTTTTTTTAAGCTAGCTTTTTTATCTTCTAAAGAAACTTGAATAGTCAAACGCCCAGATTTGCGCTCGAATTCAATTAGTCTAAACAGATCGGCTAAGGAAAATAATTCTAAAGAAGTATTTATACTCATACATTGAACTAAATAATATTAAACAGTTTGTTTGATTAATCTAGAAAGATTTAAGATACTTCTCTAGAACACCGATTCAGTAATACCAAAAACTACTTTTTTGGATATTCAGCCAACGAAATCTCGGCTTTTGAGAACTCCCGTAATCCCAGATCTGGACTGGATTCTGAAT
>JAAUYH010033492.1_pt1 | contig 10190 bp, 7 predicted proteins | sample 7278061 | NCBI WGS metagenome assembly JAAUYH01 (sample SAMN14350203, study PRJNA611818) | marine sediment metagenome | isolation source: surface marine sediment (0.6m) | place: French Polynesia: Moorea | collected 2018-08 | reverse complement strand
CTGGGGGCAGTATGGACCGCGCCGGCTCGAACTGACCGTCGTAAACTTGTTGGATTAGATGATCTCGATCGATGGCCTTGGACAGTGCTTTGCGAAACGCAAGATTTTTCAAGATGGGGTGATCGCTTCGGATCCCGTAAAATTGCAGGCTCAAAGAAGGTCGATGAAACCACTGATAGTCTTGTCCCTCTGAGAGTGCCTGACGAATATTACCGTACACCGGCATTTCTTCCAGCCCGCCGCTTTGAAAATCTGATAATGCCCGGTCAATTTGTACGCCTGGATAAATTCGATAGAGGATCTTATCCAGATATGCATTACCGGCATAGTAATCGGCAAATTGATCGAGTTGAATCGATTTATCGCTCGTCCACGAGACAAATCGAAACGGGCCGCTGCCCACCGGAGCGCGACCGAATTTTTTTTCATTATTTTCTACTTCCAATTTGGGAACAATGACGGCCTGGTACATTCCCAGGGCGGTTAAGAAAGGGACATGCGGTTCAATTAGTGTCACCGTGAATTCATGATCGTTGATGCCCGTTAGTCCCCGGATCGCATCGTTTTGCTGATTGCGATAAGCAGTGGCGCCCTCGATTTTAAGCAATTGGGGCAGTATGATCGGTGATGGATTTACCCGCAGAAGCCGGCGGATGGAAAATATCGCGTCGTCAGCAGTGACCGCATCGCCGTTGTGAAAGCGGGCATCGCGACGAAGAAAAAATCGATAGGTTTTACTATCGTTTTCGACCCGCCAGGTCTCAGCCAAGGCCGGCAAAACGGTCAAGTAAGGACCGAATTGAACGAGACCTTCAAAAAGCTGACGCACGATCGGTGTACCATACTCATCCTGCAGGTATACTGGATCGAGCGTACTGGGATTATTCATCAGTGGATAGCGATAGACACCGCCACGCTGAACAGACTTCTGTTCTTGGGCTTTTTTTTCTCCCGATGCGTCTTCAGCATCTTCTTGCTGGATGCAGCCGGCAAGCAGCAGTATAACGCACATGCTGCCCACAAGCCGCAGAAATGCTTGTATCAAATCTTTTCTATTCCTATCGCATAGGATTTTATTATTCATTTTAATCGGGGTGGATCGATAAACCGCTTCGGTCCAATTCATTCGATTATAGGTTACATAATCTAAATTTCTATTGAAATCAAGAACCTTCCAATGAATGTTCGACCCGCAGGACAGGATATACGCTCCGGTTCCTGTAACCATGACACCCCGACGGCACGATCAAAGCGATAACAAAAAAAACACAGGTCGGATGACCTGTGTTTTTTCGTTCCGCAATAAAAAGAAATTGTCAGAACTACTATTAGAGACCGCCGCCACCACGGGCCAGAACTGGCAAGGTATAGGTTGCTATGATGGTAACAATGACGAATACTTTAATCGCTAATGATTTCATTTTTCCTCCTCTTTTTTTGGCGGGTGTGGTTTTGGATGCAGGGAATACAGTAGCATAAGTAATTGTAGTTTTGTAGTTCTCTACAAAGCAAAGCGTATGCCAGACTATGAAATTTTATTTTTTTCATTATAACCATTTAAAATATATTATAATTTTATCAATATCGCTTATTGAGCGTTTCACGTAGACGAGACAGGTGCGCACATTTGGATATGCACTTGTGAACAATAAGCTACCAAATCTCATTGCCAGAGGTATCAATCACATATGCACATTTTTCTGGTGGGTGCACATAATTTTGTGCAAATTTAAATTCAATTGTGATAATAAGGGGTCAATCACGGTGGAGATCATACTGGGGGGAATCAGCAAATGACAAATCAAACGGCAAACCATCCTCGTATCTTGATTGTGGACGATGATGAAGGCACACGAGAGGCGTTGGAAGTCATTCTCGAAGATGATTACGATGTCACCTGTGTGGCCGACGGCCGGGTTGCACTGGACAGATTAAACCAGGAATCCTTTGATCTGGTGCTTTTGGATTTGATTATGCCGGGCATGGACGGGATCGAAACACTCAAACGAATCAAGGCTTTTGATAAACAAATTGATGTCATCATGGTTTCTGCCACCGATCGGGCCCGTGAGGCGACGGCTGCCATCACCTCGGGTGCCTATGATTACATTACAAAGCCATTTGATGCCGATGCCATACTCACCGCCATCGAAAGGGCGTTGCAAAAAAGATCACTCGAACAGGAAGTGCGTTATCTGCGCTCCGAGGTGGCGCATAGGTTCGATGAAACCAAAATTATCGGTAGATCGCGGCCGATGAAGGCGGTTCTCTCCCTGATAGAAAAAGTGGCGGGCACTTCCAGCAACGTATTGATCACCGGAGAAACGGGAACCGGCAAGGAACTGGCAGCCCGCGCAATTCACAATCAAAGCCCGCGGATTTCAAGGCCGTTTGTCGCGATCAACTGCGCGGCGATCCCCCCGGAACTGATTGAAAGCGAACTTTTTGGTCACGAAAAGGGCGCATTTACCGGTGCATACGCCCGGTATGTCGGCAAGTTTGAATTTGCCAACAGCGGCAGTGTGTTTCTGGATGAGATATCCAACCTTAAGCTGGAATTGCAGGCCAAGCTATTGAGGTTTCTCCAGGAAAGGGAATTCACTCGCATCGGCGGCCATCGATCCATCAAAGTGGATGTCAGGATGATTACAGCGACCAACATATCTTTAAAGAAGATGGTGCAACAAAAACATTTTCGGGAGGATCTTTATTTTCGTCTGAATGTCATTCCGATCGAGCTGCCGCCCCTGCGTAATCGCCGAGGCGATATCCCCCTTCTGGCAAATTTTTTCCTACATAACTTTAATCGCAAACTCAACCAGAAAATCGAAGGCATTACACAGGAAGCCATGGCAATCCTGGAAGGCTACCATTGGCCGGGCAATATTCGTGAGCTCGAGAACCTCATCGAGAGACTCGTCGTACTCAGATCCAACGAACGCTGGATAGATGTAAAGGACTTGCCCCTCGATTTGCTGTATAATGAAGACACCATGAAAGACGGCCACCAGGTTGAAAAAGGGCTCCTGCAGGCGCGTCGACTATTCGAGCGGCGGTATATTGAGCGTGCTTTGAAATTATGCAAGTACAATCAAGCGAGAACGGCCCGGATGCTCGGAATACATCGCAACACGCTGATACAAAAAATGAAGACTCTGGATATTAGCAGTCGGTCTGATAATCATCTCAGCGCCTAGACTTAATTTTCAATCTAGCATCAAAAACGGAACGGATGCACGCGATTATGTGCATCTTTGCCACGAAATCTTTTCTCCAATCCTACCTGTCTTAAAAAATCTAATAATTTCAAATAGATTTGCAATGGCATAACAATTGCTTAAATATCAACTGGATAAATGCCATCCGGTTTAAGAGATCGAATAAGCAGTCCCAAAGTTAATTCAACTCATTCGGATGATTCCGAGGCGTGTTTTATACCGATTAACGTATCTATTTTTTTGGCAGTGTTGAATCAAAAGAATTTTAGCTTTTTTTTTCGACTCGCTTAGATATGCAAGCAAAGAAAATTATTATTAAAACAGTCAGATCAGATAAAAGCGTGCTCAGAATAAACTCATCAAAAGTTTTGATGGCACACGCTATCAAAAGAAACGTAACATGAAGCCAAAATTCTTTTCACAAATCAGCGATCATCAGCAGAAAATGGCTTTACGACCCCTGCGAGGGGCCTTCCTCATACCCCCTGCTCTGCTGGTGGTCGCTGATTACCAGAGGATCTGAATGGAACTGGCAGAGCAAGAACAGATGGAAAGAGAAATTGAACGGCTTGAAGATGAGATTCGTATGCTCAGATCCGAATTAAAAGGACGCCGCGAACTGGAAGAACAGCTCTACCAGTCCCAGAAAATGGAAGCCCTGGCTGCACTATCAGGCGGTATTGCACATGATTTTAACAACATACTACACTGTATACAGGGATACACTGAATGGGTACTGTTGAAAAAATACAAGGGCAGCACGGATTATGAGCTTCTCAACCAGATTGTCTCCATAGTCCAGAAAGGTAAACATCTAGCCGGACAACTGTTGGCTTTCGGTCGTAAAATGGACGCCCAAATGGAGGTTCTGGATTTCAATCAGATTCTAAAGAACGTTGAAAAAATCATGCGCCGGACAATTCCAAGAATGATCGAAATTGAACTGCAGCTGGACGATAATTTAAAGAAGGTCACCGCCGATGCTGGGCAGTGCGAACAGATCATAATGAATCTGTGTTTAAATGCCAAAGATTCCATGCCTGAAGGAGGTAAACTGACCCTAAAAACGGAGAACGTCCGTCTGAAAGGGAGACCGGATACGGCGCATATCGATCTGCCTTCGGGAAATTATGTCCGTTTAACCATCGCCGATACGGGTCACGGCATATCTGAAGATACACTGATGCATATTTATGAACCTTTTTTTACAACCAAGGAAAAAGGAAAAGGAACGGGGTTGGGCTTGTCTATCGTGTATTCGATCGTGCAAAATTATAGCGGCGCAATTGAATGCGACAGTGATCCGGGCACGGGAACCACCTTCAGAATCTATCTTCCGCCCGCAACCTCAGCTAGTGATACGGTCCAAGCCGAATCTCGGCAACAGATTTCCTGGACCGGCAGGGGCCATGAAGTGGTCCTGTTAATTGACGACGAACCGGACATAATTAAAATCGGGCAAAAAGTTCTTCAGGAAAGTGGCTACACGGTCATTACTGCCCGCAACGGCGAAGAAGGCATCGCAAGATATTTGCAAAACCAGGTCGATCTGGTGCTATTGGACGTCAGTATGCCCGGAATCGGGGGGATCAAGTGCCTGCACCATATCATGTCCCTGAGTCCGGAAGCCAAGGTCATCATCATCAGCGGATATCTATCGAACGGTCGAATTTCAGAAGCGATGACCTTAGGCGCCAAAGCCTTTTTGACAAAACCGTATAGCTTTGAAGAACTTCAGACAACCGTCAGAAATGTGCTGGAGAAGGATTAAGGTCTGATAGATCTTTTTTGAAATAAAATTAAGGAGGTGAGTAATATGCAACTCCATTCAAGGAGAAACTTTCCACGTAATCAATACGAAGCACCCATTCAATATCTACATTCGCAACCGGACCGCTATTACAATTCGCGAATGTATAATTTTAGTCGAGGCGGCATGTATTTTGACCCTTTCCATTCCTTGGAACTCAACTCGAAAATCAATATTTTAATGCCCAATTATTCACCGGATGCCGACGGTCCTGAGGCATTTCAATCTTACTTGGCGGTAATACGTTGGTGTCAAAAACAGTCAGGCGAGAGATCGGCACAATTTGGTGTCGGTGTCGAAATCATAGAAAGAAGTCATGAGCGATTCATCAACATTGAAACTCGCAGAAGCCAAACATGTGATCTATGCGGCAAATTGATGCTCACGGCAAGTGTTTGCCGACTTGACGGATCGATTTGTCTATGCCAGGATTGCTTTCACCGTATGGACGAGATGCCGGACGGCGACATCAAGTCCAGTATCAAACGTTTTTTAGACGGCAACGTGCTGTAGTACTGGTTATAAATGGTCAAGCAGCCACTATCATGCAAATGCAGTGCGCGCAGCCTCTCAGCTGAAAGCCGCCGAACCGAACCCTTTCGGTTTGTGCGCAGTAATCCCAATTCAACCATAATGCTCGTTTCTCTGCGAGCCAGAGGCCATAAGCCCCCACGTTTCCTCCCGGGCAACCATAGTTCTGCGGCAGATGGTCGTCTCCGGCTTTCTTCCCTGAGACTTGCCGATCCCCGTTCCTCCCTCCCTTTGCAATATTGATTTGCCCAATGACTCTACACATAAAGGTATGTACCTAATTTTTAGGATGGCAATTAAGAAATTGACATGCTATTTTGCCAAATGAGAATATGCAAATTGAACCTGCTATGGAAAGGATTAGGCTGTGAGAGACGGCCAAATAGTTGGAGATGTTAGGCCACCCAAGTTTGTCAGTTTGCTGTCTATTGCGATTCAAAAATTCTGGATCCAACTTTTTGGCGGGCTCGTACCGGGTAATCTATTTCTATTTGGAGCATCATTTTCATTAATACCAGCCATTTATCTGATTTTCTGTTTCGTTTCCGGCGTGATCCCGACGAGTTTGATGAAATTTGGGGGTAATTTTTTTGACGCTATAAAAAATACGCCGCCTGCAATTTGGATCCCGGTATTTGGAATTATTGTCACGCTTGCGTACGTTGTCGGTCATCTTTTCTTCCGAAGAGACCCCCAGGGGTCTGATCAACACAGCCTCAAATTACAATCCCAAAAATCCGAGTTTCCTACGAAAGATATTAGAGACAGAGTGGAAAGAATAAGAGAAGAACTTGTCTGCTCTGAGCAAGTCGAGATCGCAAGCCTTTATCCTGGCGGCAAAGAAGATATAGGCCTAAGCGGATTATGTCAGATCTGTTCACTTATGCTGTCAAAAGATGGTCCCCACAAACATGATAAAAGCAAGAATTTTATAAATTTATTAAAGCTGCATATAAAATATCATTTCCCGCAAAAATACCGGAGGATTATTCTCAACGAAGCCCAAATACAACTCTCATCATCCTTGTGGTATGTCTCGCATACGCTGCGGGTTTTTAGTATAATCGGATTTGCATCGGTATTAATTACCGTCTTAATAATCCATGGCTTTAAATTTGATAAAGGTTATCTGTCTTATATTTCATTTATTATGCCCCAGATTTTTGTATTCCTTGCAAGCGAGTACATGCGAATTCGCATTGAAAAGTCCCTTCACGCTCAGCGACTTTGCGAAGTGATCACTATTCTTGAAACTGCGACATCAGCCCTCAGTGAGTCACCTCGATATATTCGATCGTCTTTTTCGAAAGCCGACCAAGCGAAAATCGAAACGGGTTAAAATTCAGAACTACTGATGTGTCGTAAAATATGAATGCAATTAGGCGACTCAAAGGTTGCGACAGGCGGGATCCCCAACTTCCAGTTCTTGATAAGGCCAATCGATGACGGCCAGGGGATTTAGCAAGGTTATCATCTCAGGTGCTCTAATTGTATTCCAGACAAAATCCTCGTAAGAGAAAACACCGGACGGCAGCCCGAGGGAAAAATGCAAATGCGGAATGATTTGGGATTTTGAACCGGCGGTGTCGCCAATGGTGGCAATGATCTCCCCTTGCCTGACGTTGACGCCGGTGACAATTTCGGGGCGCGGGTTGGTATGGGCGTATAACGAAATGAACACGCCGCTTCCGCCGGCGGAATTCTCATGTTCGATAACCACCGTTTCACCGAGATAATCTTTAAACACTGCCTTGACCACGCCATCGTGCATCACCGGGATACGGATTTTTTCATCGAGACGCCGTATCTTCCGGAAACGGTCCCTGTATAGGCAAAGATCGATGCCTTCATGAGGAAAATCCCGTTGACCATGATCATCCCACCATTTAGCTGGAGAATTGAATAGCATTCCGCGACAAAAAACCCAACTTTCAAATCCGTTTTGATCCAAAAGATTTTTTTTTATGAGCATCTTGGTAAAACGGCTTTTTCCCAAAGGTATGGTTTTTAAGGGATCTGAATTTAAGTTTTCCATCATTGATGGGCAATTGCGTTGTTTTCTGTTTTATTGATGCCCCCATAAATGGCGGCCCCAACCGGAACCCGATTCGTTCACTATTTGGGGGATGCGACGATCATTCGGTATTCACCCTGAAACCAATTCTCTTTTAGCAATCGGTTTTCTTTGGTCAAAAATTGCTTTTGATCTAACAGCTCAAAAAAATCCGACGCGTAGGTTACGTTGCCGAATTCGATACCGGTAAGATATCTCAGGTTGGGTTTTATAACTTCCATCAACCGAAACCTTTTGGGGAACATGGTTTGAAAAAAGATAACATCACCGGTCGGCTTGACCCAATCTTTTATGCGGTCCAGCACCAGATCTTGATCCTTGAAAAGCATGAAACTCATGCTGAAAAAAATCGTATCGAAAAAGTTTTTTTCACGCGGTTTAAATGCTTCGACCGGTTCCTCATAAATCTGAATGTTATTTTCAAGATTGTATTTTTTGATAAGGCTGGCGCAGTGATTCAGATAGTTATGGTTTATATCAATGCCTGTAATTTTCAGGTTTTTTGATTTTATAAGACGGTGATACCTTCTGGTCATGATACCATTGCCGATTCCAACATCGAGAACTGAGGCGTTATCGGCAAAATACGCCAGACAATTTTGGTAGCATAAGTCGGTTACCGAATTGATTAGAAGCTGGTAAAGTTGGTTTTGCAAGGATATGACTTTGCTTGTTGGAAACGGATCAAGTAAAAAATCAAGGCGGATAGGAATATGCAGCTTCCAGACATGCACGCTGACATATTGGGCCGCCTCCGACGCGGCACCACGCCCCGATCGCCCCCATTCACTTAAGGCCCATATACCGAATGAAAATGGTAATGTCAACCCGACAATCGGCTAAAATCGGCTGGCATCTATTCTAAGGCTCAAGCGCTGACAATGCAAGAATGGCAAGACGCAGAGGAAATGCAAAAGACAGCTTCGCAGGACGCTAATAACCGTTGACTTAAGCGGTTGTGTGACTTAGTTTAACGGTCATCTTAACTTTTCTGATGCCTTTTGCCAAAACGTGGGGGTTGTTCACAATATCTATTTAACTTTTCTGAAAAGGGGGTAATCAAATGAAAAAACTGAGACTCGGTATACTTGCAGGTATTTTGATCACGGCCTTTGCCATCGGCACGACCCATGCCGAAGATAAATTCATAACACTGGGATGGGCGGCATGGGACCCTGCAAATGCATTGGTTGAGTTGTCTAAAGACTTTACAAAACAAACCGGAATTGAGGTCAAATTTGAGTTTGTTCCCTGGACGAATTTCGCCGATAGGATGTTGAATGAACTTAACCAGGGCGGCAAAACATTTGATGTTTTGATTGGCGACAGCCAATGGATAGGCGGCGGCGCTGTGTACGGTCACTATGTTAAGCTGAATGACTTTTTTGACAAAGAAGGTATTAGCATGGATGACTTTCTGGCACCCACAGTCTATGGATATTCCACTTGGCCGAAAGGAACGCCCAATTATTATGCCTTGCCTGCTTTTGGAGATGCGAATGCCTGGGTTGATAGAAAGGACTGGTTTTCAAAACCGGAACTTCAGGAAGAATTTGAGAAAAAACACGGCTATAAATTGGACGCACCCAAAACGTGGACGCAACTAATGGATATTGCGAAATTTTTCCAAGGTCGTGTTGTCGACGGGAAAAAAAGATATGGTGTCGCCATATTCACGGAAAGAGGTTCGGAAGGGATTACGATGGGTGTCACTTCTGCAATGTACGCCTGGGGATTTAAATATGAAGACCCCGAAAAACCATACCATATGGACGGCTTTGTCAATAGTCCCGAAGCGGTTGCGGCCCTGGAATTCTACAAGGAGCTATATGACTGCTGCACACCACCGGGCCATTCCGATGCCTATATGGTAGCGGATTTGGATGCCTATGATTCGGGCCAGGTCGCCATGCAAATGAACTGGTACGCATTTTTCCCCGGAATCAACAAGTCTGAAAATGTTGGATTCGGCAAAACAGGTTTTTTTTCCAACCCTGATCAACTGACCTCCGGAGCGACTCTGGGTGGGCAGGGGATGTCGGTTGTATCTTATTCCGACAAAAAGGATCTAGCGCTTCAGTATATTAAGTGGTTCGCTCAACCTGAAATTCAAAAAAAATGGTGGTCCTTAGGGGGGTACTCATGCCATAAAGCGGTGCTTAACGATCCCGGATTTGCAACCTCCCAACCTTATGCCCAGGGATTTCTGGATTCAATGGGTAAGGTTAAAGATTTTTGGCAAGAACCTACGTTTGTCGAATTAATGCTGCCAATGCAAAAACGGGTTCATGACTTTGTAGTGGGTAATAAGGGTACTGCCAAAGAAGCGCTTGATAAACTCATTGATGACTGGAAAGAGGTTTTTGAGGAGGAAGGAAAATATAAATAAGGTCTCAATGTCTAATGCATGGACACTCCAACGACCATGGTGGAGTGTCCTTGTTGTTATCGGCGCATGTTATATGTTAATTCAGACCTTGTAATTCAGACCTTGCTATCCCTATCTAAAAAAAATGATCAAAAGGATAAATAACAAGCTGTTAAATATGTCTGACCG
>JAAUYH010183304.1_pt1 | contig 10191 bp, 7 predicted proteins | sample 7278061 | NCBI WGS metagenome assembly JAAUYH01 (sample SAMN14350203, study PRJNA611818) | marine sediment metagenome | isolation source: surface marine sediment (0.6m) | place: French Polynesia: Moorea | collected 2018-08 | reverse complement strand
GTACAGTTTATAAGCTTTTTCTTCTTATGTTCAGATGCAGTCGATATTTGCAATTCAACAGCATTCTTTCCAAATCTATTGCATGAAATATTACAATCGGCCGTATCGACAATTGCTCTCTTTAATGGACCACATTTTACATTTCATTTTATTTTATGCGAACTTGTTCTTTCCTTTCGACTATCTATCATTTTTTCTAAATAATTCTCCTAAACTGTCTGGTATCTTATGTTTTTGCAAAAACGATTACAAATATACATTCACTATATTTCCAATGTACTGATTTGAACTCATATTTAGTCCAAATTGTTTTTTTTATTTTTCAACCTTTTGCATTTTATGAATCATAACCTATTCATTCATCTTAATCTTACAACTTCTATACTTATTCCAGTCATGAAAGCCCCGATTCTATCCTGATTAAATTGTTCACAACTGTTCGAACCTGCTCGGTCCAAAATTAGAATACTGAACTGCGTGCTCACTTTATCGATCTAATTGAGATTTACACTCTAAATTTCATGATCTTTGAGCTACTTTATACATACCTGAGGATCAGTCAATTGCGTGTCATGTTATGCAGTATCCATACGGCCTGAAAATTGTGTTGTAGTGGAGAAAACTGAATTTGGATAGAGAAATGAGCGTGGCTGGAGTGTGCTGGTACTGAAGCGCGATATCACCTACTCCATAAGTCAAAAAAAATTACTTAGCTAATCTGCCTAGCAATGGCTCAATGAATCTAAACAGTATGCATCTGCGCCAGTGGTCGATTTTTATGATTACTTGCTGCATCAACAAAGTCGGAATGCAGCTTCTAGGGCAGTGCTATAAATATTGAACACAGCTCATTTCAAATGAGTATTCATGCAATATCTCACATGTTACACAACATTCCGAATATGCTAAGGTGCTGCAATCGGGTATGTATATTCGTCGAAATCGCAGTTGTTTCTTCGAATTTTTGCTGCTGCGCACGCTATTTTGCAGTAGACGTGAAGTACCAAGGTGCGAGAACCTTTAGCAGAAATGCAAAACAATAATAACTCAGGTAATTTAAGAAAAAAGCACGGAAATATATACGATGGAATTTGACTGAACAGCAGTACTTGAATAGAACCTGTGATATGATGCTCATAAAACCGTAAAGTTTCAGCAGATTAGGCAAAATTTGCTGTATTCACTAGCTGTTCGCTTCGTTATGGACAGAATGATTACGACGTACTTTACGAATCGTAATAGAATCGGCCTATGCCTTTCAACATTCGCGCAGAGTGATAAGTACAGCATCTTCTGTTCTACAACATCCGCCAGTTTAGCTACGCACTTGTCGAATAAACATGATTCTCAATAAAGGAAGCAAATTTATCGAATACAAATTTAATCGTGCATGCTAGTTACAAATTACCAAAAAGCGTTTCATACGTAATGCCCATTCGAATTCCAGGCAAAGATTTGATATTTACCGCATCGCCTCGAAGAAATTGCATTGTCAGTTATGTGCACTTATTTTTACTGTGTGCAACTTTTTGTCATACTTAAATGCCTCACTATTGTCAAAATGTACACTGCTGTACAGGTATTATGTCTCTTTTGCTGTATGCCATTGAAGTAATCGATCGGGGTGTGATCTACCAATCAGAATTTATTTTGCGACAGCGAGCAAAACTAGTATAGAGTGATTGCACCATTCCGATAATGATTTACGAACCCCATCAAATTTAAATTGAAAAAAGGAATATCTAAACTATCAGTAAACGAGTTCCTTGCTTTAAGTAAGCCCCATATAATTTCCTGTCCTACATTAAGTCCATGCTGCAAATTTTTTTGTCATACGTAGTGCATTAAATTTAGGAGCAATGAATAGAGCAGCGGGTAAAAAATTAATTTAAGAAAACAAATCTTAAATTAATACTTTCAGATTCAATAAATACTACTCCCTCCGTTTCAAAACAATTTACCGGATTCACATGTTGCTCGAGATTAACGCCTTTATCTTGCTTGAAAATTTGATGCTTTAAGTATGGACTGATCAAAATTTTTCCTATCGAGTATTCGCAATATTACCAGTAGTGTTCTCTGGTGGGTGAGTCAATAGCCATTAAAAATAAGAGTCTCTATACAATGGTAGTGCGAGCCTTCTTCATCGGCTCTGTGTCCCACTTCCATTCTGTACTGCTAATAGGAGGTTCTATTACTGGCAAATTATTGGCTTATGACCAGCCTTTGACTGTTAACAACGAATTCCTCGCGTTATCAATGAATATGAATCAACCTCGAGGTACACATGCCAAACTAAGCCAAATCAACTCGTATGATGAAGCAGCAGCACTTGCTGGCTGGAATAGTTATTCGTAACGCAGATTGAAGCAAATCTATCTGCAATCGTGCTAAACAAGCAATGGAAGGAGAGATTTCGTCACAAACTGAAGTAAAGAACCAATTCGGGCAATTGTTTTGAAACGGAGTGAGTAAATGGAAAGTGATCAGTATCAAAATGTAAACCTGCGAAAGAAAGATTGAATACAAGCGTAAAGTTAAACGTTGTTCCATAGCCGAAAAGTTCACATTATATCTCAACCCATTACAACACGGGAAGGAGAAGTTCCGACACTCGGCAAAAAATTGCAAGTTTTGCGCTGCATTTCCGACGGTCGTAGCGAAAAAGACATTGTCACGGATTTCAATCTTGATCTCTCCGAAGTAAGCCGAATCTTGAACTCTCGTGGAAGATTTGAGAAAGTGCAACACAAGCCAATGAAACGCCGAAATTTGAAACTTGGAGAGAATCAGGAAAAACTATGGCTGAAGCAGCGTGCAAGTACAGGATTTGCCAACAAAGTGCGAGCAGGATCTAGAATTAGAAGAACACCTTGGCTGATCGAGAGAATGCAGGAAGAATAGTAGAGATTGCTCGTGCTTTACAAGCGAGCTATCCAGCTGTGGCGAATGATCTGGCAGCATTTGTGAGACTAATTCGTTCCAGAAGATTGCCTGTAACGGACAGTCTGATTCGGACACGTGCGTAAATGGCTGCTCAAATCCTCAATGGGTCTTCATTTACTGCACCGCTGGGGTGGATCAGAAACTTCTTGCGACGATCCGGTATCCAATCTTCTACCAGACTGCACGAAAATGTGTAACGAAGTTGCCTGAAGGGCATGAAGAACGATAGCGGAAATTTGCAGTGTCATGGCGGGTACATTTTGAACAATGTTTACAACGAGGATGAGTACGGACTGTTGCATCGAATGGGCCCGAACCGCACGTATCCCGGTAGCAATGAGCACCGGTGCAACGTCTGTGGAACCAGCTTCCAGAAATACAGGAAAGATTGAAGGTTGTATTTTGTACTAATGCGGATGGATCTCACATATTTCTTATTCTGTACATTGGATCTGCTGCTTCTCCTGTATGCTTCCAAGACCACAGCAATATGAAAAGCTCGTATTCATCGCAAAATCTGGGTGGATGGATGCAGCAGAATTGTGGTATTCTGAAGTGAAAAAAAGAAATCTGATGGACCATGGCTAATACTGCTGACAATTGTGGAAGCCGTATCCCTAGAACTGCGCTTCCTGGATTTCTGATCGAATTTTTGCCTCCCAATACGACTGATATCTATTAGCCGTTGGATCAAGGCTTGATTTCACAAGCGAAAATTCGGTATCGCTGTGTGCTTCTGTGTCATGTTTGCAATAACGTGGAAAAGAAACGGACCGGAGAGCATGGATTCAAAAAGAACTCTCAAAAAGGCAGATGGGGATTAAGAGAGGGACAATTGACACACGTTGCAGATGCTATTAATATCTTTGATGAATCTTGGATTCAAACTGGACAGAGATCTATCCTAAAATGTTGGATTAAGAGCAAATGCTTAACCAAAGTTCATCAAGAAAGAGCAGTGCAATTATTGAGATCTATTTCGGAACCGTTACTGGACTTGACTTCGACGAATTCTGTAGAGCATACAGTTGATTTGGAGTCGAATCATGCGGTTCCATTTGAATTATCAGAAAGGATATTGCAATGATGACGCACATGCATGGTTCTACTTGAACTGAATCATCATCCGTGAAGTCAGTAGCAAAATTCAACGGATTCTGTTGACGCATCTAGATCACAAGATGGAACTCCAGAAGGTGAAATAATGGAACTTAATGAAAGTTTCCAAAAAACTACGGGCATAAGTCAAATGGAAGAAAACAGTCACGACAATATAACCGCAGTGATGAATTCAACACTTGATACGTTGAACGAGTTAATTGAAAACATGATTGCAGTGGAATTTGACGAAAATCTTTGTTCAGAATTGTTGAATGCAATAGCTCTCACCAAAACTCTTGATAATTTAGAGTAAAGTAGAATTTTTAGCTGTTGTGGAATCTGTTGATAATTTAGAGCGATATTTGATTAGTTAGATGTTATAAACATGTTCAAATTCGGGATAATATTTCATTAGTAAGCCATTGTCAAATCTGCTGGCTCTTGAGAATAAGGTATAAAAGGTTAGCTAATATTAAACGCTGATAGCGATTTAGAGTAATGCATTATTAATCACCTGTTGTAATATCAGTTGGTAATTTAGATTAAGATTTACAAAGTTGGCTCTTATAAAACCTATTTATGACTTATACTATGATTGTATTTGTTGAATATAAAAATCTATTAGAAATTAAGATCACAAAGTGTAACTTAAGCGAAGAAACTGAAAGCTAACTTTCCGGATACTTCTTGAATTAGAGCTAAATATTTCGGTATCGTGGTTTTTCTACCACAATGCTCCGCTTCAGTCTTCGCTACCGAAATGTAAAGCTTCAATAGCTTTCGGGCTCCAGTGTAACCTTTTTTCATCCTGTTCGAATTCGGCCTTTGAAATCACACACTTCTAAGAGGGTTGAAGGTACCTTCTTCGCGACGATTCCTTCTTTTATTGTGGTTTGGAAAGTGTTAAGAAAATTTTCCCTAACGTTGGGAACGCCTTTGTTTTTTACTCTACCTGCAGTTTTTTCTACTTTTATAATAGCCCTTTATACAATAACACAATATGATATTTGATTAAAGCATAATAAACCTTATTAACACATTACACCATGTATAAAGAAAATATATTACTTAATAATATGAGATTATAATTTTTACTATTTCGTTCCACTGTGAAACGATGCTAAATAAAATAAAAATGTAAATAGATCTCCAAATCACAAAATATCGTACGGACTTCGAAGGCAAAAAAATCACTCCTTTAAATTATACGTTTTTTTTCGTATAAATTCTATATCACGCAGAAGAATTGTTGAACAAATAATTAAACCACATTTTGTGTGGCTTATTCATTATATTATAATGTGTTACAATTTTACCCTTTTCACCTCTGTTTCAATAATAAGTGGAACGGAGAAATCAAATTTTTCAACCAAACCGTAACAATATAACTGTTCGATGCTGAAAACTGTTCTCAATTAATACTTTCACGTTATCTGCCAGACTAGGTTTTACAATTGGAACCAGACTTTTTCACAATTTCAGTTATATTACATTTCCCTTCTATATATTTTATTCTAATTATATCTCGCGCAATATTTTTATTCGCTCTATTCTACTAATCATCAACGTTTATACGTGGTTTCTGCATTATCTACATTTGGTACGGTCCCGGATTAAGTCCGCGTCTCAGGAGCGGACTTAAAGCGAGGACCCTTTATACTTAAAGAGTTTCCTTGTCTGGATTGCAGGTGGGTGTGAATCAGAGACGCAGGGGTTGGTTGGCAGTGTGTCGTATTTAGTTCCTGATTTTTCATTCTTCTCACATAATATAGATAATCAGAAAAATTTAGATTTTAAACGGAAATTGAAATTTCTTTAAAACATTTTCTGCAAATTCATCACCTTAATATAGATACACTAAGAGTGAATTTTGACCTTCAATAAAATGGTCAACCCTTCATCCTCTCCCATGGACTCTGAATGCTGCGTACGCTCGGCTCCGCTGTATGACCTGCGCCAGCGTCACTTCCAGGTTTCATCTATCCCGCGCCGTGGGTGCAAGAGCCGCTTTCCGTCCTTTTCTAGCGAGGTAACAATTAACGCGTCACGTAAGGAGCTCATGTGTGCGGTCGAGGTTACTGCGGGTGAATACGAAATCGCGAGCGCACTTATGGTTATTGCAGAGAAGTTGTGTGCAATATGTTGCATGTTGGACCGCGCCATTATTCGCAATAACGAAAATACAGACGACATTGAAATTATTGTGGGCGCTGCTTGAGTTTGGAGATAATTTAGAGAGCTGAAATTAAATTGACTTAACCCCTCATTATTTTATTCTTCTTCCTTTCCATTACCGCAGAAGTGCAAAATAGTTTGTTCGACATTCTGCAGTAGTTCACCGAGCTCGACAGAAGCACAGCTCTAGCTAAAAATAGTTGATGTCGCGGAAGACGAGGAACTGACTTATACGTCGACTAAAAAGTGTATTTCCACCGATTGAAACGCCCTATCATTTTCGAGGGCGACACGCACACCCCTCCCTCAGTATAGTGGATTGGTGCACTCACGATATTCCCAAAAAGAGCAATAAGTTATGGCTTTAACGCAACTAGATATCTGAAATCTTCATCAGGTGGTGCATTCTACATAGAAGATAGAATAATATCTACTTACTTGAGATTCTTTGGATGCAACTACCTCTTACGTAGACGTTTCATATTAATCTTCACAGTTTCCTACGGAATTGAAGTCCGGACTTTGAACCAGCCACTTCATCCTTGTTACTCTTTCGTTTGCCTAATGCATAGCGATATATCTAGCTTCACGGGGTCCGATTTATCCTTTTGTAGTAAAAACGTATTCGTACCACCATGAACACGGTAGATAAAAAGTAGAAAATGATTACCAAAAATAACTCAATGCGTATTCAGGTCGAAGCTATCAACTGTCTCAGCTAAGATAATCCGACCATTCAAGAGGTTGCCCAACAGTTTGATGACCGGACTTGATGGTAGGAATAATATGCTTCTGTTCATACTTCTGTCCTTTCGTAAGACCTTTCATAGAGACGATCCTTTTTCGGACGCTCGGAGAAGCAAGAATCATATATAAAGATCACATGGAACCATTCAGATTGATTCCAATCCTTGTGTTTCAGTGCCTATTGTATGCTTTTGCTTTATTTCTTCTTTGATAGGAAAGGTTTCTGGATAGCTGTGTAGCAATAAATGTGTAGCTTCCGGAGGTAACCCCTCCTAGTCTATCACTGACATTTATATTAGTTGAAACAGTGAATCATGGTACAATTACATGCAGCGGCTCAAATCTGAATTATACAACGAATTCACAAAATAAGAGCATACCACGAACTGATAGTTTTTGATTCCATCTTTTCTTGTTCACAATCTTTTAGGAGCACAACTTTCTCATCGGATAATGTTCTAACTCGTAGAATTCACAACTCGTAATACTCTGTTGTAGCCTTGTTGCGTACTCTCACATATGATATGTCATGGAAATCTTTACGAATATCCTTCTGAATCGTATTGGAGCCTCTCGACATGACCATGGTTTCGTACCTATTCAGATGAAACTGGTTTCGATTTCTATCTATGCTAATTTTTTATAGAATTATATGTGTATACTATCTGATTATTTCTATCACTACGGTATCTGGATACAGGTTAACGTACTGTACCCTGTCAGAATTTGAGAGCTTAAAGGACATACGGTACAGTAAACCATACAATTAAAATTTCGTTGATGACGAAGTACTCCTGGAATGCTGCATGCTAGTTTGAATGAAGCATGACTAAAATAGTCAATGATCCGGAGTTTACTGGACAGTGTATTTGGGAATGTCACGTGTGACTCGTCTTCTAAAAGTCTCCTGCGCAAGACTCTCCTCTTCTCCTTCCAATCTGCTTAATATTGTCGAAATATCTACAGTAAGCAACGACACCTTAATTGCACGGTTTACTGTAGTGATAGAAAGAAACCAGTATACACACCTGCTTTAGATTTATTACTTACAAATGTGCTGCAAATTATTTTATACAAATGTGTTGTGCATTATTTTACGCACTCGTGTCGTGAATTAATTTGCGTCCTGTATTATGTCTTGATTTCACGGCACCTTGTGGTGGATTAGTTACAATGCTCTTGTATGGTGTATTAATTTAATGCATGCATTTTGTGCATCATTTCATGTCCCAGTCTTGCTCATAGTTCCGTTCATTCATATCTGTGCGCTCTAATTGACTCGTGAATAAGCCGAGAATTAGAATTAGAATTTATTGAGATGTGATACAACGGTCCACTATTTTAACTAAAGAACATTACATTATACATTATACATTATGTAGGCTGAATCTGAACAAGAACTGAAGCACTCAAGTGAACAAATCACCAATCTTACCTAACTACTACTATTGTACATTTCTCGAACCTATACGATGGTAACAACGATGAAGGAAAACCCTCATTCTATAAAATTATAACCTCTTGCAGGAAAGCTGGACTATCTTCACCGGCACTGTAACGCTCGCCGGTCCTTGGCACGTCATGAAATTTTTCTACTTGGATTGATACCTGATAATCATGAAAACCAGCTACTCAACAACGTAAATCGAAGAAAATCAATACAATTGAGAAAGGCAATATCACTCTTACTATAAGTCAAGCTGTACGAATCTGAGACATTCAATACTGTGACGGCTCGACATAGACTGCCCATGAAATTCGAGAATTCCTGGAATCAAGAGTAAGACGAGCGTTGAAGTGAAGCTCAATGATGGATTATCATGTTTATGCAGCTAACAAGAAAAAATCTATCGAAGAATAGACCTGTTAGTTAAGGCATCTCAATCCTGAAGGTTTCAAAAAGTTATATGAGCTGATTTCGAATATTCCTACATTTTATCGAGAACTTCCTAACCAACACCAGTGTATTACAACAGCATAACAAGAGCTATGAGAAATAAGGATAAAGTGTCCCATCTTTGAGACAGTAGCTCTGTGGTTCGTTCACTTCCCCTTCTCATGCGAAAATGGGCAACGAACGACAAGTAAGATGACTCCCTTGCCCTCGGCTGAAATGAAGTGCAAGATGCTCTCTCATGCTATATTGAGAACTCAGGCTGAAAGATCTTTCGTCCCAAACACAGAGGACTGGGATCCATGTTGCACAACTATTCACCCTCGAAGCGCAGGCGAAATCTACTACGTATTTCGTTCAACGTCTAGATTTAAGATAATCCTTTGAACGCTCCACGCCTACAGAAATAGACTGCAGAAAAATAGAAAGACTAATCAAAGGGCTAGCGCACGTTATGTCCATCACTGTACAAATGAATGTTTTTCGAAGAGTTACATCAAGTTCTTGTCACAGAATTCTCAAAATGTTGGTCTCGAAAAATGTAAAAAATAACTTCATTGCCCAAGTTTCTGAGTTGGTTACTGATTAACTATTGTTTTATTCTGTACTTGTTAAGAATCTAGCAAACGTTGTATCTTTTATATGCCGCTGTTTATAGGAAAGAACAATTTTTCTGTACCGCAGGGTGGCATTATTCTAGAACACCCTAGTGCCGAGTGTCTTTCGTGGGTAGCAAATCAATTGAAATTTAATAGGATTTTAGAAATCGCGGCAGAAACGTTTAGAGGAAAGCAGTTCAGAAATCGAAGATTATCGATCACAGAAAAATTCTTTAAACACTTCCGAGAGGCATACAGTGATCTACAAGGAGTATTGGGTTCTTCGACACTAATTGTCTTCTGATCGGTCTACAGAGAACAGCACTGACCAAACTATTCCACTGTCAAACTATCAGACATTTGTCTATAGGAAATTGATTGTTCAGCCTTAAATCGATTATTTCAAGCGTGGATCCATATTCAATTGCTGTCGTAGGAATTCCCAATCACGGTCAAAATAATTTCAATCACCATTATATACAGGGTCTCCTTTTCTAACGAGCGAGCATTAACGTGAGACTTGAAAAGTTTTGTCAGGTTTATAATCCTGGCTTTCTTGAACGCTTCCATCTGATCTTGACCCTCGACATCCCTAAATATTAGTTATATTTCGATAGATTTATAGAATACGCATTGTACACTTGAATAAGTTCTAGAATTTTGTCACCTCTTGTACAAATGCGTAGAGGATGGGTAAAAACAAAGCATGGGCTTACTCATGTGATTTAG
>JAAUYH010110813.1_pt1 | contig 10193 bp, 10 predicted proteins | sample 7278061 | NCBI WGS metagenome assembly JAAUYH01 (sample SAMN14350203, study PRJNA611818) | marine sediment metagenome | isolation source: surface marine sediment (0.6m) | place: French Polynesia: Moorea | collected 2018-08 | reverse complement strand
TGAGAGCAGAGCGGACTGTGGGAACTTCAATCCTTGCCCTTGTGAGCTTGAGGTTGAAAGCTCTGTTACCGTTTCTGCCCATACGTAAGGTGATTACCGAGCCGACCTTACCACGAATGAGTTTGGAGGCATCTTGAATTCTCATTCCGTAAGTGAGTCTACCATCAATTGCCAGTATTTGATCCCCGGATTTAATCCCAGCTTTAAATGCAGGTGAATTTTCTAAGGATTCTACTACCGTCAAAATCCGGGTTTGCTCATTCATTTTCATGCGAATACCAATCCCAGAAACTTCTCCGGAAGTTTGCCTGGTAAGAGCTTGGTACTGCTTAGGCTCCATAAAACGAGTGTATGGATCTTCTAGTTGTTCTAGGGCTTTGCTAATGGCAGCATAGGCTTCTCGGCGAGACGTATAGTTTTTGCTTAACAAGCTTTGTCTAACTGCTTGCCAATCTTTTTGATTAAAAGTGCCATCTACATATTCACGATTCACCAATTGCCAGACTTGATCCACAATTGCTTTGGGACTATCTTGTAGAGCAGCACGGACGGAGCGGCACCAAGCTGGACCAAATACAGTAAATATGGCGGTGGTGGCTATAGCTCCACCAATCATGGCTACTTGGCGAGGGGAGTAACTTTTCTCAGATTGGTTCATGTATATGAGCTTAAATAAATTGTATTGTTGATAGTCTAGCAATCAAACTTTAGGTATTTTTATAAGTTTTTCTATTGCCTTCTCATTTTTTGATAAATTTTTGGTAAATACCTAGGTAGGATATTTATTGATAACATTTTTTTTACCAAGAATAAGTGTTTTGGGTGATTAATAAACAGCTTTTCGTAGAATCGCTGTTAGTTTCCGGAAATTTACAGATTTTCAATTCAAAAATCTTTATGGATATTTAGGGTACGACACTTACAATTATTACTAGTTACAGAATCATTTTATACATTAAATGAAAGTTTTAGGTAAAAGTCGCTCATACTTAATTTTTTGGTGTTAATTGATTATCCCCAATTATAAGAATTTTGGCAATTCGATTTATTTTTATGAATTTTATATTCTTCTGGTTATTATAACTACATTTCTGTCTTTAATTACAAGTATTTTTACTAGTAATTAATTGTGATTGAAAAAAATTATAGCCCAAGCAATATAGATTCTAATTTTTGACCGAAAAAGAAAAGGATACAAGCCCCAAATTTATGATACTGTGGGTCAATTAAGTGAGGGGTTATCCCAAGATTATGGTTAGATTTGCCATTGTTTGAATGGTTGACAAGGGTACTTGTGCAAAATATTGCCGTTGAAATTGTTCTTCGTGGATAGCTGCTAAAAATTTACCGATCGCCACTTCTGAATTATTTGATACAGTATTGCTATGTTGAATTATTTGTAAATCACGGTCTTGCCTCTGGAGTGTGAAACCACAACAATATAATGCTTGTATACCAAAAAATAAACAGCGATCGCCTACATTTAATTTATCTAAAAGTTGCACCCTAGTTACCAATTGCTGGGTACGACTGAGATATTTAGCGATTCCTACCAGAGTTAGCCAAATTTCCTCTGGTGTTTGATAATTTGGCTGACACCAAGCAATGGCTAATGACTGCTGATTGTACAGACATCGCCTGACCCAAACTCGTAAATCATCCCAACTGGAAGGACAGTTTTTCAGCAACATAGGAGTGGAACCAGAATCTTGATGGTTTTCCTGGGTTGAAGTCGGAAGATTGCGCCAATCTATGATCTCTACTAGTGGTTGAATTAAGGAAGATTGTTCCTGAGGACGAACAGCAATAATACGGATTTCATAACGTCTCTTATAGGTGTTATAGTCCAACTCCACAATGCAGTCACATCTACCTGGAGGTAGTTCGTCTTTATAATGTCCCCACCAGACTCCAGAAAATTTAGTCTTACTGGAGTCATCTCGAATATCAAATTCTGTTTTAATGTACTGTACCTTCTTACCCCGTCTATCTTTTTGATTGTGATGCCAACTATTCTCAAACCAGCAATTCTGAATCAGTAACTTGGGTACGGGATTACCCATACCACAAGGTTCTAGTAATTTCAATTCTGCAAATAATTCTTTACCCAAATCGGCTACTGTCACCGTTAAGTCTGCTGTCACCGTTGCGCTTAAGGTTGCACCTGCTAAGTTTTGTCGTAACTGCTGATTAATCGCCTGGGTAAATAAAGGAATATTCTCCACTGTCAAGCTTAACCCAGCCGCAAAGGGATGTCCGCCAAACCGATGTAATAAATGTGCTTGGTCTTTTACTAATTGGTATAAGTCTACTGAATTTATAGAACGGGCTGAACCTCTAGCAAGGTGAGGATTAGGGCTCAAATTTCCACTACTATCCACCCCTTCCGTACTTAATAAAATTGTGGGACGACCTGTTTCTTGTACAACTTGCCCTGCGACTAATCCCAACACTCCCGGTGCCCATTGGGGATCCGCCAATACAATCACACTAGTGGTAGAAAGATCCATTTGACTGAGTTTTTTCTGTACTTGCTGTGCCACATCCTTTTGCAAAGACTTGCGGCGAGTATTCGCCAGTTCTGTGGCTTCTGCCAGTTTTTGGACATACTCATGGTTGCGACTAGTCAGTAATTCCACGCAGAAACTAGCATCACCTTGAATACGACTAACAGCATTAATCCGGGGACCAAGACCAAAGGATATATCTGTGGGGCGATCGCCATTTCTCTGGCATAATTCTAATAATCTTCCCACACCTGGTCGTCTTCTTGCTGCTGCTGTCTGCTTAAAATCTGCTTGCAATTTCTGGATTCCCATCTGCGCTAAATAGCGGCAGTCTCCACTCAATTGCACCAAGTCAGCGATCAATCCCACAGCAACTAAATCTAATAAATCCTCTAAGGGCTGTTGGGGGATATCTGGCAATGTTTCATACATCGCCTCCACCAATTTATAAGCTACCGCCACCCCAGACAGATGAAATAGTTGATGCTCTTGAGGTAAATACCGAGGATTAATAATAGCTATTACTGGTGGTCTGGATGATGGCAAGGTGTGATGGTCAGTGATAATTACATCTATACCTAGGGACTTTGCATAAGTAATTTCACTAATATTAGTGCTGCCCGTGTCGCAGGTAACAATTAATTTATAGTTTTGTTGAGCTAACCGATCAATACCAGAATAGTTGAGTCCGTGGGATTCCGTTAAGCGATTGGGAATATAGTAGGTTAGATTCTGGTTAGGGGTAAAAAATTGTCCTAAACCATCCCAAAGTACTGCTGTGGAAGTAATCCCATCTGCATCAAAATCTCCCCAAATAGCAACCTTTTCACCACTCTCCCGTGCTTGTTGTAGCCTTTCCACCGCAAATTGCATTTCTTGCCCAAATTCAAAGGGAGTAGCAGGTTGGTAACTACGGAAATTCACAAAAGCAGTTAATTGAGACTTTTCTCTAATTCCCCTTTGCCATAATAACTGTGCTGCATAATATCCACTGCAAGCAGGGGTGTAAGGTTTTACTGCTGCTACAAACCAGTCTGGTGGTTGTTCGGTTGGGGTAATAATCCACTGCTGTTGCATTTGGAATTAGGAGTATATCAAAGAGCAACTTCTTCAATATTAATGATATTTAGTAAACCTATATTATCTTTTTCAGAAGTCATAGATTCCGTGACAGCATTATGATCTGAAACTGGACGATGCTCCTTCAGAACCGCTACGCGAGCGCACCTTGTAGCATACTGGCAATAATTGCAAACTTTTCTACCCTCTGGAACCTGTGGTAAAGGTTTCCCTTGAGAATAATCTGCTAACCATTTATTTAACTTATTTAATAATTGTTGTAGTTTCTTTGCCGTCTTCTCATGTTGGGCAGAATTGTAATTAAACTTAATACTTTGTGGCTTGCCTTGGGACTGGACAAACCAATAAGTCATAGAAATATTTTCTGGTGCATAGTCACTAGTTTCTGCTAACACATACAGATATAAACGTGTTTGCCAATTTTGTTCTAGCTGGCGCTTATTTGATGGTTGGGGATAGGTTTTCCAATCGAAAATTTGTGCTTGTGTTGTGTCTGCGATTAACAAATCATAGATGACGGTGAGTAAATAGTCATTAACTTGGAGAGTGCGATAATGTTCACTATCGCGGAAAGTTTGACTATTAATAGTAGGGTTAGTAATTTCTGGTGCAGCTTCAGCAAAACCAGCCATCAAACTTTGCAATTGGGTATCAGTTTGGAGGAAACCATCAATCGGTAAACCCATTTCTCGCTGTTGCATCAACAGGTGAAAGCGACTACCTAAATTCTGTAATTCTTCATGTTCTGGATTGGTAGGTGAATGCAGTTTTTCTAGGTAGGTATGTTGAAATTGACGGGGACATCGTTCTAGTAAGTTAAGTTGTCCTTGAGATAGGCGTAATAATTGTGTTGGAGTGAATAGCATTTTTATTTATACTGCTCTCGTACCTACGAATCAAAAAATCATTGAAATTGGGGTGGGAACGGGTTTAGTTTTGGAAAAACTATTAGAGATCAATCCTCAGTATGGTTTTTCTTTCTCCCATTTTTTCACAGCATCCACTCCAAAATCACACCTACACTACTATCCTTGTTTTGGCGAGAATTTTGTTGCTGTATATCTGTAGATAAGCGCAGGCGGGGAAAAACAGCATAGCCAAAAGATAGTTTAGTTAAACCCACTTCATTCTTACTACCAGGAGATATCCAGCTTTGGGTAATGGAAATATCGGCTGCGCCACCCCGTGATAAAACCAATATGAGCTTGGCTCCCAAATTGACTCCATCTGTAGAGTAGTTACCTGTTTGAAGATACCGATATCCTACTAACGGTGCTAAATTAACATACTTACCCAAGGGACGTAGATAATAATTAATATCTGCTCCTACAGTTTCTCGCTTGCCATTAAAAGCCACCTGATAATCACCACTGACAGTAAAACCACTGCGACTAATAAATATATCTTCCACCCCTAAATGTAACCCAGAGGCGCTATCTGTAGAAGTAAATAGGGAATAACCCAATCTGAGGCGAGTGGTAAAACTAGGATCTTTTTGAATATCTTCCAAAACATTGGGGACTTTACGCCGCCATCGTTGTAAAACGGGACTATTTTCGATAATTTCTGGATTAATATCCAATTCCGGAACTTGCCTATCAGAGATAGGTTGGGATTTTCCACGAATAGGTGTTTGACTGCAAGCAGGATTAGTTGTGCATAGAAAATAAACACTGAATCCCCACACCAAAGCCAATATCTCTTTTTTCATCCCACCCTATCCTACTGTCAAGCCTATATATTAAGTAAAAAAAATGGTTCTATCATCGTAGAACCACTGAACTTATTTAATTACTTAATCTTGTCTCTTATAACTTAGCGCACAGTGCCTTCGGCGACAGTAGCATCAATGGGTTTCATCAGATAAAGTTTTAAGAATTGCCAACCATTAGCCACATAAAGGGGTAATTTCTGGAATAATTGCAGGAATTTGGGAGTATTTGAATTTGCGATCGCAATTAATTTTTCGTTGTTTTTGATACAAACTTCTAAGCGATCGTAAAATTGGGGAGATTCTACATCCAGCATTACAGGAAATACCCGTCCTGCGGTTTCATTTGTCTTCTTAATCACATGCTTATCATAATCCCGCGCATTCAATCCAATTGATGCATAGAAATCTTGGCGCTGGATATCATTGAGGTACATGGTAGCGAAAACCGACAAGAGGAAGAAGCGACACCATAACCGCGCCTTCCAATCATTCAACATTTGTGGCTGTGCTCTCATAATGGCATCAAAGAAATCACCATGACGGTTCTCATCCTGACACCAGTTTTCAAACCAGCGGAAAATGGGATAAATTCTATCTTCTGGATGCTGTTCTAAGTGGCGATAAATAGTGATATAACGCCAATAACCAATTTTTTCAGAAAGATAGGTGGCGTAAAAAATAAATTTGGGCTTAAAGAAAGTATAATTGCGGCTCTTGGTTAAAAACCCTAAATCCAGGGACAGATTAAAGTCAGACATCGCTTTGTTGAGGAAGCCAGCATGACGCGCCTCATCCCGTGACATCAGATTAAAACACTCTGCAAGCACAGGACTTTTATGCTTCAAGCGACGGCCTAATTCTTTATACAGCAAAAAGCCGGAAAATTCAGCAGTACAAGAACGCTCTAAAAATTCAATAAACAATTGACGAGTTTCCCCATCAATATGCTCCCAGGATTGTTCAAATTCCTCATTGCGGACAAAATGATGGCGATTGTAGTCAACGCGAAACTCTTCGAGAATGGCTTGCAACTCTTCTTCATTGACGGAGATATCCATCCGCGCCATTTCATCAAAATCGGTGGTATAAAACCGGGGTGTTAACAGGGTTTCTCTTGCAGGGACTTTAATTCCTGGACGTAATTCTTTATCAGAGCCTGGTTTTTTGAGGGATTCTACCATGTCTTGATTGCCATGAGTGTCTTGTTATAGTTTGCCTTGTGAAAGCCAACAGTTGTGCTCTCATTCGGCGCGAAGGAGCGTCTGTAGTAGCTACAAGACGAGAAATATGGAATTGTATAAAATTCATTCTAGTTTAGTTCTTCCACTAATTTTGTAAATAATAGTTTCACTGCTTTGGCAGCCGTGCGCGATCGCACTAGTTGTACTGGTCTACCCTCAAGTTTTTGAGTGTCTAAATATTTCCCCAAACTTTGACTAATTTCATTTTGCAATCTACATCTTTTGATTTCAATTCTTGTAAAAACCCACTGCCATAAGGCTTTACGGCAAATAGCACTACCACCAATTATTTTAATTTTCTGGGAATCACCAGATGATTCTTGGGATGGTGCTACACCTAAAGCTTTTTGAAATCTCCGTAGTGATAGATGGCGTTTGGTGGGTTTACCAGTTGCTCAGGGGAAGATTCAGTTAGGTCAAATATCGAGTACGGAGAAGGTTCTTTTGGGAAAATCTTAGAGCGTCTCGATCTTATCGAAAACGCCTATTTTTCATATGTTGAAGCTCATCAACAGCGTTTAGAAGCTCGATTGGTTGACAGTAAAGAGCAAAAAGAGCTGTTTAAGCAGGCAGTTCAAGAGTTGAGGCAAGAAATATACGACCTGGCTTCATCAGAAGTCGAATAAGCCGATCGCACCGGAGGCGATCGGCTTATTTAATGCACTGCAAATTATTTTGTAGTGCCGGTTGTCATGTAAAAAATCACCCTCCAGTTTTAAAAAAGAGTGACTTTTAGCTAAAAACAAAACTAGATAAATTATGACACAGAAACACACAAAAACAATCAATCCGTGGACACATAAACACGACCAATTCTGCTTAGAAAACAAAATTACTCCTGATTGTCCAGAGGGGTTAGAGAATAACTGGATCCAAACTGTCCCAGGCAAGGGATGGTTTGCCATACTCCGGCTTTATGGACCAGGGGAGGAGTGGTTCGATCAAACCTGGCGACCTGGAGAGATTGAACTAGTGGCTGAACCTGGTGCGACTCTAGTTGTTGTCCACTCCTAGAAAAGCAACCCTTGCAGAAGCCGCAGACGAGATTCAGCAACTACTACAGCAGTTAGAAAAGTCCTATCTCACCAATACAACCACGGGTAAAATGGCATTGGCTACTGAAGCCAGTATACTAAAAACAATTGAAAGATTTACTTTTTAAATGGCTTATAAGCCTTATCAAGCAAGGATTATAGCCGTTTAAAAAGTCTATCTATTACCCGTTTGCAGTATAAACAATCCGCAACTCCCTTAGCTACTACCATTACACAGTTAGCTGCAATAAAAAAGCACCCACTACTTGCAAGTGGGTGTTGGTTTAAAGGTGCATCTACTACCTGGACTTACCAGTAGTAAGTGCTAATTTTAACATTAAAAATAACGACCACTATGATGTTGAGAATAGCGATCGCTCTACAAAGTGAGACTTAAAAAATCAATTCTAAACTAGTCCACGTACAATTGCACCAGCCATCTTTTCAGCATTAAACAAACTCATATCCCGTTTAGAGTCGCAAAAAGCGCCCTCAATCAAAATTGCTGGCATTGTTGTATTTCTCAAAACGTAATATCTACCCGTTTTAACACCCCTGTTGTAGAATCCCAGCTTACATATTTCTTGCTGCACAGGTGCCGCAATTCTCCTACCAGCATCACTGATGGCAAAAGTTTCACACCCGTAAGCCTTGCCGTTGTAAGCATTGAAGTGCAGTGATACAAATATATCAGCGCCACTTCTGTTTGCAGTATTGCACCGTTGCCACAACGAATTAGTGACACTTCTAGCCTTGGAAGGTCTGCACAAGATAACTGTATGTCCCAATTTTTGAAGATTTTCGATTAGGTATTTCCCAACCTCATTAATCAAATCTTCTTCCCTACGGACTCCCACGGCACCAGTATCCGGTGAACATCCGTGTCCCAAATCAATTGCGATTTTCATATTTAAAGTAAATTAATTGCGTTTTTGATACGGTCTGGTGAGATATTGATGTATCCGGCTAAAGCCTTTAAATCCTGATGACCCGTTATTTGTTGAATTGTATAAATGTCAGTGCCTTGTTCATGCAGCTTGGTAATAAAAGTAACTCGTGTCGAGTGGGTACTTATTCCCTTGGCTGCTAGTCCAGCTTTAGCAACAGCCTTTCTTAAAATCCATTCGGCATTTCTTAAGGTTATATGTTTGGCTGTGTTATTTTTACTAGGGAACAAATACCCATCTTTGGGGGAGTAATTGCTTAGGAGGTTCCAAAGTGTCTCACTGGTAGGTATCTGTCTCGTCTTCCTTGTGCCATCAGTAGAAGCCTTGCCAAAAAAATTTTCAGGCAGGGTTTACCCTGCGATGTTTTATTTTATCTCCTACTTGAAGACAAGGGACTTTCATTCTCCCGTTAAATTTTTGTCAATGTATAGAACTTAACCGAAGGGAGTAGTCAGAAGTCAGAAGGATAATTGGTGGGGAATTTAAACCCCCACCAATTGCAGACCACCAAATTGACAATTTTGGTGGGGGACTTAAAGCTTCGGCTTCGCTCAGCTTTAACATCGAGGGGAGTCGAGATGTTAAACCCAGAAACTCGAAGGTCAGGAAGGGGAAGCCATAAGTGTTTTAGGATTTACAAGTTACCTCTTCCTTCTTCCTTCTCGCGTAGCGAGTTAATTGCGAAAACGTCTTTTACTTTGCCTATGCTTGGCAATCTCTTTACGCTTGCGTTTTTCTATGGGTGTTTCAAAGTGACGATGCTTCCTCATATCTTGAAAAATGCCCGCCTTGGATACTTCTCGCTTAAATCGACGTAAGGCTGAATCAATGTATTCATTTTCGCCTACTACTATTTGGGTCATTATTTCTCCTACTAAACACTACCTTTGCCAAAATAAGAGCCTACCAGAACCTTGGCAAAACTCGCAAAAGAACCTACACATAAGCATTTAGCTTACAAGGCAGTTTTGGCTCTCAAAACCTTTATACTGCGGGCAATAAGTTTAAAAAAACCTCGCGGAAAACCTAAAAGTAATTTTTAATACTTATTGTTTTGCCAAACCTGAGAAAAAAGGGAGTTAATAGTTAGAGCACCACCAACTCACCTTTAGAAGATCTACCCTAGTTAACTTTGCTATTCTAGAAAAAAATAGACTTATTGTCTGAACTTAAGAGTTTAGATGAAGTTTAAGATTTTAAAACTTTAGTAACGGTTGTTGCGTCTACCACCGCCCCCACCGTATCCTCCTCGATTACCACCAGAACTTCTGTCTTCTCTGGGCTTGGCTTTGTTAACTTTGATCTCACGACCCATCCATTCAGCACCATCAAGAGCTTCGATGGCAGCTGCTTCTTCAGCTTCATTTTCCATTTCTACAAATCCAAAGCCGCGTGGTTGTCCTGTTTCTCGGTCAGTAGGCAGTTGAACACGCTTTACAGTGCCATATTCTGCAAAAACCTCGTTCAAGTCATCTTGTTTAACTTCGTAAGAGAGATTGCCTACATAAATTGACATAAATTATCTCCAAAATTATTAATGTGTAGAGATTAAATTTCGGAGAAAAGTTTGTAAATACTAGAAGGGAAAAGCCTGCCAATAATACAAACAAAAATGCTCGTCGAATTAACTCTCTTCTATACAATGACATAGAAGCTAATTCTCTGCATCT
>JAAUYH010119713.1_pt1 | contig 10195 bp, 7 predicted proteins | sample 7278061 | NCBI WGS metagenome assembly JAAUYH01 (sample SAMN14350203, study PRJNA611818) | marine sediment metagenome | isolation source: surface marine sediment (0.6m) | place: French Polynesia: Moorea | collected 2018-08 | reverse complement strand
CTTCCCGAGTCATCCATGTTGATGTGTAGAGCACTTTCCTTCTAGCACAAGTAGATATTCAAGCGTATTTTTCGCGAAAACGTGGTTCATCGACAGACTACAAAACCATTCATTGCTTCTTAAGAATTCATAATTGTCCGAGAACCGTTTCCATATTCATACATGCATGATTAATTACGAATTCATGCGGATCGCTAGAAAATGTGATAGTATCTTGCGTCTAAAACTGGTTAAATATTGTCCAGTTAATAGAAATTCTTATACCTAAGTCTGATAGTTCTCCTCGTACTAGAATTATATCCCATAGCTTATCCCTAAACGAAATGAATGGCGAATTCGGCAATATAGGCTAGTCCATAGCATTTCGTTTTCATTTCTTCCTAGAAATGGTGGACTATCACTGTACCAAGTATGCTGTAATTCGTTTTTGTGGTAGGGTAATCTGAACGACGGTGGATGATGGATGTGATGCAGGAAGAGAGAAGTGGGAAAGAAACTAGATTAGGTAGTAGAGAAGAGATGATTTCTTAGTGAAGCTTGTGCCCTCAACAATGTTTGGGTTACTTCATTTATGCAACCCTTCACAACAATCAGAGGCAGGCTAACAGTAATAAGTAGAAGACCTGCATTGAAGACGTCGATTTTGTGATCACTGTCTACACAATCCCTCCTTTTCTAAATTACCTTGTAGGCAGCTGTATTAGCCGATGATAATGAAGTCGCGTTTGACTAGGTCGACAACTTCATTTTCTTCACAGCCACTCGTGCGATAGAATATAACCTTGTAGAGCCAAGTAGTGGTGTTCTGCTTGCAAAAGCGGTTCCGATGTAGGCAAATATCGTTAGTTGGTTGCAAATATTCACATACGTACGCAGTGGGAGTCGTAGGATCTGCTGATAGCCCAAGTGAAACGTCGTTGAAGAATAAAATGCGTCCCTCATAGGCAGTGGGGTTATAGAGATCCTCACCGCGCTTGCTTTTGTGGGCATCGACGATTCAATGCCAGTCCTTGTTTCGCGTAGTAACCAATTCAATCGCAAAGTGTTCACGATTACCATAGATTACGGTGGTGTAATCATTTCGAGTGTTGTGGCACACGACGCGGCAAGGGTAACAATTCTTGTCCACCGTCCAACGTAGGTGAATATATTCGCCGACGCGTGGGCACCCTTCCGGTTCCATGACGGAGCCCATTCCCTTGCATTTGTCCATAACGAGTGGGTCGGTGTAGTTGATGTAGGGAACCACAATAGGACGGGGTAACATAATTAGCGGCTCCACCGGAAGGCAATCAACACGGGAACCTTCGGCGCGCGCTGTAGAGATGATCACATTGTTCCTCATAGTGGTACTATAGGATTCAACAACTCTTCTGTTGGTTAGCTTTAAGTAATAGTTCTGACGTAACTGATCATAGAAGTAGATCAACGGTACAGTAGGGTAAGTACGCATTTGAAGAGTCATCTTGTTTACGAAAACCTGACAATAACGACTGTACGGGTGCATTGATAGATAAAGGTATGGAATAACGGTATTGAGTGACAGTGCAGTCCAGTTGGAGTAGAAAATAGAAACTGTCCACATAAATTCCACAAGTGGAATTGGAATACGAGTCAATAGTTCCACCAGTACAGTTTGTGACACTGCATTTTGGTTTCTGCACTTCTGTGAAAAGGGTGCATCTCGAGATGGGTGTATATCCTGTGAGTCCTGTGAGCATACACATATAATAGAAGCTGTTGATAAATAGTTGATTGGCATAGCGGAATTTTGAGTGCGTATAATCCATTGTTCGACAATAAAATCACAGATTCCAGTCTGTGATAAGTGATTTAGTGCATGAAACTTGCCGATTTTTGTGTGACCATCAGCAGGATTGTAAGGACCACATATGAAACCAAGGTCGCTGATATTGTGGACTGCATAGGCGTCACGGAAGGTTTGTAAGTCAATCATTATGCGTCTTTCTTGTGTCTGGGAGCACTTTTTTATAACATTAAAGAGGCTCTTCGAGCCCGTGAATATGGGAAGTGATACTCGACGATCCATTAGCTCTTCAAAGACTGTCTTAGGGCAATAGGCAAAGTTGAAAGCATAAGCTAATGCAAACGTTTCGGCACCAAGTACGGATCTTGCGACTCTGCGGCTCTTTTAGCTAGCATAGTGCAGGAGGCATGCATTGTCGTGTTGGTCTGACTGCAGTACGATGTAGCTAAGCTGTGATGAGTGACCATTGTTGATGGAAATGATGCATCAGTGTAGCCGCGCAATGTAGACTCTCAGGATCTAGTTTGCACATGCAAAAGACAGATGGCGTGTATCCTGGAGGTATCGCATGGTGGTATTCTATTGCTTAGCAACGGTCTGCATGCCCAGTTTCTTCCTCAAGTGCCCGGCAAAGGTCGCATTCCAATAGTCCTAACTGTCGGATAATCCATACAAAGGTCGAAGCAACTTCACTATGAACCCAGCAGGAGCCTGGAGATGCTTGTTGGGTCTAAGATAGATTTCGCGGAGTAGCTTATTTGCGGATTGGAAATACGCTTGAGAAATATCTTCGATCCAGACTTCGAATCCAATAATAGCAGCAAGTGCGATCAGATGTCGTACAGAACTTTGGGGACATTGGTTGAATCGTGAACGAGATTGTTTTTTCCGCATCACGACGACCGTAATCGACAAATCGTGCCTTGCAGATAGGCTTGTCCATTTCAAAGTCTTTGATAGCAATCACGAAAGATCCAAAGATAATATTCAATCCAAGTAGTACCTACTCTTCGAGAACAAGTTCCCATGTGCCACGGAGTACTAAGTTTCCTATTTCTTGCTTTCGTGCTCGATCAGCTTGCTCACTTCGCATTCAAGGATCATTGCGCTGTAGAAAATAAGTTATGAGGACGCTTCGGATCTCTTTGCGGTTAACGGTAGAAGATTTTCATAGACGATTGTATGATAATTTCGGGAGCGATGAATGCAGAGTAGTCACAAGGTGTTCTCCAGATACGATGTTGTCGTATGTTGTTGATGGAAGTACTTGGTGCTTATTGAACTTGACTTCGCCATGGTTGTCACTGAAGAACACCTGAGTACCATCAACGCGGATGATGGAATAGGTTCCAATGAAACGTTAGTCAGTTTCGCGGAAGACTCGAACAAATTCACCAACTTCAATCACGCGGTCTGCGTTTCTTGAAACGCGTAAACAGAGAGCTTTTCGAATGCGAAGTTCTGCAGGGATGATAGCCATTTCATCACTAGCTGCTTGCATAGCGTCCATTCCCTGCTCTTATGTTGACGACGTAGACTCTGTTGAGGGGAATCGAATTATACAAACAAATACGAGATAGGATAAGACGAGCCCTTCAGGAGCCATGGTATCGTTCATAGCTTTATTAGCGAGCTTCAGTAATCCATTCTTGTTCATCTGTAGATGCTCTTCACGAATCTTAAGGAAGATTCGCCTCAACAGTGCATGATTTCTTTCTACTGATCCGTGCGAATTGTTTGCTTCTATACCAGACTCTTAGAAATAAGTTCCAACTGCTTTCGCGGGATTTGTCCAGCGAACTGAAGTAAATACACTTCCTTGATCAACGCGCATCTTCATGGGGAATCCTATGTACAAAGATGCCCAGCAGATTAAGAATGCGGTTCTTACAGCTTCTACGGTCTGATAGGACAGAAACGTCGCGGAATTGAATCCTGTCTCGATGTCAACAACGTGTAGCACTGCTTCCTTTCTATTCTAAATAAGATCTAGTGCCACTTCGCGGTTGAAAACAATATCGGATGGCGGTAGCGAAACTAGGAAGCGTTGTGGGGGAGCGCTGAATGTTAGAAAAGTCTCACATGCCTTGGTAATCATTTCCAACAGTTGTCGAGTAGCCTCGTCAACTTGGTTCGGTCCTGTTCGTTTCATAGTTTCGTGCAATTTTCCAGATGAAGGATGCCTGAAGTGACGATGCAACTTGATAATTTCTGACTTGGTGAATAGGATTGGTTTTGAATTCCATGTGGCGTGGAGATGTCCATGCTTATGAGTGAGGGGCATTGACAAACCACGATTTGTAGCTTATAACGCATTCAGAACGTTGTTCGCGACGAGTTTTTCGTTGTCCAAAACAACGAGACCGAGAGGTAGCGGTACATCTGCAGCTACAACATTCAATTTGATCTTCAAGAACGAATTATTTGGCGTAGGAATTCTGATTTGCATCGTGCCGAGTGAAGAGAATACCAAACTTGAATTTGGTTAATGAAGGCTTCAGTGCGTAACGAATGTTGTGTTGCTTGCAGTAGGATAGCGCTTGTCGCTTGTAAATTACGCTTTGCTGTGCGCCACTACGAGATATGCTCCTTGGAAGGCGCAGGGATCGCGACTAAGAAATGTCGTTCCATTCGAAGATCGCCATTTTTCTTCGATGCATATGTTGATAATTGTATCAACTTCGTAGAGCGATTGAGATGATTCCATCATCGTAGCTGTATGTGCGCGCCTAATATTCGGAGCGCTTCGGCCTGTAACGTCCCGATCTAGAAATTTAATTCTGAATCTTCGTCAAGTACGAATGTATGCCCGACCTTCATGGTTTGATCTACTTGCTTGAAGGGTTCGCAGTCCCGAGACTCAGAGCCAGTATCAGATCTCTCATCAGACGCATCACCAAAATAAGTAAAAGCAATATCTTCGGTGTCAGTAGGCTCGATGTTGAGGAGGTCTTCGAGTCCTTGCACCAATTCGTAGAGTACACGCTTGCAACCGTTGCGGCATTTCTTTTTTCCAAGAATTCGGCTTTTTTTGCTGCAATAAAGGAAAGATTTAGTGGCTTCCTGCAGCGGTCGTTTCGATGTCCAGTTCGTCCGCAGTTCCAACAAGATCGATCTTGATCTGATCCAGAGAACAGTTTCTTCGTTGCTCTCTTAGCATACTTCGGCTCTGTAAAGAATATTGTAGGCTTCGATCCAGACGAGATTGATGGAGTGGCATTGGTGCTGTTTCCACTTCTGGCTAATACTTCTTCGTGTATCTGCAGGACACTAGCAAGTTTCTTCTGTCGAAATCAGATTTGTCAACCATCTCTTGGAATGATAACTCAGATAACTCAGCTTTCACACGCTGCTGTTTTCTGATCGAGTTAAACTGTGACTGCATTTTAGCTATAACATCAGCATAGTTATTTCCGAGTAGCACGACTTCAGCATAGTAGTAGCGTAGTGCTTCTCCACGAAACAAGTTGTGTACATACTAGGGCTTTTCGAGATGAGATAGGTTGAAAACCCATAACACTGAGTCATATTGCACGATGAAATCCACGATGTTCTCGTTATCGGCTCCACTGTATTTTGAATCTTTATTCTGGAAGCGCTTTGCCATGTTCATAGCGTTACGCGATCCATTGCTGTCACGATGTCACCTGTTCACGTGCTAGTTAACTGTTCCACTTGTACGATGATAGTGAGCATGTGAATGGAGAGGTACGAATTGCGAAGCCACAGTGAGATGATGCGTACTGTGCTGTGGTGGAACATACACGGGAATAATTGATGGGGCAATCGGAGGCACAGGCTGAGATTGAAGCAATGTAGTGATTTCGAATTGCGGAGCAGGTCCTGAGAGGCTGATGGTAATGCAGGAGGAGCGGAAACCACGGGAGGAACCGGTAGGGCTCCAGCCATCGTAGGACTCGTCAGCTGCAATTGAGAGTATGCATGCATTAATTGACTAATTGCTGCGTTGTACTGGTTCAAATGGTTATTCTGGAACAGATCTTGCGAGGATACTGGCAATGCAGAGGTAGTCGGAGTGCCGGATGCCTGAGCTTGAACACTTGCGGTGAGAAGAGCGGGTGGAGGAATGAATGATGAATTATAACTACAGAACCTAGCGAGGTAATACCGAATGAAGATGTTCCAGCTTGCTGATTTGAAGCGGCAACGGAAGATGGGGCGCCAGGATTCTTCGAATGATGTTGAGTCATCCGAGAAATAGCAGAGCCACGTTCAGTCTTGAATTCATCACCAGGATAGATTATCCAGGCGACCGTGCGAGAGTAGCGAGAATTCGGAGGTGGTCGGGGAGGCCTATCGAATCCATGCTGCTCCAGCGCTCTGTACGTCATACAGAACAGGCTGGAATGTAGAATAGAAGCTTTTCTGAAGAATAGGTCGACTATACTCTGCCTTCAGAGATCCGTTAGGTTCTTATCGTGGTCAACACCATTGCTACTGTCGTTTCAAAACTAGTTGAAGATGACGGAGAAGCGGAACTCGATACGATATTTATCGGAGTTCTTCGTCTTTTCCTTATACCAGGCGCGGATCATATAGACTTGACCTTCGGAGATGTCCATGGTGTTCATGGATGGTTACGAACCGTATTCGCGAATGTGGTAAGATAACCTGAACGATGGTAGATGATGGATGTGATGGAGGAAGAGAGAAGTAGGAAATAAACTAGATTAGGTAGTAGAGAAGAGATGATTTCTAAGTGAATTTCGTGTACTCAACAACGTTTGGGTGACTTCATACATGCAATCCTTTACAAGAATCAGAGGCGGGCTAACAGTGATAATGGGTAGACCTACATTGAGGACGTCGATCTTGTGATCACTGTCTTCACATTTTTTGCCTAACAAAAGCTTTTGCTCATATTTTTGTACGCAGAACGAACTCTCGATGTATTAGGAACCTAATCATTATCTGCACTGGATTCAGCAGCTAGGAAGGAACCATGAATATGCATCCTTTAATAAGCTTGCAGCATGACTACATGATCAGACCTTGCAACAGACAGTCGGCAGGTACGCAAAGTTGTGTTTGCATTTAACATTCTTCGCTAGCGTTTTCGGACAAGCTACTTTTTAAAATACGGAATTCTAAAAAACAATCATCAAACAAGTTTCTTTCTAGAAGCAGGCTATGCAATAGTCATTTACTTTTCTCCAGGAAGCTATGAATTCAGAAACGAAAGATTGAGCCTTCAGCAGTCTAACGGAATATCTCAGAAGAAAATCATGGTACACATATGCAACTGAGAAGTATCTACCGTAGTTGATCCACTCTACCAGTATAGTTTCCTGTTAAATGCGTTTTCCTGAGCTAACATACTCAATTGTAGTACTATTTCTGGCAAGAGCCTGTTTTGAAGACCTCTGTGAATACCCATAAGACAAAGAGTCTGGACTACCACAATGATCGCAGTAGGCCAACTTCCGAAGCTCAAGGTTTACATCAGACAGTCATCCTTCCATACAGGTCCCGGTATTGATGTTCCCAACAAGTGTCTCTCGCAAGAAATTGTAGCTCCGAGCAGGTAAATGCGTTCCATTGTTGACCTCCATAGTTTGCGCTAATCTGCTCTGCTTGAACAGGAAGATAGCAGTACATCAAAAAAATTCTAACAAAGAAAGAAACAATGGCGGGTATTCATAAGATGTCGAACAGTTAGATGTCATTTCTAGCTTCACAGAAGCTCTGTCCTTGTAAATTCAGATTTTTTAAACGTGGTAAAAATCGAATGAACTGCTACTAGCTAATTTTGTAAGCCGATCAAGAATCGTACCAAGCGGCCCTGAAAAAGTACGTAGCACTGACCCAGTATCGTAGAGCAAGATAATATCTTCACTGACGTGTGATTACAAACCTTTCAAATGAGACAAAGATGATGCAGAACCGAAGGGAACAGAACTGACAGTGATTCCAGACCTTCGTCATTATCTTTTTGTGCTTGATTGGATGGTTGGAGAAACCGATTGAGCACGAAAGGTAATCAAATGCTCGATGTTTAACTTCGTGTACATCAGTATGTTTACAGAACCGATTGAGCCAAAAAGTGAATTTTGTCCTCCATACGTTACAGCGCTCATTTAAAAATATTCCCATGGAACTTATGTAGCCAAAATAGAAACAGCGCCTTTCCTACAAAACGACGCGTATTGCAGAACATATTATGAGTGTATTGTGCCAAGTATGAACAACGACTTTAATAGAATTAAGGGCGCAAGATTATACTGTGACGGAATCGTTTTTGCCAAAATATTATTCACGAGGTTCATACCCAGATGCATGTTGTTGATCACTTGCTTTCTCTATGAAGGGTTGGAAATATAATGGTATGCACTCATAGTTCGTACTTGTATGACTGAAATCCTTTGGTATGACGATCAAACCTTATACCTCATATCAATACTGCGGTTTCTATTACGCTTCCTCTGATGTTCTACGGGACATCGTAGACTCGTCTTTCCGTTCTTTCCTATAAATATACAAGAACCCTCCTATTAGATGTCACCAACTGAACCTTCACTACACGCTCCAGTTCGTATGGCCATCAACACACTTATATCTGAAACCTCGTAATAAACCGTAAGAGAAATAGATTTCAAAGGTCATGAAAATGACTATTGTCCTATTCGGAGAGAGTTGTCCATACTACGGCTTCCTATTGAAGACTTGGTTTACAATTTTACCGCTGCAATGTTTGATGAGAACAGAGCGCAACATGCATACCAACACACATGCCTCTTGCGATATGAATATTGTTACACCCGTTTAGAATGTGAGCAGATTAAATCGACCCACCACTCCTCAAAATAATATCACATTTTTACGTAGCGAATGTTGTTGTAGAGGTAACGCTTGTTTGCAAAATCATCTTGCTTCAAATAACCTATGTTTATGGAAGCCTAGAGCAAATTGAATAAAGGAAATTCTTATACTTTCGCATGAAACGACGTAGTCAGTGAGTGCGATGCAGTCCTACATAGCACCATAATAAGAGCTGTGACAATAATCTAAGATGCTTTGTTTAGAAATTTGGTCCAATTTAGATAAAGTAGCGTTACTTGAGTGATCACATGTATCGTTAGGAAGACCCATCAACTATGGAAGGGTTCAGAATTAGCGCTTATTCCTGCTCACTTTTCGAAGATATCTATTTCTCCTCTGATTTCATGATACTTAAGCTCGATTCACACAGCTTTCTTCGTGCCTCAACCTACCAGCCCACCATGACACCCCTACCCGCGAAAAAATATGTAACACAGCCACCTGCTTCTCCTGCTCTCAAGCTCACCTCCGCCGATCATGAAGCTCTCATACATTACTAACTCTTCCTCCAGCAATTGGTACTGGTTCAAATCTTCATTTCTTTGCACGCTCCCAGAAAAGTACATCTCCTACTCATATTAACCAGAATCCACCTTCTGTAAACCCTGATTCTAGTTCATACAGGTACTGGGGCCACTTTGAGCCAAATGACTTGCTACCTCGTTCGGATTCGAACAAACAAACCAAGTAATAAACTGTAGCAAGTATAACCGAACTGTACCTGTGCATCCCGTACGTACAAGAACTGCGATTCCATCTGAACCACTTGTGCTTCATTGTCTTTTTACATTTGTATGAGTGAAAGTTTTCCATCTAAACCAACCTAGTGCGACGCTGTAGTGCCGTCGATGTTTTATCATTTCATAATTCGCAGTAAGAGAACTGTCAACCTTAGCGCATTGAGTAGCTCGACGGTGACCATACTAAACGGTACAGTATACTGATCGACTCGGCAAAAAAATACACAGCAGTACTAAATAGAGGTCTGAGTTTAGGATTAATTCGATGGGCTTCGATATACTACAACTGTCTAATGTTCTCGAGTTCAACTTCGTTTCTCAACCAAGGGGCTGCAATCAAATATCGAAGAAGAATCAAAAGATTTTCCGGTTTTGGTATAAAGCGGGATAGCAGGGCTCATTCGAAACAACCTTTTTAGTTCTGTGAAAAATGTCAGAATAGATCAGGTTGCAGTTTCGTTGAAATATCTGTTCTATTTTCTACGGCTTACTTGAGTAAGCTTTCAAAATAACAAAGTGTTGTCAAACAATTGGCGCAATCAAAAACCTCACGATTCGTGTTCGAGCAGTGGTCGCCTATAATTACTTGGTCTTTATTATAGCAATGTGGGCATGTAATAACTAATTCGCACAAGTTACCCAATACTAAATTGGCTGATTACAACGTCTGTCTTTAACTATCGGTTCCTGTGACTATTGACAGCTCAAAAGAATTCAGGATAATGGTTCAAATGTTTTCACCTTAGAATGCTTAAATCGATCTTCAGAAGTTGTGAAGATTGAATAAATCGGAATAAAGTGTTTGAGAAGATATATTGTGTAATGTCCGAATAAAATAATTCAGCTT
>JAAUYH010004707.1_pt1 | contig 10195 bp, 2 predicted proteins | sample 7278061 | NCBI WGS metagenome assembly JAAUYH01 (sample SAMN14350203, study PRJNA611818) | marine sediment metagenome | isolation source: surface marine sediment (0.6m) | place: French Polynesia: Moorea | collected 2018-08 | reverse complement strand
GCAATGGCTAAAATACTTAAACATGAAACACTCATTTTCTTAGGGCAAGAAAATGGAATTACTCTAATTCCATCTCAAACATCACTTACCCGCCTCAACTATTTTGACGGCAAGTTTCTCCGCGCCGACGATCTAAAAAAAGAACAAGATTATTTGCGCCAGCTAGTACAATTTTCCAATAAGGCTGGTGGTTCTGGGGTGATTCATGGATTCAATCTCCAACGTCTATCAGACGATCGCGTAAAACTCAGTGCAGGTCTTGCGATTGACCTTGAAGGTCGCGTGTTATTCATGCCTGATGAATCGAAACCGATCGAGATCGGCAAACTCATCAGCCAGTCACAGCGACTGGTAAAGGACACAACCAGCGGTACGCAGAGTACGGGGTTTGAAGAGTGCGAAATCGAGACGGCTGAATCAACGACCACACCTGTGGTAGGAGTGACCTTATATATCGTTGGCATATCCCATGCTGAGGCATTGTGTGGTCAAGAAGATGTTTTTGGCAAGATGTGTGAAGAAGCCTGCGTTACTGCGACGGATCGTCCTTATCGCCTTGAGGGAGTTGTACTTCGGGCACTACCCTTGAGCCTGAACACGCCTCTAGTGACCTCAAGTGCTATCCTACTCGAACAATTACATCTTCGTTCACGGGTTGCCTCTGCCTATTTTCAGGATGAGTCTACAGGTTTAGCCCATTTAATTTCTAAGAATGGTCTAGCTTCATCGATCTGGTGCAACGGTGCGTTGCCTAGCTTAGGAGCTTTGGTCCCTCTGGCAATCATGGCCCGTAGTGGTGATAGCACTCTATTCCTAGATCAGTGGATTGCTCGCCGTGAACGCATGGATGCCCCTGCTAAACACTACTGGCAGTGGCGAATGCACATGCGTCCCTGGAATGTTTATATTGCCCAGATCCTCCAATTCCAATGTCAACTTCGGGAGATCTGGACATCTAAAACAGTCAATGATCCAGATGATCCCTGTACTCCCCTAAAAAAACTGGTTGTCGAAGCAGCTGGTACCATGGCACAGTTGGAGAATTTTTATCAAGATGCCAGCGAGCGGGTGCTTAAGCGACTTGGTGAAGCTTCCCCTAATACCTTAGAAATAGCATCAACAGAAACAGAATCAACCCTCGCTAATGTTAAAACCCAACTAAAAGCACTTTCCCAGAAATTTGAAAAAGCTAAGGAAACCATCACCTTATTTCCCGTCAATCGGGTTCTGATCGATCGGGGCATTATTGAGTTGCCTAGTGCTGGTTATTTACCAGTGGTGCCTGGTTCAAACCTTACGGTGAATCAACAGATACAGAATATGCTGGGGGAGGGAGTGGATCTGCGTTTTTGTGTCGTGCGACCTGATTATGTGGCTCATGCCCTCGAAGAAGCTCAACACATGGAGCGGATTTCTTTGCTAAAAGGTCTGGACGATCCGAATAATAAAGAAGCGGTGGATATTCTAGTACCGAATGGTGAAATTCTGACACAACCTAGCCGCATTGGCAAAGGCTGGAAGGTAGCCTTACGTGCGCAGAATATTGATGCTAGGAAATATGTTGACGGTGTGATGCTTAAGAGAGGTTTTGAGATAGCTGCCAGCCCTGAAGCCGTGAATGTGGAGGTTCCACAACAATCGGTGATTGGCGGTGCCGCACGCAGTAGCGTGAGTCCAGGGGGCGCGGCTGAATTCTTTTTTGCCGGTATCGCTGAAATTAATAGTCAGGGTGAGTTTGTACGCAAAGTTCTTGGTCGAGCGGAGACTAATCGTACGTTAGCTGGCATGGCAAAACGCCTAATGGTTCTAATACGTCAGCGAGATCGACAAGCGGCAACGGAAGCACAAACTAGTTCTCCGGACGCAGAAGCTTCCTCTAAAGGTACTAGAATCACCATGCGCTCTCAGATGTTGCGTGCAGTAGCTGTGGACTATCAACGAAGAAGCCTAGCGAGTGTGGAACCAATTGAGTCGTTCCCAGGACTTGCAACCGATAATACGGTAAATCATATAGCGCTATGGATTGGGGCACTGTGTGCCCAAAATCCTTTCACCGTAAATGAAGGGACTAGCATTAATGCCTCTCTAGATCTGAGGTTGTTACTTCCGCGATCGCAAACTGTATTTCTTGATGTAGCACTTAATGGTCAGCTAATAATTGACCATCGCCTTTCTAACTCCTCAAGAATCGATCGAGTTGAAGCAAGCTTTACAGGTAATGCCTTTTTGAACGTAGACATTGGGAATAATGCTGAGAATCAAGCTGTTCGATTGCAATCTGTTCCTGTTAGGCTAGTCAGAGCTCTCTCTTTTGGCGGAGGAGGTATCGGGGTTGAGGTTGATTTGAGAGAAGTAACTATTAAATATTTAGAGGGGCTTGCAGTTATTCAGGTAATTACCCGATGGCTCAATGAGCCCGAACTAGCCGAGGTCTTGGTTGAACTCAAGAGTACAGAAGGATTTGGTGTAGGATTTGGTGCTCGGCTTGAACGAGATGATGCAGTCCTACAAGTGGGTAATCCAGTAAGGAATATGTCTGAAACTGCGATCGCCGTTCTAGCAACTCGTGAAGGAACTCCCAACTTTGCAGCCGACGCAGCTGCCCATTTATTTGGTAGGCCACCAGTTGACGATGGAATCTTAAAAGTGCTAGCTCGCGAAGATTGGGTGCTATTCCATCGTCGCCGTGATAAAAAATGTGGCATTGACCAACCTCAAACCATTGTCGCGACACGCCGTTATCAGATCTATCACCTGCTTGCTACTGATGAAGATCAATTCAAGCTTGCATATGAAGCGGTGAAGGGAGCAGATGCAGAAAAAATCTTCAATGCTGGATTTAACCAAGTTGCAATGGTTGAGTTCGAGGGGGGTCAGTCATCTATTACAACCCCAGTGGCCGATCTTATGGCTGACTGGCAAGCAGCGCAGCCGGGCGATGCCTTAATATTCGGAGCTATTGGCTCGCAGGGAGCAGCCCAAGCTGACGGAGAAGCAGTAACCAAATCTCGTTTGTTGAATTTAGAAATGACTCTGATGCAGAGTAGCTCGAAAAGCATGGTTGAGAACATTGTCTTGCCGAAACTCCCTGAACTCGGTTTAGCTGGATTTGACGGTGCTATTTTCCTGATTACTGAGACTGAGAAAAAAGAAACCTTCTGCCACGATATCTATTTAGTCGCTCCTGAAACTGCTAAGTTTCTTCTAGAAAAGGTCTTCACAACGGGGCAATTAAGTCCTGGCATTCAAGAAAAGAAACTGAAACCCTGGATGAAAGTAGAGTTTCAGCAGGATGGAACGACACTCACTAATGACAGCAAGGAAAAGCTTACTAATACCTGGGCTAACTCTAATCAACTGCAATTTGGATACGGCTTCTTCGATGACTCAACAGAACCTTCATTAGAGGTGATAACCCGACAACAAAGCAGCGCTATCGTAACTGCCCTTGGCGTTGATGCGCCAAGCCTTCAGGTAATTGGATCTCCTGATATTCAAGAGATAAGTGGATGCAAGGGGGTAACTATCTTGGCAGTCACTGCATCTAATCCCATGAACATTCTTCTGATTGCTAGTGTTTGGGATGATTACCACCAAGGATTTTTGGAGGAACGCTTGGCCAGCGAGGAGTTAATTAATTTCCAACCAAAGAATCAAATGGGCTTTGAAATAAACTTGAGAAAAATTTTGGAGGTTAAGCCAGTTGCGATTACTGTTGCCGTTTCTGAGGCAGACCGTCTCAACAATGCAACACAGATTATCGATATGATCCTAACCCAAGTTGAACAGATTGCTTCCCATGAAACCTGGATCGGCATCACTCAGTCCCAACCCGCAGTCATTAAGCCAGAAGAGGTTAAGGAATTAGAAACAATTGGGATCCAATATACAAATTACGATGCGATCATATTTTTCTCTAGAAATCGCTATGATTGATAACCAACAATGATTAGCCCTTTGAGCTAACTATGCCAGCAAGTAAAACCTTTGCAACCTTGCTGCTGATGAGTGAGCTAAATTGAAATTATACCTAGTTTGTCTAAAATTTTTCTATTCTTCGGCGGAGTGTCGAAGAAAGATGCTCCATCTGACAAGCAGATTAACAGTTTATGTAATTTACGAGCTGCTAGGGGGTTTATTAGATAAACTGTATACAGAAGCACATTTTTGACATTTTAGCGTGCGAGGAGTGGGGTTTTTCAGAACACCATACTTAGGAGAGCTAAAATGAGCAAGCGGACAATAATCCAAGGCGAGGTAACAGGAACTAATGAGATTCTGTACCAGGGGAGTCGGATTCGTTGCTGGACAAATGCTATGCAAGCAGCGATCGCTCCCCAGCCCCTCGACCTTTCTGAATACCTCGGTTTAGTGGTGGAAGTGAGTGGCATCCTGCACGGCGAACTTTGGCTCGCTCGGTTAGAAGGGGTGATCGGCGAGGAAAGAGAGACTAAAATTACAGGTGAAGTCGTTGGTTCTAACGTGATGCGGGGAGCAGATGGCGACGTGTACTGCTATCGGCACGGTATGGTTGAGGCAATCTACTTGCCTCTTAACCTCTTAGAATACTCTGGTAAGACAATTACTGTTGCTGGGATGCTACATGGTAACGCCCTCTATCGCGCCAGAATTGTTGAAGTTCCAGTAATCGAACCTGTTGGCAATCCAGCCAAGGAAGGGAAATCACTAAAAGATCTACTGCTTATTCGGGCCGCTAATCGAGCCAAAATCGAAGCAGTTAACGGCAATTTGGGCACGGCACTCGGTTTTAAGTGGACTAACGGGCAACAGACGGAACACCCCTGCATTATTATCTTCGTGCCCCAGAAGCTCAATCCAGAGTTAGTCCCCTCGTCAGAAAAAGCACCGGAGAGGTTGGAAGACCCCGATGGCACTTGGTGCCTGACGGATGTTGTCACGGGGGGTAAAAAACAGAGCCTTGAAGATATAGATCCTCTGCCACCATTGAGTCTGGCGAACCAAGTGACAGTCGATGAATTGAAATCTGGCAGGATTGGTCTCATCGGTGGCATCCAACTCGCTTTCTATGGGGATGGGATTCCCATACCGCAAAACTCCTTTGTCGGAACAGCAGGAATCGCGGTGCGACAAACGGCAACAGGAAAGGTGGGGTTCCTGACCAACCAACATGTTGGGGATAGTCTGGGACGAAGGATGTTTCATCCGTGGCACGAGAATTTTACTCTCGGATTTACCAGGAGCATGAAGGAATTTGCTGCTGATGAAGAATGGTACGGGGGCATTATTGATGAGAGCTTGTCTGACGTTCGATGTGATTGTGCCTTTGTACAAGTTTTAGATCAGCTTCAGCCCCTGCTCAGGTCTGGACTTCATATCATCGGCGATACGGGTTCGTTACTCCGAGTTGACATAAATACCATGGACATTATCGGACAGCGAGTTATTAGTATTGGTCGTACTCGGGGGGTACAGCGAGGCACAATTGTCGCCTATGCCTATGAGTTTGAGGACGATTTCTTCAGTACATATACAGATTTCTTGATCATCGGTCAAGAAGATGGGGCATTTTCCTGGAAGGGAGACAGCGGCAAAGTCATTGTCACCGATGATGCGGAACACCGACCTGTAGCTTTGCTTTGGGGCGGCTGGCAGGAACGACTGCGCCATGGCCGGGAACAGGAAATGTGGTCCTATGCCATTGATTTGGGTAAGGTTCTCGATCACCTGAATCTTGAGTTATTGACTTGATAGATCGAAGCAGAAATGCCAAGTGCGATCGCACTGCCGATAAGGCGATCACTTTACAAAATTATCCAAAATTTTCTCGATTAAAAACGTAATATCAATGCTTTTGTCATGTTAAGTTATATTTCCCCAACAGGGTCAGGGAAGGAAACTCAAACAATGCAGGGGCAAGAGACGCGAGTTCGACCAACTATGGCTCCATTCCTGTTCTACGGGTGGATTCTTGAGTGGATGCTAACGCACGGGTCATTGCCCCATTTGCTAGGGCATCGTCGTAATATACCTTGTATCTTGTCGGTTCTGGATCATCATACCCATGATCCAATGCTTTTATCTTCGTTGCTTGTAAAGCTTGTTCTTTTTTAGCATTTTTGGAAGATTCAACAACAGGAGTTTTAAAGACTTCCTTATTGCTGATTATGTAGTATCTACCAGAGCGACGCATCAGTGCTACAGCATGACCAGCTCGCTGCGGGTTATCCGGAACAATGCTCATGTAGCCAATGGGCTCAAATGCTTTGAAGGTAGACTTAGTTGGAGCTTTGATGCTAAAGAAATAGCGGATAGCATAGATGGCTAGTACATCACAGTCGGCCTTTAGACGCATTCTTCTAGGTGCTCCCGCGCCAAGCTTAGCTAATTTTCCACTGAGATTGGCCTCAATATCTTTTGCTCTAGGGCGGTCAAAATGGTAAAAGAAAATATCTGTAAGCTGTTTGTAAACTTTAATCCATTGTTGGGGGGTATTTGGATATTTTTTCGCAAGTGCCTCTCCAATCCTTTCAGTATTTCTGTCTAGCCAATTCCGTAGAGTCTTAAATCTCAGATTTCTAGGTTTTGCGATCTTCACCTTTGTTTCTTTTCCAAGCTGTACCAAATAACTCACATAGTACCTTTGCTTATTTGCATAGACCCATGGCATATCTTTCTCAAGTTTGAGTTCTCCTACTCCTGGCAGAACGGTGGGACCGTAATCTGGTTCAATAAAGTACTTCGATTCAAGAACTTTAAAGAGCAGTTTTTGTTTGCCTGTTTTCCACATCCAGGTGCTGAAAAACTTGCGGTATTTGCTTTTGTGAATGAGCACTTTGGACAGCAAGTCTATTATGAACGGCTCTGCTTGATAGGATGCGATCAATAGCCTAAGTATAGCAGTGAGCTGGGTATTCTTAAGTTTTTTTGCCAAGCTTCCTGATGGATCTCTAAGCTTATCAATCAGTGGATTATTGACTTTGCCACTTTTCTTTATGAAAAACTTCGTTATGACTGTTAACGATCTTGGGCTAGCACTTTGGACACGATCCAATATAGCTTCGTATACGTACTTTACCTGACTAACTTTCTTGATTTTCTGTGTAAGCTCTACGACCTGCTTACTGAATCCAGCTATTGCCATTTTCTTCAAAATCATAGCAGCGCGTACCTCTTTGTCTCGTACTTGTTTTCCTGACGACAAGATCATCTTGGCTAATAGATGAGCTTTTTGAAATTTTTGCCGCCAAATTTTGAGAGATTCACGCCTTTTGGGTTTGGGGAAAGGTAAAAAAGTTTGAGGGTTGACGATCAGCGTCCAGGCGTACTCCTGTAGATTTATAGCGTAATCCTGGTTATTGGGATTGATGGATTTCCGGTTCTTTTCTGCCCAGTCTTGGAGTTCCTTTTTTAAGGTTTCTTTCAGAGGAGCCCGCTGAATGAGCATTTGCCCTTGTTGATTATTAGTCTGTTGCTGGAGCACATGGGTCAATTCATGAGCCAACAAACGCTTTCCAGCAGAAGAATCCGGCGCATATCGTCTGGTTCCGAAGAAAATATCCCGATCGACTGTAAATGCCTGAGCCTTAAGTTCCCTAGCAGCACTGCTGGCTTCAGCATCTGTGTGGACTCGTACCCCACTAAAATCACCGCCAAAACGCGGTTCAAAGAAGTTACGAGTGGTTTCTGGCAGGGGCTGACCGCCGCCTCGCTGAGACTGAATGCGGGCTCCCAGTGCCGGAGAAACTTTGGAGTTTTGTCCTGAAACGCCTTTCGCCTTTAAGTTCTCTTCTTCTTCTGGCTGCGGTTGCAGGGTTGGCTCGGTCTCTTCTTCTTCCTGCTCAGATTGCCGTTGTATCAAGGGCGTAATCTGTGCCGCTAGCGGTTTCGCCTGCACCAGTTCCGCCTCTTCTGGCTCTTCCAGTTCACTCTGTTGCTGCACCCGTGGCTCTGGCATCCCCATCACCCGATCCGCTATGCGGTCTGCCTCTCGCTCATAAACATCACCCTGCTGCCCCACTCTTAGCTTAGGCTGAAGCGGTTCCTTTTCCTCTTCTTCTCCATCCATCTGCCGCTGTATCAATAACGGAGCAGCAGAAGTAACTGCTCGTTGCAGGAATATGGGCATCCCTGCCCTCGCTCCCGCCTCAACTTTCCGAGCCACCGCCGGCTTAGTCGAGGACTCTGATGCAGCATGGGTTCTCTTTTTCTTCTCTTCCGTTTTGGCAATAACAGCAGCTTCCATAAGAGTCTCCCAGCAAGACTAAGCATTATTCTTCAAGACGACAGGCAATTGCCGTCCCAGTTTGCGGTATTCTGCCTCCAACCCCTCTATTATATCGGCAAAGGAGAGGGGTCGTTCCTGAGCCTGGGCCAGTACTGCCGCCGCCAGCACGGCATTGCGGATGTGACCGCCACACAAATCAACGGTTGTCGCCAGTTGATTGAATTGCTTGGGCTTGAGACTGTGATGTTTGCCCAGATGGGACTGCCACAATGCCTTGCGCTCTTCCGGGCGCGGTAGGGGAAACTCGATCACCAAATCCAACCTTCGGGAAAAGGCATCATCGAATCTAGCCCTGCTGTTGCTGGTGAGCAGGGTGATGCCGTCGAAAGTTTCAATCCGCTGCAAGAGGTAGTTAGTCTGGGCATTGGCAAAGCGATCGTTCGCCTGCTGAACCTCTGTGCGCTTGCCAAATAGGGAATCTGCCTCGTCGAACAGGAGTACCACTTCCGCCTGCTCCGCTCGCGCCAGCAACTGGGCCAGATTCTTCTCTGTTTCGCCGATATACTTGCTGGTAATCGAAGCTAAATCCACTCGATAGAGGGGCATCCCCAGTTTCGTGGCCAGCCAGCCCGCCGCCAGGGTTTTTCCCGTCCCCGAAGGACCCACAAACAGGACGCGAACTCCCGGATGGTAGCGGGCTGTTGCTGAAGCTCCCAAGCCTTCTACCAGACCATCGCGAGTGCGGCAACGGAGCAGCAGGGCATTTAGTTCCTGCTTCAGCAATGGTCCCATCACTAGGGCTTCATCGGGAATGGGGTCGGTCAGGGGTTGCGCCAGGGCTTCTAGCCCCGTCCCTTCTCCGAGCCAGGCTGCTGCGACCACATCTGCTGCTGTGGGTTCAGTACGTCCCTCTAAGCGACTGTAATGGTGGGCAAGCCGCCCCAATTGGGCAATACGACCACTGCCGTGGCGGTGATAGCGAGCGAGATCATCAGCCAAATCGGGATTGCCCAACCCTCTCTGCCAGAGGATCTGCCGTTCATCCCTAGAAGGGACTTGTAGCGACCAGTTAAGAGCATCTCCTCCAGCGACTTCCACACTGCCATCGGGACCGCACAGAGCCAGTATCGGTCCCCCATACAATGGCAGGGGAGGCAAGACTTGGCGCTCTCCAGGTGCCAGTTCCCAACAAAACACGGGAAGCAACTGACGCAGGAGCAACCAAGGCTCCAGTCCAGCCAGATTGTTCGTTTCTAAGAATAGGGAACGGCAGCCCAGGCATTCGGCGATCGCTGCTGCCACTGACCGCCCCTCATCCCTAGAGCTAGTGCGCAGTATCAGCACTCGCTGTCTCGAATTCTCTAAACTAGCGGCGTGCTTCTTAGCTTTGTCGAGAATTGAGGCGGGTAAGGGAACTTCGGGAATGTTCCCCAGACCGATGGTGGTACCGGATACAATTCCATCTTCACCACTCAGGGCCAGACACAAATGCAGGGGCACCTTCACCGCTCGCTCTGGTAGAGGAGCTCCTTCATTGAGCAAGCACAGTAAACCACTGCGAACTGCAACCCCGTTGACCAGAGTATTCATCGGAGAACTGCCTCCCTGAGTCCCAGGGGCAAAAGCTGCCGCTAGGAGACTGAGAGTAGGGCGAGAACCCCCCACGGGAGCTTGAAGGTGAGCGATCGCCCGACCGACCATCACCTCTGACTCTACCGCAGCAGCGAGAACTAGGCTTAGGAGTTCGAGGGTTGTTAAGTCTAAGGTTTGAGACAGTTGAATCAGAGGGAGATCCTGAGCAGCAGGTTGGTTAAGGTAAGCTGACAGAGACTGCATCCAGTTGGCTGGGGGGACTAATTCGAGTGGATGGCGCAGAAACTGAATTTCTGGGGGTGCTTGGCTAGAGTCATCAGGAACGGCAATTTGAGCAGCTAGGGCGGCTAGGGCATAGGTACGCAGGGTGGGTTGGCTGGAGAGATCGCCTCCCCT
>JAAUYH010213571.1_pt1 | contig 10196 bp, 7 predicted proteins | sample 7278061 | NCBI WGS metagenome assembly JAAUYH01 (sample SAMN14350203, study PRJNA611818) | marine sediment metagenome | isolation source: surface marine sediment (0.6m) | place: French Polynesia: Moorea | collected 2018-08 | reverse complement strand
TTAGTCCCTACCAAAAAAGCTGCGATGGCGAACCAAATTAGCCGTTGATTGAGTAATTTGGGGTAAATTAACAAGACACCACAACAAATCGGTAGGACAAAATCTGACAAAGTTTCATAGGGAGGACTGTAAAGGAGCAATAGTAGTGCTGTTAATCTGAAGGTTAGTAGATGTTTTGGTTGCTGCGTCAAGTCATCTACAACACAGTTTAACCAGTATCTAATTTTAGCGATCGCTTTCACTTGCTTACCTCTACTTTAGAGCTTAATGGCTCATACCAAATCCTATTTGTCTGAGGATCGAAGTGAAAATTCCATACTTGCACTTTTACTTGTTGAAGACTCACTACTTGAGATGATGAGGATTTTTCTTGGGTTAAACGATAGATACCCTCGTTTTTAGTAGGTTGTAATTTAGAATCTAGTAACATGTACGCTAATTCTTGAAGCAATTCTGTTTGGGGTATTGCTTTGAGTAATGTTAACTTTCTCGTCGCAAAGATATCTTCAACAGAGTTGATATCAATTGTGATTGGTTTACCTTCGGTGGTTATCCCCTCAACCACAATTAAACGACTTCTAGCTTTATCAACCGAGGAAAACATCCCAAAACCGCCACCCTTCCAAGGAGTTAAGCCAACTGTATAAACTAAAACTATCTGTCGTAGGGCAACACAAATAAGTAACAAGGGTACAGCCCATCGATAAACTATCCATGCTACTTTTGAAGGTATCTTATCTGGAGTAATTAATTGCTCTTTATTCTGCTCGATCGACATAAAATCTACAATTGTGACCACTGACGGAGTAAATTAGCATGGCTTTTAGAGATTAAATCAAACTCAATCGTCTTGCCTTCTTTTTGAAAAATCGATCGTCTTACTGTATCTAAATCAAACAAAATTTCACGCTGCTGAGGATCGCGCACTAAACTTTGCACCCAAGCCACTGCTACTAATCTCACTCCTTTGGCTACTGGCTCTACTCGGTGTAATGTGCTAGAAGGATAGACAATTGCCGAACCAGCTTCGAGCTTAAACATCCGTTCACCTTCGACATGTTCAATTACTAATTCCCCTCCTTCGTAACTCGCAGCATCATTAAGAAATACTGTTAAGGAAATATCCGATCGATAACAAGAATTACCAGTCCCCATTATGGCGTTATCTACGTGCTGACCATAAGACATCCCTGTTTCATAACGACTAATTAACATTGAATGGACTATTTTTGGTTGAGTAGCAACTTTAAACAGAGGATTTTTCTCTAAAGCTACTTTAATTAAGTCTTTGATTTCTTTGGCATAGGTTGCTTTACTAGAAAGCTGAGTATTCTCTTTAACTATCCGTGCGTGCCAACCAGCAGTTTTCTTGCCATCAATAAAATCATCAGTTTTTAGACGCTCAGAAATAATGGCTAATTGCTCTGGGGTGAGTAAATTATCGATCGTGAAAATCATCTTTTTTGTATTTCATCTTATCTCTTAAGTAGCTTACTACTGTTGAAATGATTTCATCCTGATTTCATATTTGGGTGTGAAGGTTAAAGAAGAATAAAGCATTTTGAATAAAATCAAAATTAAATCCAACACTCAAACCAAAGCTCTAAGCTTGTTATCCCAATATCCGAATGCCTCATTCTTCCCCTAAAAAATTATGATTTTTAACTCCGAATTAACGATTATTTCTGAGTAAGAAGTAGCAATAATTATACAGTATAATTTTTCACCCAAAAATTTACATTCCACTGCTAAAAAAGATAATAACAACCAATTTTGATAAAAATTAATATGAAATCTAATACTCCGAATAAAGGTCTAAGCTTATTATTATTTCTTAGTTTAACTACTAGTGCAGTAGCACCTATAACTGCTCATGCTGCTTCTGAAGATGGTGGCACTTATATAAGTCAAACACCAACAGAAGAAGCTACCGAAGAAGCTGGTGGTGAAGGTGGTGAAGCTGGTGGTGAGGCTGGTGCAAGCTATGGCGGTGAAGCTGGCGGTACAACAGCTACCGAAGAAGCTACCGAAGAAGCTGGTGGTGAAGGTGCAGAAGCTGGTGCAAGCTATGGCGGTGAAGCTGGCGGTACAACAGCTACCGAAGAGGCTACCGAAGAAGCTGGTGGTGAAGGTGCAGAAGCTGGTGGAGAAGCTGGTGCAAGCTATGGCGGTGAAGCTGGCGGTACAACAGCTACCGAAGAAGCTACCGAAGAAGCTGGTGGTGAAGGTGGTGAAGCTGGCGGTACAACAGGAATTCCTACACCATAATGAGGTGAAATACTTCTTAGGAGTAAGCTTATATCAATTCTCGAAAGTAACGAGAGACTTACTGTGGGGTATAAGTCAGAAGGGGTGCGAACCCCTAAAGGGTTCGTGCCGTTCCTTCAAGTCGACGGGGCTGTGGGCGGACACAGGTTCGGCAGACAGTCCCTTGGGAACCTAGGGCTGTTTCAAACTGAGATAAGTTAAAGAGTTTGTCAGATAGGGGTTTAAGGATGTAGGGATTTGGGGAAATCAACCATAATTGAGCAGATAATCGGCTTATTTTAGTTATGCTAATTGACCAGGACTTCGTCCTTGAAGGCAGAGGGCAGAAGGAAAAACCCTACTTCTACCTTCTCCCTGGGATACAAGCGGAGTCTTTTAAGGCGGAAGAGGTGCCGACCCACCTCGAATTGAATTCGAGGTGGAACGTGGCACTCGCATTCCGCGAGTTTGGAAGGAGTACAAGCTCCTTCCAAACAACAAACCTTCTGCCTTCTGCCTTCGTTTGACCAGCAATTTGTAAGACCTTTAAGATAAGTTTTCCTGGGTTAGAGTACTTCCTTAAACATCTCCAAGTACTCTTGACACTTACTTTCTGATTAATTATTAAGCAAAAATCATTTAAGATTTTTAAAAGACCAATGAACGCGTTCGATAGTATCAACAGCTAGAGGGTTTTCAGGATTATAATAACTGTGAATTATAACAGTTTGTTCATTATCATAAGGAATATAACTAGAAATACTGTTGGGGAAATCCATACCATTTCCTTGATACCATACTCTGATGGCAGATTGACCATCTATGATTATATTTCCTCTTTTAATAATATTTTCTTTTGAATTTTTGATCGCTCTAATATGATTATCTAAAATAACATCTACGGGTTCGCCAAGAAAAATAACTTCTGTTTTAATTGAATTGGTAGAAATATAATCGTTATCATCTATTTCATAATTAGTTAGAATAAAAAAATCGTCAGTACTAGATTGAGTTTTAGCATTCCATTTAGCAGGGATGAGAATAGAAAACTTATTAATAATAGTATGGCTTTCAAAGTTTATTTCTGCTCTAGCATCGGTATTATATTGATTGGCAAAAATATAATCGATCGCTAAAAAAGTTAAGAATATGTAAATAAAGATGAATATTTTCTTGGTCATTTTTTTCAATACTTCTCTCTCTACTAAAAAAATATTGTCTCATCTAAATCTATATTTGTCCCAGATTCGGTAAAGTGTTAAATCCGTTGGTAAATCTGAGGTTTAAACTAAAGAATGGGAGACTATATATCCGTTAAAACTAGGTCAGGCAGTGCTATTCAAACGCTCTAAAGTTGATGATTCAAACCTTATCAATCTTAAGCTTCCCTACACTATTCTTTAACTTTCAATGTGTGATTTGTGTGCGAGCCAGCTATTTTATCGCGAACAAGGTAGTAAAAGTAAACTAGGCTCAACGAACAATTTTGGCAATTTAGGAAAACTGCTGGCACTTCATAAGTTCCTCATATTTTTATTCTATTATTCATTCTCATCTTCATTCTCAGACGTTGCCAAGATTTGAGAGATTGCAACTCCTAGAGAATTTTTGTTTTTTGTTTTTTGTCTTTAAAACTTAACAAGGAGATATGGTATGAACCAGAAACAGGGAAACTCAAAAAACTCAACCTCAGAAATCCAGAATAAAGGTTTCTTGTCATCTCGTAGGGGGTTTCTCAAAGGTAGCAGTGGTGTTGGAGTGCTAGTTGCAGGAGCTAGTGCGGGACTTTGCACAGCGTTGTTCGCCCACAGGAAAGCTAAGGCAGTTGAAGTGGAACCCTTAAGCAATCCTCGTCAACGCCAGGAAAAGATGTTTCAGATTCGCAGAGATGCTGCTCAGTTTTATCTTCGTCAACAAAGGCCACCACAACCCACTAACGGGGATGAAGAACGCTACGAAGATAAGCGAGCTAACTTCTCAAAAACTATGCCCCACAACGAACTAGGTGAAGTAGAGCCAGAGGCATACGCAACATTCCTTTCCATCCTCAGTAGTGGCAATCCTAGTCGATTCAAAGATATTCCCCGTGTACCCCAAGCTGAGGGAAGATTAAACAATCCCCAGGCTGCCTATGCCTTTGATTTAGTCGGTGTAGATGGTCATGCTACCCGACTACAGCCACCTCCTGCTTTTGCTAGCGCACGGTTAGCTGCTGAAATGGGTGAGGTTTACTGGCAGGCAATAACTCGTGATGTACCATTTCAAGAGTATGAATCGAACGAATTAGTTGCAGCAGCAGTGTCTGAGCTCAACGCCTTCTCAGAAACTGTAGGACCAAAATCAAACGGCAAGGTAACACCGACAACACTATTTCGAGGTGAAACCACGGGCGATCTGATTGGACCATTTATCAGTCAGTTTCTCTGGCTTGATATCCCTTACGGTATTAAGACTATCGAGCAGAAATACATCTTCCCAACCCGAAATCAAAGTTTCTTAACCGATTATCAGGAATGGTTGGCTTGTCAGCAGGGGATGGGAGCGGGAAGGTCGCTCCAGTTTGATTCGCAACCACGGTTTATTTCTAGCAATCGCGAGTTAGCCGAGTTTGTCCACCAGGACTTCACCTTTCAAGCCTATATGAATGCTGCATTAATTATGTTGAGCTTTGGCATGGATGCCATGTCGCCAACCAATCCTTACCACGGTGCTGAAACTCAATTTGGTGGCGTAACTTTTGGCAACAAAGATGTGCTGCATATGGTAGCACAAGCAGCCAATGTCGCTCAGAAAGGAGCTTGGTATCACAAGTGGCTAGTACATCGATTTTTGCGTCCCGAAGTCTTTTCGGGAAGGATAGAGAACCATCTTAAAGGTAGTAAATCCTACGACATTCATCCCGATATCTTAGAGTCCGATGCGGTGGGTAGGGTTATGTCCACTTATAGAACTCGACTCTTGCCTGTAGCCTACGCTGAAGGTTGTCCGACCCATCCCTCATTTCCTGCTGCCCATGCAACCAATGCTGGGGCTTGCGCCACGATGTTGAAGGCTTGTTTTAATGAAGATTTCATCATTCCTAACCCTGTACGGGCAATTGCCGATGGTTCGAGTTTAGAACCTTGGCAGGGGGAAGAGCTAACTCTCGGCAATGAGATTAATAAGCTCGCCAATAATATTACTTTAGGGCGCGATGGTGCTGGGGTTCACTATCGCTCGGACGGCATTCAAGGAATTTTGGTAGGAGAAGACCAGGCGATTGGCATTCTATTGGATTACAGTCGTACCTATAACGAAAGGTTCGATGGTTTTATGCTGACCAAGTTCGATGGTGAGAAAATTAAAATTACCAATGGTGAAGTAGTATCTGTCTGAAAAAAGCTTGGATGCTCAGGAGTGTCTTAGAAAATTAGGAGGCTCGCTCTCGATCGAGATAATTATCTTGCTATCTTGGCGATCGCTTGTCAAGAGCCATCGCCAAGATATTAGCTCAAAACGGGAAATATTACACCTAATAGGAAAAATGAAAGCCTGCTACTTCAAGCAACTACTGATTTCTTTTTAGCTTATGGCTTTGCCATCTAGCCGTCGAATTGCTACAACAGCAGGACGAGGAGGCTGATTAGTTGTTAGGTTAGGCCAATTAGAACCCAAAGGAACTTGACGTGTTTGGCGGAAAGATTGACCATCAGTGGTCAATAACTCAAACTCCCTCTCCTCTAATGCCATATCTTGACGAATTCCATGTTTCTCTCCTGGATGCTGTACAGATAAAAATAGAGTTGACCAATCTTGAGTAAAAAATGGACCTGTACATTCACAGTCCATAGGACCCGTGGCAAAGGGATAAGCTTCTCCTGCTAGATCTCCAGTAGTGGGGATAAACCAGATTGAGTTATTACCAAATATTCCACTTAAATCTTTACCAGATAAAGGCTGACCATTATCTGTTCTGATTGGTACAGCTTTGTTCTGTACGCTAGTCGACATATCAGTAACCATCCAGAGATTACCAGACTTGTCTATTTCAATATTGTCAGGATTAGCAAAGCCAGCACCTCCTTTGGCTGGTTCTCCTCCTAGTGCCAGATTACTCCAGCGAAAAGTTAAGGCAGATGGATCTTCATTATCTTCTGTTAATTTCATCACCCAACCATATTCATAGGGAGTTTCACCATCTGGTCCTTTAAATATTCTGAGATCGGGACCTCCATCACCTCCAGGAGAACCAGAAGTAAAGGCAATATAGAGTGTACCATCTCGATCTACTATGGTGTCTTCAGGACGGGCTGTACAAGTTATACCTGCAGCATTAGCAGCAAAATGAGCATCAATCAAAATTGCTCCTTGTTTTTCTTGGTTACTATCGCCCTGATATATGTCTCCTAAAGTTTTAAATTGTTGTTTATAGCGAACTAGATCAAACTCTTGATTAATGTCCATTTTTCCACCTACCTCACGATCGCTGTTAGGTAGAGTTACCATTCCTCCTGCTACATTAATAGGAAGTACTGGATCGATGAGAGTTTGAGGATTTAAAGCAATCCACTCTCCTGTCCCATCAGGATTAAATTTTGCCCCATACAACATTCCTGTTTCGAGTAAACGAGAATTGGCTTTGTCTTTGGGGTCTTTGATTGGTTCTGCACTGATAAATTTGTAGAGATGTCCACCACGACGATCGCAACCAGAATAGACAGCAAGATTTTTTCCTGCTTCAGCGCGAATACCGAAGGCTTCATGGCGATAGCGTCCTAACCAAGTGTGTTTTGTGCCGTAATCTTTAGGGTTAGCAGGATCGACTTCTACCATCCAGCCATATTTATTCCCTGCCAAACCAAAAACATTTGCCCTACCATCCACTTCTATCTCATTAAGAATAAACCTTTTAGCGGAAGGGGTAAAAGATGAACCATCCGCCATAACTTCTTCTGGGACTTGGTCTTGAAAGTTTTCTTCTGCACTCATCACTGTTCCCCAAGGAGTAGTACCGCCAGCACAGTTTTGGAAAGTCCCAATAATGCGATCGCCTAACCCATCGTCATAACCCAGTTTATTTTGTTTAGTAAATGTTGCGACAGCAGGACCAGTACACTTCAGGGACTGACTAGGATCGTCTAACCCAGAAATCCCTGTAATACGTCGATCGACATCAGCATAGGTGCGTTCCCATTTACCCTCAGAATTACGACGAACAGAAATGACTCCCATACCCTGATCGATTAATCCTTCTCTAGAAATTTCTTTAATTTGCGCTTTGAGAGGATTGCTATCTAACATAGTAAAAGCGTCAATTTCTCCATCTTTTCCCTCTGCTTGAACTTGTGTTTTGACTTCAGCAAAGGGTAACTCTTTACCTATCACCAGGGGATAGGTTTCCATCCAAGTTTGACCACTGATATATTCAAAATTAATTGTCAAGAAACCTTCATTAGGTGCAGTTTCAATCAAAGAAAGATAGTCATTGTTATAACCAAAACGAGAATCCCCTACGCGATCGCCCCAGGCAGCAATTACATCGTAAGTGAATTCTTCTGGTAATACCAGGTCGTCTTTTACTTCATAACTACTATAGGCTGATATTTGTTCTTGAGGAGAATGGTTGTCTATGTCTAACGGTATTGGTATTTGTATCGGTGTAAAGTTAAGACTACTAGGCAAGTTGGCTAAAGACTTAACTGATGCTTGAGTAACAGTTTCATCAGCTAAAGATAAGGCATATTTGTTATTGTTCGCTAAGACAGGTTCAAGGGCAACTGAACCAGCAGCAGCACCAAGAAAGGTTAGAAAACGACGGCGTTTTAAATTCATAAATCTTGCTTATCTGGAAGTGTTCTCTTGTGGGCTAATTTAGGCAAATATTTCTAGAATAAGATACCTGATTTACCAATATGTAAACATGAGGTAATGTTAAGGTTAAGAAACGTAGATTAAATAAATTTACTTAAATTGCCCAGATCTAAGAATACTCACAATTAGCCACAAGCCCAGAAAACTAGCAGCAGCAAATAAAACATTACTGATCAGAGATATTTGCGGAGTGGGTGAACCAGTAGAAATAATTGCTGCACCCATAATCAGAGAGCCAACTACAATACTAAATGAAAGACGATTAGCGGAGTCATCGATACTACGACGCAGAGGTTTTAGATCGGGTACATTGATATTCCACTTGAGAGTTTCTGAGGTTACTCGATCTAAAAATAGTTCTGTTAAACGAGGCGATCGCAATGATAAACTTTTAAGATCGAGAGCCGTACGCAAAAATGTTTCTAAAGGACTTTTCCCAAAGAGTTGACGACTAAATAAATCTGCCATTAGAGGTTTAATTTGCTCAAGCAGATTAATTTCTGGATTAAAACCACGAGAAACCCCTTCTAAATTAGCCAAGGTTTTAGCATATAAACCCAGGTTTCCAGGTAAGCGAATTTTATTATTACGGGCTAATTGAAGAATTTCATAGAATACTTCGCTAAAATTAATCTCTTCAAGACTGAGGTTATAATATTTGCGGAGCATGCGATCGTAGTCATTGGTTAGTTTTTGTATACTAACTGGCTGACCAGCCTCTGCTAATTCTAAAGTTAATTGGCTACATCTTTGAGCGTCAAGGTCTACTATTGCCAGCAACATTTCTGTCAGAATTTGCTGGGTACGAGGGTCTAGCCTACCGATCATACCGCAGTCAAGCAGAGCAACTCTACCATCCTGAAGATAAAAAATATTCCCTGGATGAGGATCGGCATGAAAGAAACCATCAAGATAAATTTGTTGAAAAAAGGCGCGAAAAAGTAAAGTAGTAATTGCTTGACGCTGGCTATAAATATCCTGATTATTTCTGGCTTGAGGTAATTTAGCTTCTAGGATAGGAGTTCCTTCTAACCATTCAAGGGTTAATAATTTGGGGCTAGTTACTTCCCAATATACTTTAGGTATAACCAATTGTTTAGGTTCAAACCAACGACTGCTAGAAAGATTACGCCCCAAAGTTTCTGTATAGTGACCCTCACTAGTAAAATCAAGTTCTGCTTCTAAAGCACTGGTAAACTCTTCTGCTAGGGCAACAATATCATAATCTTTACCAAAATCAGTCAGAGAAACTAACTCTGCTAGGTTTTTAATTAAAGCAATATCTTGCTCTACTACTTGCTCAATTCCAGGACGTTGTACTTTGAGGGCAACTTGTTCGCCATTTTTGAGGGTAGCACGATGAACTTGTCCGATCGAACCTGCTGCGATCGCTTCTTGCTCAATATTAATAAAAAGTTCTTCTAAAGGTCGAGATAATTCCTGTCTAATTAGAGTTTCTACTTCACTCCAAGCAACTGCGGGAACTCTTCCTTGCAAGTCTGTTAATGCATCTATATATTTTCCTGATAAAAGATCTGGACGAGTAGACAAAAGTTGACCTAGTTTGACATACACTGGCCCTAGTTCAATCAAAATATTGCGAAAAACTTTAGGAGTTGGCAAACGAGGTTCGTCTGCTTTACTACCAGTCATTAATCCCCGCATATAGTCCCAACCATTGCGAAGAACAACTTCAGCAATTTCTCTTTGACGGGAAGTATTTTGAGTAAGAGCAAACATGATTTTTTTAGGTGAAGGAGAAATAACTTAAAAGCTGTTAGCCTTTAGCTGTTAGCTATTAGCCAAAAAGAATGAAGCTAATTCATGACTACAGAAATTGCTATATAACAATATACTGGAACAATCCTAACAATAATTACTTTTCTTTGACCTCCCTACTCCCTACCTTTCAGGGGTATGATTTTAAGATTTAACGGTTGAGATCGGCAGAGGAGGCAGAGGGAGCGGAGGAAGCAGCGGTGGAAGCCCCTTCGGGTTCAACAGTTTGCTCAAGTCGACGGGGCTTATAAAGGGCGGACGCAGGTTCCGCCCACAGCCCCTTGGAAACCCGCCCAACGGACTGCTTCACCGCGTCGGCG
>JAAUYH010121127.1_pt1 | contig 10196 bp, 5 predicted proteins | sample 7278061 | NCBI WGS metagenome assembly JAAUYH01 (sample SAMN14350203, study PRJNA611818) | marine sediment metagenome | isolation source: surface marine sediment (0.6m) | place: French Polynesia: Moorea | collected 2018-08 | reverse complement strand
CGCGAGCGTCCGGCCCCAACCCAAAACGAAGGGTGCCGCCCGCCCCAAGTAACCCCCCGACGACCGAAATTTGCCGTTAAACTGTCGTGTTGATGAACGACCGCATTACACAGCAGGACGCGAGCTTCGACCGCGCCGTGGCGCACTTCAACGCCGGCCGCCTGCCGCAGGCCGAAGCCGTGTGCCGGCGCCTGTTGAGCGTCGACCCGGGCGACGCCGACGCGCTGCACCTGCTGGGCCTGATCGCCGATCGTGCCGGCCACCGCGATGCCGGCATCGAACTGGTCGGTCGCGCCATCGCCGCCGACGGTCGCAACGCGCAGTTCTACGCCAACCTCGGGCTCATGCTCGAATCGGCCGGACAGCTCGACAAGGCCATCGAAGCCAATACGCATGCCGCACGCATCGACCCCGGCAACTTCGCCGCGTGGTTCAACCTGGGCAACGAGCATCGCAGTCGCGACAACCTGGATGCCGCCGTGGAGGCCTACCAGACGGCGCTGACCATCCGGCCGACACGCTTCGACATACTCGCCAACCTCGGCGGCACGCTCGCGGCGCGCGGCGACCATGCCGATGCGGTCAGCGCCTACCGCCGTGCGCTGGCACTCGCGCCGAACGAGGCCGTTCTACATTCCAACCTGGGCAATGCGCTGGCGGCGCTCGGGCGTCATGACGAAGCGGTCACAGCGTTCGAGAAAGCCACCGAGCTCGAGCCGGACCTGGTCGAGGCACTGGACAATCTCGCGGCCGCGCAGCTCAGGACCGGCGATGCGAACGGCGCGCTGGCAGTCACGGATCGGGCGCTTAAAGCCGCACCGGGCGACCGCACGGCACTGGCGCTGCGCGGCGTCGCCCTCGACGCCGTCGGCGACACCGCCGGAAGAGCGCAACTACTGGACTACGAGCGCTTTGTCCAACCCGTGCGCGTCGACTGCCCGGCAACGTACGAGTCGCTCGACGCGTTCAACGCGGCCCTCGTCGCCCACGTGACCACGCATCCCACCCTCACCTTCGAACCGGGCAGCAAGAGCACGCGAGGCGGATCGCAGTCACTCAATCTCCTGCTCGGCGAGACCGGTCCGATCGAGCACCTGCGCCAGGCCATCACGATTGCGGTCGAGCGCTACCTCGAGACGCATCCGCCGGGCCCCGGACACCCGTTCCTGGAGAAGCCCCTGGCCGGCTGGCGACTCAACGTGTGGGCCACCGTGCTCGATGCGCAGGGACACCAGCTGCCGCACATCCACCCGGCGGGATGGCTCAGCGGCGTCTATTACGCGCAGCTGCCCGACGCCATGACACAGCACCGCGGCGGCCGCGCCGGCTGGATCGAATTCGGCCGGGCGCCCGAGGGCTTTCCGCCCACGCCCGACGACTCGGTGAAAACCATCGAGCCCGAGGAAGGGCTCATGCTGCTGTTCCCCTCGTACTTCTATCATCGGACGCTGCCCTTCGACGACGATACGCAGCGCGTGAGCATCGCCTTCGACGTGCTGCCCGACGAAGACTATTCCGACCCGGTATCGCAGGACGATCCCGATGCGGTGCTGGCCGAGGTGCGCAAGCGGTACCAGGCCGAGGACCTCGACGAGGCCGAGCAGTTGTGCGGGCCCCTCGTTCGCCGTTACCCGGCGCTGGCCGAGGGCCACTATCTCAAGGGCCTGATCGCCAACCGGCGCGCCGACACCGAGAGCGCCGCACGCCACATACACCGGGCCAGCGAACTGGCGCCGGGCGAGGCGCGCTACTTCATGGACCTCGGCAACTGCCTGCGTCGCCTCGACCGCTACGACGAGTCGCTGGCCGCGTACCGGCGCGGCGTCGAGCTGGCGCCGGACGACGTCAAGGCGCACGTGAGCCTGGCGACGGTGTACACGGACCTCGGACGCTTCGAGGAAGCGCGGGCCAGCTACCGGCGCGCCATCGAGCTGCGGCCGGCCTGCGGCCCGGCGCACTACGGGCTGGCCTTCAACAAGCGCTACACGCCGGACGACCCGGACATTCCGCTCATGGAGGAGGCGCTGCTCGGTGACGACCTCACGGACAAGGAACGCTCGGGCCTGCATTTCGCGCTGGGCCGCGCCTACGACGACACCGGCGAGCCGGACAAGGCCTTCCCGCACTTCGCCGCCGGCAACCGCATCAAGCGCGCCGAGTTCCCCTTCGACCTGGACGAGGAACGCGCCAACGCGCAGCGGCTGATCGCCGCCTTCACACCCGACGTGTTCGACCGCTACGTCGGGGCCGGCGACCCCTCGGAACTGCCCGTGTTCATCGTCGGCATGCCGCGTTCGGGCACGACGCTGGTCGAGCAGATCCTCGACAGCCACCCGCAGGTGCACGGCGCCGGCGAACTGAACGACCTGTGGCGCGTGGTCGCGCGCATCGGGCCCTGGCTGCCACCGGGACGACAGCTGCCCGAAGCGGTCGGCGAGGTGCGCGCCGAAGGCTGGCGCGAGGCGGGCCGCGCCTACGTCGAGACCGTCGGCGCCTACCAGGCCGACGCCCTGCGCATCGTCGACAAGATGCCGTTCAACTACACCATGCTCGGCCTCATCCGGCTGATGTTGCCAAGGGCACGCATCATCCACTGCATCCGCGACCCGATGGACACCTGCCTGTCGTGCTACACCACCTCGTTCGCCAACGACCGGGGCTACACCTACGATCTCACCGAACTCGGCACGACCTACGCCATCTATCGCGCGCTCATGGACCACTGGCGGCACGTGCTGCCCGGCGGGTTCCTGGACGTGTCCTACGAACGCATGACCGAAGACCCGGAAAGCGGCGCGCGCCGGCTGGTCGACTACCTGGGCCTGGAGTGGTCCGACCGGTGCCTCGCCTTCCACGAGAACCGTCGGCCCGTGTCCACCGCCAGCCACACACAGGTACGCCGCCCCGCCTACCGCAGCTCGGTGGGCCGCTGGCGCCGCTATGAAGCACACCTGGGCGAACTGGCCGCCGCCCTCGACAAGGACCCGTTCGCCGAATGAGCGCCTCGCGCCCCGTCAACGTGCTCGGCCTGCAGTTCGGCCACGACGCTTCCGTCACCGTCGTCAGCGACGGACGAATCCTGTGTCACGTGCTGCGCGAGCGGGTCTCGCGTAACAAGAAACACTGCGGCCTCACGCGGCGCGAGATCGACGGCGCGCTCGCCGATGCCGGCATCGAGCTTGCCGACATCGACTACTGCGCCATCGTTTCCACGCAGGACGTGGAAATACTGACGGGCCTGGTCGACGACTTCTCCATCGACATCGGCGATGCGCCGGAGCTGCCGTTTCCCTCGCCCTTCCGCGACCTCCTGCGCGGCAGCGGTATCGATCCGGGGCGCCTGATGGGCGGCGGTCTGCGCCAGCTCTTCGCCGACACCACCGGCGCGGCCAATGCGGCGCTCGTCGACCGCTGGCGCATGCTGTTGCCCGAGTGGCAGGGCCTGGCCGACGGCACGCTGGCAACGGTCGGCTGGCTCAACGGCTACACCACGCACGATCGCTGGCTGAAACCGCGCACGCTTGCCGCCATCGCCGCCGACGGTCTCGATGGCGGCGCATTCACCGATGCGATACGCCTCGGCATGCACTACCCGGTGACAGTGCGCCTGGGCGGAGTGACCCTGCCCGCTGTGTTCGTCGATCACCACGTGTGCCACGGCGCGTCGGCCTTTTACCGGTCGAGCTATGACCGCGCCGCCATACTCACCCACGACGGCGGCGATCCGCGCCGGAACCTGAGCGGCTATTTCATGTACGGCGAGGGCAGTGACCTCTACGTGCTGGCGCCGCACCAGCTTGCGCTCGGCGGTCTGTATCGCAACACGGGGGTCACGCTGGGCTTCGACGTCCTTGGCGCCGAGGGCAAGCTCATGGGCCTGTCGTCCTACGGCCGGCCGCGCTTCTTCTCGAACCGCTTCGTCGGCAACTTCGGCGACGCGGTGGACGCCGGCGCGCAGGACCCCTTCCGCCAGTGGATCGGCCACTGCCTCGACACGGCCCGGGCGCGCGGCTACGCGATGGACTACGGCACCGCCGATACGGTGCTCGGGCGCCTGAGCATCGATATCGCCGCCAGCACCCAGAAGCTGTTCGAGGAAACCTACCTGGCGGCGGTCGACGTGCTCGACGGCCTGCTTGCGGGTGCGGGCAAGGCCACCAGCCAACTGTGCCTGAGCGGCGGTTGCGCGCTCAACTGTCCGAGCAACTCGCGCGTCTACAACGAATCGGCCTTCGACGAGCTCTACATCGATCCGAATTGCGACGACGGCGGGCTGTCCGTCGGCGCCGCGCTGTTCGTGCATCACAACCTGCTCGGCAATCCCGTCGAGCCGGACGTAGCGAAGGACAACCGCAGTCCCTACCGCGGGCCGGAACTCGAGGCCGGCGAGGTGGAGGCCGCGGTCGGCGCGGCGTCGGATCGCTACGAGGTCGGGCAACCCGAGGCGCCGGCGCAAGCCGCCGCCGCCGACATCGCCGCGGGCAAGATCGTCGCCTGGTTCGAAGGCCGAAGCGAAATGGGTCCGCGCGCGCTGTGCCACCGTTCGCTGCTCGCCAATCCCGCCGATGCCGACAACTGGCGCCGGGTAAACGAGGCCAAGCGGCGCGAGCAGTGGCGGCCGCTGGCGCCGGCGGTGCTCGCCGAACGGGCGGCGGACTGGTTCGCCGGTTGTCCCGAGGATTCGCCCTACATGCTGTTCACCGCACGGGTGCTGAGCCGGGCGCTGCCGGCCATCACCCACGTCGACGGCTCGGCGCGCATCCAGACCGTGGATGCGGACGCCGGCACCATCTACCGGGTGCTCGAGGTCCTCGATGAGACGACCGGCATTCCCGTGGTGATGAACACCTCGCTCAACGGCCCGGGCGAACCCATCGTCGAGCGACCCGGCGAAGCGCTGGCGTTCCTGGATGCCAGCGGCATCGACGTCCTGTACCTGGACGGCTGGCGCATCGCGCGCATGTCCGACGGCGAGGCGCATCGATGACCGCCAGTCCCGACAGTGTCCGCCGCACCATCCAGCGCGGTCTCAAGAGCCAGCGACGCGGCGACCTGGCGCTGGCCGAGAAGCGCTACCGCGCCGCCCTCGACAGCGAGCCCGACAACGTCGACGCCCTGCACCTGCTGGGCCTCGTACGACACCACCAGGGCCGGCCGGACGAAGCCGTGGCGCTCATCGGGCGCGCTACGGCCATCGACCCGCGCTTTGCCGAGGCACGGGCCAACCTGGGTCACGCGCTGCTCGCGGCCGGCCAGCCGCAGAAGGCGGCGGCGGCGTACGAGGCCGCGCTCACGCTGCGCCCCGACCTGGTGGACGCCTGCATCGGTCTCGGCCAGGCGCGACATGCCTGCGGTGACATCGCCGGGGCGCGCCAGTGCTTCGAGCAGGTACTCGCCGCCGATCGCGGCAACCTTCGGGCCCTGACCGGCCTGGGACGCCTGCACCAGGACACGGCGGACTTCGACGCCGCCGAGCGGCTCTTCCGCGCCGCGCGTGCCGCCGATCCGGGCAATCCACAGCGCCTCATCGATCATGGCAACGCGCTGTATTCGCTGGCGCGCTTCGGCGACGCGGAGGATGCATTTCGCGCCGCGGCGCGGCGCGCGCCGACCTTCAAGCAGGCACACCTGAACCTCGGTCTGGCCCTGCGCATGCAGGACCGGCAGGACGACGCCGAGCGCGCCTTTCGGGCGGCGATCGCGCTGGACGCCGACTATGCCGAGGCCCACATGAACCTCGGCAATGCGCTGCGTAGTCTCGAACGCCACGACGAGGCCATCGACCACCTCGACCGGGCCGCGGCACTCGATCCGAACTCGGCCGAGGCGCGCTGCTTCCTCGGCGCCGCGCACCTGGAGACCGGCGATGCGGCCACCGCGCTGGTGGCACTGGATGCGTGTTTGCACCTGGCACCGAAGAACCGATCGGCGCTCGCCTACCGCGGCGTCGCCCTGCCGATGGCCGGTCGCGAGGCGGAAGCCGCCCGGCTGCTGGATTACGACCGGCTGATCCAGCCGGCAGACCTGGCGCCGCCCGCCGGGTTCGACGATCTCGACGCCTTCAACGGGGCACTCGTCGAACACGTGCTCGCCCACCCCAGCCTGGCCTACGAGCGCACGGGCAACGCCACCCGCAACGGCCGTCACACGGGCAACCTGCTCAGCGGCGACCGCGGCCCGGTGGCGCTGCTGGAACAACGACTGCGGGAGCAGATCGACGCCTACTTCGACACCCATCCACCGGCACCCGACCACCCCTTCCTGTGCGGCCGGCCGACCCACTGGCGCATGACCATGTGGGCCGTGGTGATGGAGACGCGCGGGCACCAGTTGCCACACATACACCCGGCCGCCTGGCTGAGCGGCGTCTATTACGCGCGGTTGCCGGCCATCATCGACGAAACCACGGCCGACCGGCAGGGCTGGATCGAGTTCGGGCGCCCGCCGTCGACCATCCCCGCCGACGGCCGTTTCGAGACCCGGCTGTTCCGACCGGCGGAAGGACGGTGTTTCCTGTTTCCCTCCTACTTCTACCACGGCACCGTGCCATTCGAGACCGACGAGATGCGCGTCAGCATCGCCTTCGACGTCGTTCCCGACCTCGCGTTCGAACAGGGCTACTTATGAGAATCGCTCATCTTTTCGCCGTCCCGCTCGTCGAATTTCGCCTGGACGATCACGAGGCGCTCAACGCCGAACTGGCCGCGCTGTTCCTGGAGCGCGAAGCCGACGGCGATACCTACCGCAACGAGATCCGTCGCGCCACGCAGGGCACCGCCGTCTTCGAGAGCCGCTTCGACCTGTTCCGCTGGCCCGAGGCCCCGGTACGACGACTGACGGCGTTCTGTCATCAGAACGTATCCGCCACGGTACAGGCACTGACCGACTACAGCGACGACGAACTGCGCAAGCTGGTGTTCGACTACCACGCCTGGTTCCACGTCACCCGCGCCGGCGGATACCAGGGACTGCACAATCATCAGAACGCGTCCTGGTCGGCCATCTACTGCGTCGATCCCGGCGACTCGCCGGCGGACCAGCGCGACAGTGGCGTCGTGCGCTTTCACGATCCGCGCGGCTGCGCCGACTACTACCTCGACGCGGGCAACCGCCGGCTGAAAATGCCGTCGACGCTGGGCGCCTTCGAAGTGCGGCACGAGGCGGGCAAGATGGTGGTGTTCCCATCCTACCTGTACCACGAGATCTTCCCCTATCGCGGCGAGCGCCCGCGCATCGTCGTGGCGCTGAACTGCTGGATACGCGAGGGCGGGTGAGGCGTTGGTCAGCGCCGTCACCCGCACGCGCGTCGAGGCACTGGCCCGCGACGGCAAATTCCGTCGCGCTGCCGAGTTGCTCGAAGCCGAGCGCCAGCACGATCCGGACAACGCCGAGCTGCTCGCGTGGCTGGCGCGCCTGTGGCTGCAGGCGGGCGACCCGCAGGCGGCGCTGTCGGCCAGCACCGTGCTCGTCGGCATCGATCCCGACAGTGCCGATGCCTGGGACATCCACGGCCGGGCGCTGAACAACGGGCGCCGGGCGCGTGACGCGCTGGAAGCCTTCGAACGCGCCGTCACCCTGGAACCCGGCAGCGCGGCCTCGTGGTTTCATTACGGGCACGTGCTGCGCGGCCTCGGCCGCATGGAGCCGGCGCGCGATGCCTACCGCCGCGCGGTCGACGCCGACCCCACGCACGTCCGCGCGTGGCGCGGGCTGGCCGGTACCTGCCAGCACCTCGACGACAACCCGGCGGCGATCGAGGCACTGGAGAACGCCGCTCGCCAGGCGCCGCGCGACGCCGGCGTGCGTGTGGACCTGGGGCTGGCACGGCATGCCGGCGGCAACCTGAAGGGCGCACTCGGCGAGTTCGACCGGGCGCTGGCCGCAGACCCGGACAACGCCGGTGCGCACGCGGGCCGTGGCATCCTGTGCCACGAACTGCGCCAGAGCGCGCAGGCCGAAACGCATCTCAAGCGCGCGCTCAGTCTGGCACCGGACGACCCGGCCAACTACGCACAGCTCGCGCACCTGTACGACGCCCTCAATCGCCTGGACGACGCACGCACCGTCATTGCCGACGGTCGCCGCGCCCACCCGGACGATCCGATGCTGCGCCTGGAGGCGGCGCGCCAGAACCGGCGCACCGGCGACATCGAGGCGGGCGTGGCGCAGCTCGAACCGGCGGCGCGCGGCCCCTTGCCGCCGCGCCTGGCGCGGCAGGTTTTCCACGAGCTGGGGCGGTTGTACGACCGGGCCGGCCGCTACGAGGAAGCGTTTCACGCGTTCAACCGCTGCAACACCCTGGCGCGCGGCAGCGATCGCATGCGGCGGGTGTCCGCGCGACGTTTCCGCGAGCGTATCGCGGCCCTCGATGCGTTCTTCCGCACGGCCACGCCGGCGTTGCTGACGACACCGTCAGACTATCCGGCCTCGAAGAGCCCGGCATTCCTGCTCGGCTTTCCGCGCTCCGGCACGACCCTCGCCGACGTCATCCTTGACAGCCACCCGAGGCTTACCAGCATCGAAGAACGGCCGACGCTGAATGCCGTGGAGGAACTGCTCTCGGCACGTCCGGGCGGCTATCCCGCCGCGCTCAAGACCCTGCGTGCCGCCGACATCGAGCCCCTGCGGGAGCGCTATTTCGCCGCTGTGCACGCGGCGGCGACGCCCGCCGACGGCGACCGCATCCTGGACAAGCTGCCGATGCGTACGATCCACGCCGGCCTCATCTGGCGCCTGTTCCCGGCTGCCAAGATCCTGCTGGCCCTGCGGCACCCCTGCGATGTCATCCTGAGCAACGTCATGCAGGACTACGCGCTGAACGATATGACGGCGAATTTCTTCACGCTGGAGGATGCGGCGGCGCTGTACGATTCGGTCATGACGCTGTGGACCCTGTACACCGAACGCCTGCCCCTCGACTGGTGCGCGACACGGTACGAGGACATGGTGGACGACCGGCAGGCGGAAACGAAGCGGCTGCTCGACTATCTCGGGCTGGAACCGGACCCGGCGGTGGACGACTATCTCGCCACGGTGCGTCGCCGGGAGCGCATCGACACCACCAGCTTCGACCAGGTCTCCGAGCCTGTGTACCGGCGGTCACGCCTGCGCTGGCACAACTACCGGCGCTTCCTGGAGCCGGTGCTGCCGCGCCTCGAGGCACACATCGAGCGCTTCGGCTACACGACATGACCGACGCTTCCGACCATCGCCGCATAGCCACGCTCATCGACGAGGGTCGCCTCGACGAAGCGATGGCCATCCTGGACCCGATGTTGCGCGACGGTCCCGGCGATGCCGCGGCGTGGAACAGCCTGGGCCGGGTCATGAACAACCTCGGCCGTTTTTCCGATGCCGAGAGCGCTTTTCGCCAGGCACTGGCGCTGTCGCCGGACTTCGCCGATGCGCTGTCGAACCTCGGTCACGTGCTGCGTCGCCAGGATCGCACCGGCGAAGCGCTCGAGGCCTTCGAGGCGGCGGTCGGCGCCGACCCGGAGCACGCCGTCGCGCGCAGCAACCTCGGCGCCGCTATGCTGGCAGCCGGCGACACGCGTGGTGCACTCGCGCATCTCGACGTGGCGGCCCGGCTGCGGCCGGATCATTTCCAGACGCATTACAACCGGGCGCTGGCGCTGCACGAGGCCGGCCGACCGGGCGCTGCCGCCGACGCCTATCGCCGTGCGCTGGCCATCGAGCCCTCGGACCCGGCGGCCTGGTCGAACCTGGGCGCCGTGCTGCTGGCCCGTCATGCCCTGGAAGAGGCGGCAGACGCGTTCCGGCAGGCGCTGGCGGCCGACGACCGCTGCGTGACCGCGATGACCGGGCTGGCGGGCATCGCGGAACTGGAGGGCGACGACGAAACCGCGGACCAGTGGCTGGCCCGCGCGCAGGAATGCGGCAGCGGTGACACCGGGCTGGCCATCGCCCGCGCGCGGCTGTTGTTGAAACGGGGCCGGGCTGACGAGGCGCGCGAGGTCGTCGCATCGATGCTCGACGATGCCCGCCCGGTCTCGGAAACGGCGATGCTCCACTACACGCTCGGCGACATCGCCGACAAGTCCCGTCGTTACCGCGACGCCTTCCACCATTACCGCCAGGCCAACGACAGCCGTGCGAGCGGCTGGAATCCCGATGCACACCGCCGATGGGTCGACGCGCTCCTGTCGGTGTACACACCTGAGCTGTTACAGCGATTG
>JAAUYH010104930.1_pt1 | contig 10199 bp, 7 predicted proteins | sample 7278061 | NCBI WGS metagenome assembly JAAUYH01 (sample SAMN14350203, study PRJNA611818) | marine sediment metagenome | isolation source: surface marine sediment (0.6m) | place: French Polynesia: Moorea | collected 2018-08 | reverse complement strand
AGATTAGTTGAAGAGTTGACGGAAAATTAATTACCATAAGTATTAGATAACAATCGATAGGATAAATGTACCTATCGATTGTTTTTTTACCACATAGTTTACTGCAAGGAAAATAACTCCATAAAAGTTTAACTTTTATTCCGCATCAGTTAGTGTTCACCCTTCAGTGAAATCTGCTAAAATGATGATCCACGCCCCTCAAAAAACCGTGCGTTACAAGGTCAATTAATGACAACGCCTATGTTAAACCCTAATTTAGAAGCCATAGAACTCAATAAAGAAGAGATTGAAAGATACTCTCGCCACATTATCTTGCCAGAAGTGGGGCTAGACGGTCAAAAACGCTTAAAAGCTGCCAGTGTTCTCTGTATTGGAACCGGAGGCTTAGGATCTCCCCTTTTACTTTACCTAGCTGCTGCTGGTATTGGACGCATTGGGATTGTTGATTTTGATATCGTTGACAGTTCCAATTTACAACGTCAGATTATTCATGGCACATCTTGGGTGGGTAAACCCAAGATACAATCAGCAAAAGACCGCATTCTAGAGATTAATCCAGCTTGTCAGGTCGATTTATACGAAACCCGTATTTCTTCGGAAAATGCCCTAAAAATAATGGAACCCTACGATGTAATTGTAGACGGAACCGATAACTTCCCCACTCGCTACCTGACTAACGATGCTTGCGTATTGTTGAATAAACCCAACGTTTATGGGTCAATTTTCCGCTTTGAAGGCCAAGCAACTGTCTTTAACTATGAAGGGGGTCCCAACTACCGCGACTTATACCCCGAACCTCCCCCACCCGGAATGGTTCCCTCCTGTGCAGAAGGAGGTGTGTTAGGGGTATTACCCGGCATTATTGGCACCATTCAAGCCACCGAAACCATTAAAATCATTTTAGGGGCGAAAAATACCCTCAGTGGCCGTTTATTATTGTACAATGCCTGGGATATGACTTTTCGGGAACTGAAGCTACGACCCAACCCAGAACGACCTGTTATTGAAGAATTGGTTGATTACGAGCAGTTTTGTGGCATTCCCCAGGCACAAGCAGCCGAAACAGAAGAAAAAGCAGCCATTCCTGAAATTAGCGTTAAGGATCTCAAAGACTTAATGGATCACGGGGCTGATGCGTTTGTATTAATTGATGTGCGTAACGTCAATGAATATGAAATTGCGCGTATTCCCGGTTCTGTATTAGTTCCTTTACCTGACATCGAACAAGGATCAGGGGTTGAGAAGGTTAAAGAGTTGGCCAGGGATCACCGCGTTATTGCCCATTGTAAGATGGGGGGGCGATCGGCTAAAGCGTTAAAAATTCTCCAAGAAGCGGGAATAGAAGGAACCAACGTTAAAGGAGGTATTACTGCTTGGAGTCAAGAAGTTGATTCTAATGTTCCTCAATACTAATATGGATTAATTGCCGTCACGATGAACCTGCTTCTAGTTTGGAAGTAGGTTTTTTCAGTTAGGAATTTGACATTGATATTTATGTAAGTGCTTAAACAAAATTAATTGCACGGTGGGCAATGCCCAGTAAAAAGCTAAAATTCTTATCCAGAGCTAACTTTGGGCATTTCCCACCCTACAGTTTTTGTGTAATTAATTTTGTGTGTTTACTTAGTTGATGAAAACAACAAGATTGTTTATTTATTGGGTTGAAGATGTCTATTATTTTTTCTCTAATTACTGCTTTAGTCGCTTTTTTGATTGCTTTTCAAACCCCCGGTTTAGGGGGGGAAGTTCATCAAAAAAAAGTCAAAACCATTGCTTTGTTAATTGGTTGTTTAGCTGCGTTTTCCGCTATTTATAACATTCTCTTTCGCTTTTTAGTGATTCTGCCAGCCGGAGAGGTGGGAGTGGTAGAAACCTTTGGTAATGTTCAGGATAAACCGTTAAACTCTGGTATCCATTTAATTAGTCCGTTGGCAAAAGTCACTAAATTTTCCACTCGTCTGCAAGATATTAAAGAAACCGTTGATGCCACTTCTAAAGAAGGATTAAATTTAAAATTAGATGTGAGTCTTCAATACAAAATCAATCCCCAACAAGCTTCTACCGTTTATCAAACCATTGGCACAGAAGAAGAAGATATTTTAATTCCTCGCTTTCGCTCAATTATTCGTCAAATTACAGCTAGTTATGATGCACGAGATATTTATGGAGAAAAAAGAGTGATCGTCGCTGAGAAATTAAGAAATGAACTCAATGCAAGTTTAGGACCATTAGGGTTTATTGTGGATGAAAGCCTATTAAGAAATGTGATTTTACCCCAAGCTATTCAAAAAGCGATCGAACAAAAATTAGAAGCCGAACAAGAAAGTCAAAAGCAACAGTTTATTAACGAAAAAGAACGGCAAGCGATCGCCTTTGAATTAGAAAAAGCGCAACAGGAAGCCACTCGTAAAAAAATTGAAGCGCAAGGAGTGGCCGACTCCCAAAAGTTATTATCTCAAGGGTTAACAGAACAGTTAATTAAATTAAAAGCCATAGAAGCTACACAAAAATTAGCTGAGTCAGAAAATTCTAAGGTAATTATTATTGGAGGAGGAGAGGATAAATTACCGTTACTATTACAAAGTCCTTAAGCTTAATTACTGTTCGTATCAAGATCAAATGACAAACTCTACTAAAACCCTGTGTCCTTATTGTGGTGTCGGTTGCGGTTTAGAAGTCTTACCTCCGGCCCAACCGGGAAAACCCGTTAACCGAGATAGTGAAGGAACCCCCATCTGGCAAGTAAGAGGCGATCGCAATCATCCCTCTAGTTTAGGGAAAGTCTGTGTTAAAGGGGCAACTGTCAGCGAGTCTCTAGAAAAATCTCGTCTGAAATATCCCATGATGCGAGACAGTTTAGATGATGAGTTTCGCCGTGTCAGTTGGGATGAGGCTTTAACTGCTATTGTCAATCGCATTCAAACTGTAAAATTAACCCAAGGACCAGACGCACTCTGTATGTATGGTTCTGGACAGTTTCAAACAGAAGATTATTATATCGCTCAAAAACTCTTTAAAGGCTTCTTAGGAACCAATAATTTCGACGCTAACTCCCGTCTTTGTATGTCCTCTGCGGTAGCCGGTTATACCCAAAGTTTCGGTAGTGACGGGCCACCCTGTTGTTACGAAGACTTGGAGTTAACGGACTGTGCCTTTTTAATCGGAACTAATGCAGCAGAATGTCATCCCATCGTCTTTAACCGTTTACGCGTTCATCATAAAAAGAACCGTAAGGTTAAAATGATTGTGGTAGACCCCAGAAAAACCCAAACCGCAGAAGCAGCCGACTTACATTTAGCCATTAAACCCGGAACCGATATCGATCTCCTTAACGGGATGGCCTATTTATTGATGCGTTGGGGTTGCATTGATGCCATTTTGATCGATGAATGTACCCAAAACTTTTCGGCCTATGCTGAGGTTATCCGTCATTATCCCCCTGAGTTAGTGGCCCGTAATTGTGGTATTCGTCTCGATGAGTTGGAACAAGCGGCCAAATATTGGGCCAACTCGAAAAGGGTGTTATCCTTGTGGTCAATGGGCATGAATCAATCGTCTGAAGGAACGGCCAAGGTTCGCACCCTGATCAACTTACATTTAATGACGGGAGATATTGGTAAACCAGGGACTGGGCCTTTTTCTCTCACGGGACAACCGAACGCAATGGGAGGGCGAGAAGCTGGGGGACTCTGTAATATTTTACCGGGGTATCGTGTCATTAGTAACCCTTTACATCGGGCCGAAGTCGAACAGTTTTGGGGGGTTCCATCGGGTACGATTCCATCGCAACGGGGTCGTACCGCTTGGGAGATGATTCAAGGTTTGGAAACGGGAGAGGTGGGTTTATTTTGGATTGCGGCCACTAATCCGGCGGTGAGTATGCCCGATATTAAGCGCACTCAGGCAGCTTTGAAGCGATCGCCGTTTACGGTGTATCAGGACGCTTATTATCCCACGGAAACCGCAGCTTATGCCCATATTTTACTCCCTGCGGCTCAATGGAGCGAAAAAACAGGGGTGATGACGAACTCAGAACGAGTAGTGACCTTATGTCCTCAGTTTCGTGATCCCCTAGGGGAAGCAAGGGCCGACTGGGAAATATTCGCCGAAGTAGGACAACGCTTAGGGTTTGAAGAAGCATTCGGTTTCAAAAATTCTGCCGAAGTGTATGCAGAGTTTGTGCAAATAACTGAAGGTCGCCCTTGCGAGAGTTCAGGGTTGAGTCACGATAAGTTACGCACTTATGGACCGTTACAATGGCCTTATCCTGATGCTTGGCCTTGGTTAGAAGGAGAGGACTTAGAGCGACAAAACCGCACGAATAAGCGACTTTACGCAAATTTTCGTTTCAACACCCCAGATGGAAGAGCAAGGTTTGCAGCCTACCATTCTAAAGGGCTGGCTGAACCCCCAGATGAAGCTTATCCTTTTGTTTTAACCACTGGGAGGTTATATGGCCATTGGCACACCCAAACCCGTACCGGACGCATTCCCAAAATTAAAAAGATGCACCCTGAGCCTTTTATTGAGATTCATCCCCAAGATGCAGCAAAATTGAACATTGAAGATAATACCCTAGTAGAAGTGCGATCGCGTCGAGGAAAAGCCCGTTTTCCTGCCAAAATAACTAAAGCAATCCCCCCTGGTACTGTGTTTGTTCCCATGCACTGGGGCGCACTTTGGGCTGAGGACGCTGAGGCTAACGCTTTGACTCATCCTAGTGCTTGTCCGACCTCTTTGCAACCTGAGTTAAAAGCTTGTGCGGTACAGGTAAGTGTGGCCACAGAAAAAGAATGGGTTCTTATTCCTGAAACAGCTTCTAAATATCAATTATAACTGAATAATTTCTCCATTTTCTCCTAAAGATGGATAATCTTTTCCTTTTTCTTGATAGCTGGTTGCTAAGGCTGGATAACTCCATTCAAATAAAATTTTATGGTATCTCTTCGGGTCTAATCGACTGATATTATACATTTTTTGTGCTAATCTCTGACGTTGTGCTTCAAATAAAATCACAGCAGCAGCAACAGAAACATTCAGAGATTGCACCATTCCTAACATGGGAATAATAATATGTCCGTCTACTAAATTGGCTGCTTGTTCACTGACTCCCCATTTTTCGGCACCTAATAAAATGGCTGTCGGTTGAGTATAATCGATGTCTCGATAGTCTAAGGATTTATCAGTAAAATGGGCTGCATATATCTTAAAATTTTGACTTTTTAGATGATTGATCCCTGTTTGAATATCAGGATGAGTATGAAGAAACACCCACTTATCACTCCCTTGTGAAACTTGGGAAAAGGTAGGAAATTCATCGGTTGTGTTAATACTATGAACGTCCAATATTCCTACAGCATCACAAGTCCGAATAATGGCCGATAGGTTATGAGGTTTGTGGACATCCTCGGTTAAAACAGTTAAGTCTGGTTGTCTTTTTTCAAGAACTTGTTTAATGCGATGATAACGTCTAGGAAGCAAATTCATTAAGTCAGGAATCAGAAGTTATGACCATCATTCTATCATGCCAAGAAGATTTAGGTTTGAAAATCATCTAAAAATATTAAATCGGAATTAATCAGCTATTGATGATAAAATAGATGAAAAGTATAAGCGTATAAAAGTATGAAAAATTTTGATTGGATTGTTGTGGGTGCTGGCATTACTGGCTCAGTTTTAAGTTACGAATTGACCAAAAAAGGTTTAAACGTATTGCTATTAGAAAAAGATCCTAATTACAGTAATGCAACTCGTTACAGTTATGGAGGCGTTGCTTATTGGTCCGGAACCGATGATTATTCTATTCAATTATGTCAAGAAAGTCGAGATATTTACCATAGTTTATCACAAGAGTTAGGATACGATACAGAATTTAGAGAATTAGATTTAATGTTGACAATTCCAGTCAATGAGAATCCTAAAACTGTTAGAGAAAATTATCAAAAATTTTTTATCCAACCTCAATTATTAACCCCAAAAGAAGCTACTCAAGTTGAACCTTTATTGAATCCTGATGCTATTTCAGGCTGTCTTCAATTACCTCATGGACATCTCCACCCCCAAAAAACAAATGATGCTTATCAGCAAGCTTTTTTAAGATTAGGTGGAACCTTTAACTATGAAAAAGTAACTCAATTATTATCTCAAAATACAACTGTTACAGGAGTAAAAACCAATAAAGAAGAATATTTCAGTGAAAATGTGGTCATTTGTGCAGGAGGTTTAAGTCATTCTTTATTGAAAAGTATTGGTATAAATGTTAATGTGTATTTTACCCATTCTCAGTTAATATTAACCCCGAAAGTAGATATTAAACTGAAAAGTTTAGTGATGCCAGCTATTTTAAACCGTCTTGATATTGAAGAAAAATCAGGAGAAACTGGAATTGAATCTTTATGGAATAATCCTAGTGATCAAATTATTTCTGATGTTATGGAACCGGGTGCTATTCAATTTTTAGATGGGAGTTTTTGTTTAGGCCAAATTAGTCAAATTATAACTGATCCCAAGGCAAAACCCAATCAAGAAAATGCAGAAAAAATTATTCGTGAAGGGGTCAGTAAAATTCTTCCTCAGTTACAAGATTTACCAGGAAAATTACATCACTGCTTAGTCGCTTTTTGTCCTGATTCTAACTTCTTAGTAGGTAAAATTAATCAGTTTAAAGGACTGCATTTATTTTCAGGATTTACTAGCACTTTTGTTTTTGCTCCTCCACTAGCAAAACGGTTTGCTGTTTGGGTAACAGACAATTATGAAAAAATGCCGTCTCTACTATCTTAACATTTTAACTCTGTTTTATATAATAATCAATTGACGATGAATTTTACTCCCATAAAATTAACCATTGTTGACTTTTTAGGTGTATTCCTTCCAGGAACTATCTGGATCGTTTTATTTGCTACTTTGAGAGACACGATTATTTTAACTTATCATCATTTCGGATATATATTAGTAAAATGTCCTAATCAATATCCTAACCCTATCAATAAAGGTTTAGATATTTTAACATTAGATAATGATAGATATGGTCCCATTTTTTACTTAGGATTAGCATTGGTAGCTGTTATTTTAGGTTATCTAAATATGGCTTTATCAACTGAATTTACAGAATGGATTTCTCACTTAGATTTATGGATCAAATTCTTGTTTAAGGGAAAAAAATACAGACAAAATGTATTTCCTTATCAAAACCAGTTTAAAAACAAGACTTATTTTAAATTTATTAATAATTATATGGTCAATCGTTTTAATACTTTTGGATTTGAGGGAAACATGATCAAAGAAATAATATATAATGATAAAAAAAACACGACAAACGAAAAACCAAAAGATTTTTCAGAATTGGATTTACCTATCTATCAACCCTTTGAAAGTTGTAAACGTTTTCTCAAACTTCACGCCCCTACTTTATGGGAAGAAGTTCAATATAGAGAAGGACAAGTTCGATTATTATCATCATTATTTTTAGCGTCTATTTTTAATTTTATCCTAGCCATGTGGAACTATTTAGTAATACAAAATTCTTCTCATAATTCTATATGGTTAATAATATCAGTGTTCATTATGCTGTATTTAGCATATATTTTTAGATTAAGGAGATTACGAGAAGTTCAAGATGTTTATTTATCGACCTTTATTGTTTTAATAGATCAGAATTCTGAAAAAAATCAAAAAAGTTAGTAAAAAACTGACTTAAATTAACAATTACCGATACAATAAAAGACGGCTGCCATAACAACATCACATATAAACCCATGAATGCACCCTTTACCCCCGAAGAAATAGCAGCAGAAGGCATAAAACCCTCTGAATATGAAGAAATTGTCAAACGGTTAGGAAGACACCCCAAAAAAGCAGAATTAGGGATGTTTGGCGTGATGTGGTCCGAACATTGTTGTTATAAAAATTCTCGTCCCTTACTGAAAAATTTTCCCACAGAAGGCGATCGCATTTTAGTCGGTCCAGGAGAAAACGCCGGCGTGGTTGACTTAGGAGACGGGTTAAGATTAGCCTTTAAAATTGAGTCCCATAACCACCCTTCCGCCGTCGAACCATTTCAGGGTGCAGCCACTGGCGTTGGCGGTATTTTAAGAGACATTTTTACTATGGGTGCAAGACCGATTGCCAGTTTAAATTCTCTGCGGTTTGGAGACTTAGAAAATGCTAAAACCCGACGTATTTTTTCAGGGGTTGTTGAGGGAATATCCCACTATGGTAACTGTGTTGGTGTACCAACAATTGGGGGAGAAATTTACTTTAATTCTGCTTACAATGGCAACCCCTTAGTTAACGCCATGGCCTTAGGTTTAATGGAAACAAAAGACATCGTTAAATCTGGAGCTTCAGGAATAGGTAACCCTGTATTATATGTAGGGTCAACCACTGGCAGGGATGGCATGGGTGGGGCGAGTTTTGCCAGTGCAGAATTAACCGATCAATCAATGGATGATCGTCCGGCGGTACAAGTGGGTGATCCTTTCTTGGAAAAGTCCTTAATTGAAGCTTGTTTAGAGGCATTTAAAACCGGTGCAGTGGTAGCAGCACAAGATATGGGAGCAGCCGGAATTACCTGTTCCACCTCAGAAATGGCTGCAAATGGAGGTGTGGGCATCGAATTAGACTTAGATAAAATACCCGTAAGAGAAACAGGAATGGTTCCCTACGAATACCTATTATCTGAGTCTCAAGAGCGGATGTTATTTGTAGCGCAAAAAGGAAGAGAACAGGAATTAATTGATATTTTTCATCGTTGGGAACTGCAAGCAGTCGTCGCAGGAGAAGTCATAGAAGAACCCATCGTGAGAATTTTATTTAAAGGAGAAATTGCTGCTGAAATTCCTGCCAATGCTTTAGCCGATAATACCCCAATTTATCATCGAGAGTTGTTAGAAACCCCTCCAGAATATGCCCAAAACGCATGGGAATGGACAGAGGAGAATTTACCCAGTTGTATGGGAGAAGGAATAGAAATCAAGGGGGAACTGAAAACCTGGAATGATATCCTATTAACTCTCTTAGATACCCCTTCTATTGCCTCTAAAAAATGGGTCTATCGTCAATATGATCATCAAGTGCAAAATAACACCGTTATTTTACCAGGAGGTGCAGACGCTGCAGTGATTCGTATTCGTCCTATTGATGCTAAACCCAATACTTGTAAAATAGGGGTAGCAGCCACCACTGATTGTAACTCTCGTTATGTTTATTTAGACCCCTTAGAAGGAGCAAAAGCAGCCGTTGCTGAAGCAGCTAGAAATCTCAGTTGTGTGGGGGCTGAACCCTTAGCAATTACTGATAACTTGAATTTTGGAAGTCCTGAAAATTCTATTGGTTATTGGCAATTAGCCTTAGCTTGCAAGGGAATTTCAGAGGCTTGTCAGGAACTTAAAACCCCCGTTACGGGGGGAAATGTTTCTTTGTATAATGAGACAGTTGATAGTGACGGAAATCCCACCCCAATTTATCCCACACCCGTCATCGGAATGGTGGGATTAATACCAGATATTACAAAAATTTGTGGTCAAGGTTGGCAAAATGAAGGGGACATTATTTATTTATTAGGGGTTGATAACAAGCCCAGTTTAGGGGTATCAGAATATTTAGCAACTGTTCATAATATTGTGGCAGGAAAGCCTCCAAAAGTTGACTTTAACCAAGAACGTTTAGTACAGCAAACTTGTCGAGATGGCATTCGTCAAGGTTGGATAAAATCAGCCCATGATTGTGCAGAAGGTGGTTTAACTGTTGCTTTAGCTGAATGTTGTATTAGTGGAAATTTAGGGGCGCAAATAACCCTCGATTTTGATAACCAAATGCGCTTAGATACTTTATTATTTGGAGAAGTTTGCGGCCAAATTCTTGTTTCTATTAGTCCTGAAAATCAGCAACAATGGGAAAGTTATTTACAAGAAAAATTAGAAAATAATTGGCAAAAAATAGGTGGTGTAATATCCAATAAATTAGATATTGAGTTATCTGATAAATCTTTGGTTATTAGTGTAGACCTTGAAACGATGATTAATAATTGGTCAAACGCGATTGAAAGAAGATTAAAAAGTTAACAATAGAAAAATTGCTAAACTAAGATATAGCAATTCCCATACTTGTGAGGTACAAAGGTGATCGCTTTGAGGCAGGAGGCAGAGGGCAGGAGGCAGGAGTTAGGTGTACCTCATGAGTCCGAGAAACGCTATAGT
>JAAUYH010221108.1_pt1 | contig 10200 bp, 8 predicted proteins | sample 7278061 | NCBI WGS metagenome assembly JAAUYH01 (sample SAMN14350203, study PRJNA611818) | marine sediment metagenome | isolation source: surface marine sediment (0.6m) | place: French Polynesia: Moorea | collected 2018-08 | reverse complement strand
TAGACCTTGTAAAATAATAGTCAGTAAACATAACCATAAATCATGCCTTAATAAATAATAAATAAAAGCTAAGAACAAAGGATAAATAAAAGCTCGTGGCGTACCAGAAGAAAGATCATCCAGCATCCACAAATTTTGGTTTAGCAACAAAGTACTCAGAAAACCTGCAAAGGGAATAGGAAAAATTTCCAAACATACTCTAAAACAATAGATAGTAGTAACTAAGCCAATCAATAATGGAGAAATTTTATTAAAGAAAAAAATATCAATCCCCAGACTATTAACAAATCGATATAAATTAATAAATCCCTCTGGAGCAAGCGACTGAAAATAATCTGCAATTAAATCATTAGTAAATAAAGAGCTATCACTAAACCTTTGCATCCAAAATATATGTTGCCGAGCATCATCCTGAATCGTATAAAAAACCTGAAAAGCAAACTTTAATCCTCCGATACTAAATAAGATTGAGGAGATAATACTAAAGACAAACCAAAAATAATATTGAGAAGATTTCACTGAGAAGATTAGACATTCAGTAAGCTTGATGTGAATTGTATAGCATTTCTCAGATTTATGAGGTATAGTTTCTGTTCCCTGTTCCCGAAAGCAGAGCATTACAGATCTCAATAATTTAAGAAGTTCTATATTTAATTATTAATTTTTTTGAGCCCTGCGATCGCGTGTAAACGAACTCTAGTATTGTTATCCTCCGCCAATTGTTCTAAAGTATCTTTAGCTTGGATTTGGCCTAATTCGCCTAAAGACATAGCGATAACTTGTTTTAAATCAGGGTTACTAGGATTTTCGGCAACAGAATTCCAAAAGTCTACTAATATTTGAGTTGCTTTTTCCTGCAGATTAGTAGCTGATATTCTGCCTAAAATCGTGATAATTTCTTGAATAACTAAATTGATTTCGGTAAATAATGCTTGTTGTAAATATTCAAGAGCTAAATCGATTTCACTCCAGCCTAAAGCTCTAACTAAATCTAGTTTCAGCGCGATTGGCGTATGTTGTGATGATAGGACTTCGTTTAATGCCGTAATTGCTGATTCATGTTTCATTCTGCCTAAAGTAATTGCCGCCTGATGACAAACCTGGGGATTTAGATCATAAAGCAAAGGTTTCAGATAACTAACCAAATCTAATTCGCTACAGAGATCGGGACGAAAACCTAAAGCGATCGCAGCTTCTTTTCTGACCGCTGCCGCTGGATCTTGCAAGGCATTAATTAAGACAGGAGGAACTCGACGATCATGAAAACTACCAATCGCTTCGATCGCCAGGGCACGAATCTCAAAATCGGTATCTTCTGCTAAGTTTAGTAAAGCTGGTAAAGCTTGGGGACGACGAATATAAGCTAAAGAACAGGCTGCCAATTTACGATACTTTGGTTCTGCCAGTAAGGCGACAAAAACATCAATCGCGATCGCTCCTAAATGAGATAGGGTTTCTGAAGCGATCTCAATTAGTTCTTCTTCCTCGGTATTTTGTAATAAATTCGCTAGGGTAATCACTACAACTTGTTCTTTAAAGTTTCCCAGAATCCGTGCCGCAAACCAACGTACTTCGACATCAATTGATTCATCTTCAAGAATCGAGACTAAAGGCTCAATTGAGATCTTGCCTAAACGGGGAATAATTTTAGAGATTGCCCATTTTTCCTGAAAATCACCGTAAAATAAGACCATCAAAGCTAAATTGAAAGCTCGGATGCTATTTTCGGCTTCTAGAGATGATCGACGCTTTCGCCTAGAAAAATCTGGTATTTGCTGTAAATAATCAGCAACTTGTCCCCAGTCTTGTTGATTAGCTGCTAATTCTGCTTTTTCGAAAATTATCGCGGTTTCTTTTTTGGTTCTGGAATAGGTCACGGGATCTTTAAAATAGATTTTATAGTCTATCTTTTGAGTAATTTTTGAAAATCTAAAAATTTTCTTACAATTGCTAGTGTTGAATAATTTTGTGCTTAACAGCAAGTAATAATGCAATAAATACATCAAATAAATTCGATAAAAACATTTGAACAGAGATTAGGGATTTTTTGAGACATCGCGTTTCTCTAAATCATCAGGTACACCTAATAACTGTCTCCTCTTCTAGTGCTCGTTTTTCATTCCTTAAATCATGTATTTGCCTCTTCCAGGCTTAAAGCGTTTGTTATCCTACCGCAAAGAATGGTTGCGGGGGGATATTTTGGCAGGTTTAACGGTAGCTGCCTATCTAATTCCTCAATGTATGGCTTATGGGGAGTTGGCAGGATTAGAACCCGTAGTAGGTTTATGGGCAATGCTCCCACCAATGTTTATTTATGCTTTTTTTGGCTCATCACCTCAACTATCGATTGGCTCAGAATCAACGACAGCGGTGATGACAGCTGTAGCGATTGCGCCTTTAGTGGTAGATGATCCAACTGCCTATCCTAGTCTGGCTGCGTTACTTGCCATCATGGTGGGCTGTGTTTGTCTTCTGAGTTATTTCATCCGCTTAGGATTTTTAGCCGATTTATTATCTAAACCGATTCTTATTGGTTATATGGCGGGGATTGCCCTGATTATGATCGGCGGACAATTAGGCAAAACTGCGGGTCTTAAAATCAATGCCGATAGCTTTTTCGGTCAAGTTGGAGAATTTATTAGTCAATTGGGGCAAGCCCATTATCCGACTTTAATTTTATCAGTTTTAATTTTAATTTTTCTATTTACAGTTCAAAATAGGTTTCCCAAAGCCCCAGCACCTTTACTCGCAGTTTTGCTGGCAACTGTGGCAGTGGCATTATTTAATCTAGAACAATTAGGAGTTGCCGTAGTCGGAGAAATTCCCGCTGGCTTGCCCCATTTTGCCTTACCAATAGTTGCTGTGCCGGAATTGTTACCTTTGCTCGCTTCGGCTATCGGGATTGCCATTGTGGGATATTCTGATAATGTGCTAACAGCTAGGTCATTTGCTAATCGGAATCGTTATCAAATTGACCCCAATCAGGAATTGCTAGCTTTGGGTATTGCTAATCTGGGAAATGGCATGATGCAGGGTTTTCCCATCAGTTGTAGTGCTAGTCGTACCGTTATTGGTGATTCTTTAGGGAGCAAAAGTCAGGCATTCTCTTTGGTGGCAATGGGAGTGCTAATTTTGGTTTTATTGTTTTTGCGTCCTTTATTAGCATTATTTCCCAAAGCTGCTTTAGGAGCAATTGTGATTTTTGCAGCCACCAGATTGATTCAATTCTCAGAATTTATCAGACTATATCGTTTTCGCTCTAGTGAACTTATTTTGGCACTGATTACCACGATTACTGTTCTGTTAACAGATATTTTGGTGGGTGTTGCCGTAGCGATCAGCTTATCAGTGATTGAACTATTTGCTAGAGTAGCCAGACCTCATGATGCCGTATTAGGAAGTGTCCCTGGTTTAGCAGGCTTGCATGATATTGACGATTGGGCCAAAGCGACAACTATCCCTGGATTGGTAATCTATCGTTATGATGCACCTCTTTGTTTTGCCAATGGCGAAAATTTTAAAAAGCGATCGTTAGAAGCGGTCGAAGCAGAAGCCGAGCCAGTAGAATGGTTTATCCTGAATATGGAAGCTAATGTGGAAATCGATATTACGGCGATCGATATTCTGGAAGAATTGCGTCGTGAACTGGCTGCTAGAGGTATTATTTTTGGCATGGCAAGAGTTAAGCAGGATTTGTACAGTCAACTCAAACGTGCGGGATTTATTAACCAAATTCAACCAGAATATATCTTTCCTACCTTACCAACTGCAGTTGCTGGCTTTCAACAATATAAGAGTCAATTAAGCAACAACGAACAATAAATAAAGATTAGGAAAAATTTCCCCCTGCTCGTCTCTATTCATCATTTAAAAACTAAGAAATTATAAGCTTTTCTGGGCTCTAATTTCTTGACCGAGGATTTCTATGGCCTTGACAAACTGGGGATCGTCGAGAGTTCCAATTAAATCGCGCTCACTTTGCAGTTTTTTTCTTTCCTCTTCTTCTAGTTCCACCACAATATCCGGGGAAATACCCTCTTTATGAATATCGCGACCACTGGGAGTTAAATATTTTGCGATCGTGACAGCTAAACCTGAGCCGTCTCCTAAACGACGAACCGATTGTACTAAACCTTTGCCAAAAGTTTTCGTTCCTACAAGAACTGCTCTCTCATTGTCTTGCAAGGCACCAGACAAAATCTCACTAGCACTAGCGGAACCGCCATCTACTAGAATCGTTAATGGTTTATCGGTTAAGGCACTGTTATTTGCTAATTTACGCTCTTTTTCTCCTCCTCGATCCACAGTAGAAACAATCGGGCCCTCTTTAAGCCACATCCGTGCAATATCAATACTAGAATAGAGTAATCCTCCTGGATTAGAACGTAAATCTAACACATAGCCCGTTACCCCATCTTTTTCCAGCTCTTTAATCGCATCTCGCATTTCTTTGGAGGCTTGAGCACTAAATTGAGTCAAGCGAATATAGCCAATATCTCCAACGGAAGTCTTAGAAATTCGGGCGCGTACAGGATGAATTTGAATTTTGGCTCTAACTATTTCGTAATCTTTGTCAACTCCAGCCCTATCGATAGTTAAAGTTACTTTACTACCTGGTTTCCCTCTGATTAACTTTACTGCCTCATTGACATCCATGCCTTTGGTGTCGGTACCATCAATCGCGGTAATAATATCTTTAGCTAAAATCCCGGCTGCAAATGCGGGCGTATCTTCAATCGGAGCAATGACAACTAAACGATCAGTTTCTTCATCTTTGGCAATTTGAATCCCCACTCCAGTTAATTCTCCAGAAGTATCAATTTGCATATTTTTGAATTCTTCAGGATCCATAAATCTGGTATAAGGATCTTCTAACTGCTCAAGCATTTCTCTAACTGCATCGTATACTTGGTCTTGGTCAGTATAGGAACGCTCTAAATATTCTTGGCGAACTTCTTGCCAGTTAAGATTATTAAAACTTGTATCAACATATTGATGATTAATAATTTGCCAAACTTCATCCACTAGTTCTTTAGGGCTATTTTGAATATGGGCTTGGCTCTGGGAAAAATGAATTCCTGCTGCGGTAACAGCTACCGTAGATAAGGCTACCGCAGTTGCTCCTAGAAAAATCCTGCTTTTTGTAATTACCATAATTCCAGATTTATAATGCCGATTAAAGAATATTTACTTATTCTATTCTAATGATAGAGCCTACTCTAACATATCTGTTTTCTCTAATAATCAATCCAGAATTAAAACATAACACAAAAGTAGCACAAAAATCAAGGTGAGTAATCTTTTATGTCTTCGTTTTATGACCCTCAACTTAAACAAAAATTATCGCTACTGCAACAACAAAAACGCAGGCTATCACAAATTGCCATCTGGCGTTGTTTACTAGTTAGTAGTTTAGTGATGAGTTCTTGCGCCATAATTACTTCTTCTTACTGGCAGCTCAAAAATACTTCTCAGGTTGTTCTCGAAGAGGATATTATTGTTGCCGATTCTACAATACATTCTTTATTAAAGCTTGACTATCCCCAAAGGATTTGGACAATTCCGAGTAACCAATTGAGTCACAATCTCAAATCAATTACGCCTATCCTAGATGCAATGGTTACGAAACAGATGTTTCCTCCTCAGATGAAAGTGAGGCTACAAGAAAGGGTTCCCGTCGCTACAGCTTTGTCTCAAGGAAAAATCGGGTTTCTAGATGCGGATGGGGTCTGGTTAGATACTAATTTCTATCTTGATAGTGACAACGATCAAGACTTTTCTCCCCCACAACTCAAAGTAATTAATTTTCAAACCCAATATCGTGATACTTGGTCAGAAATTTACCGTTTATTGGCTAGGTATCCAGGAATTGAGCTGTTAGAGGTGCGCTGGGATGAAGTTGACCATTTATATCTCAAAACAAATATTGGCAAAGTATATTTAGGTTCGGATACATCCCTTTTAGCTGAGCAGATTCAAGTCTTAGCTCGTTTCCCTGAATTATCAACTCAAGAAAATCTGACCGGAGTGGAGTATCTTGATTTAAGCAATCCTAAAATACCTTTTATTAAGAGTTATGCGCCAATTAAATAAATATTCGTGAAAACATCTGTTGAACTTATATTTCTAATTGTTACAAAAATTTAAAGGTTTCTGGGGGTTATAGAAAGTATCGACCATAATTGTGTGTGATTTCTTATAGTAGAAACTCTAAAATATACCAACTGTATGTATTCTCATGACTTCTAGGCATAACTTTGAATATCCCCCAAGGTCAGAAAGCGATCGCAAATCTATAGAATCATCTCTCACACCTATCAATAGTTCCCATGGTAAAGTTGGCTCTCCAACACCTTTTCCTGTTCCCAATAATAATTTTGCCCCTAGAGAAGAAGTAAGGAGTAATAAGATTGTGCCTAGCAATGTTGCCAATATCAAAGTTATGGGTGTTGGTGGAGGAGGTTGCAATGCTGTTAACCGCATGATTGAGAGCCAGATCTCCGGAATTGAGTTTTGGGCAATCAATACCGATGCTCAGGCCTTGGAGAAAGCTGCGGCGGAACAGAAATTACAAATTGGGCATAAAATTACCAGGGGATTAGGTGCCGGAGGAAATCCAGCAATTGGTCAAAAAGCAGCCGAGGAATCCCGAGATGAAATTGCCCATGCTTTAGAGAATACAGATTTGGTCTTTATCACTGCAGGTATGGGAGGTGGAACAGGCACTGGTGCTGCTCCTATTGCGGCAGAAGTCGCCAAAGAAATGGGCTGTTTAACTGTAGGGGTGGTAACTCGTCCTTTTTCTTTTGAAGGCAGAAGAAGAACTAATCAGGCAGAAGAGGGGATTAATGCCCTACGCAGTCGGGTTGATACCCTGATTGTGATTCCTAACAATCAATTATTAACGGTAATTTCGCCAGAGACTCCAGTGCAGCAAGCTTTTCAGATCGCTGATGATGTTCTCCGGCAAGGGGTACAAGGAATTTCCGATATTATTACAATTCCTGGATTGATTAACGTTGACTTCGCTGATGTGAGAGCTATTATGGCTGATGCTGGTTCGGCGCTGATGGGTATTGGGGTGGCATCGGGTAAATCCCGCGCCCGGGAAGCGGCGATCGCTGCTGTTTCTTCTCCTTTGTTAGAATCCTCAATTCATGGTGCTAGAGGAGTGGTATTAAATATTACTGGTGGTTATGATTTGACCCTCCATGAAGTTAATGCGGCGGCAGATAGTGTTTACGAAGTAGTCGATCAAGATGCCAATATTATCTTTGGTGCGGTCATTGATGACAGTATGGATGGCGAAATCAGAATTACTGTAATCGCCACGGGATTTTCCGGGGATGAAGAAGAAGAAGAGCTTCCTGGAATGAATGAGGTGTCAGTATTTGCTAATTCAGCAAGATATAATCAAACCAGTAACAATTCTGGCATTAAAATAACAGAACGGAAGGAAGAGAGTAATCCTGAACCTCGTCGTGATAGTAATCGGATTGAAATCCCGGACTTTCTCCAAAAAAGACGTTTTCCCAAAAGTTAGTTTAAGACGAGAAAGTGAAATAGATTTACTAGTTGAGACTGGGGGTAGGTGTTAGGGTAAAAAATTATCTTTACTTTTTTCCTGGATTTTCCTAACACCCAAATCCTAAAACCTAAAACCTTTCTTTTTTTACAGTGAAACTAGCAACCAAAATCGAGGCAATTCTCTATATCAAAGGACAACCTCTATCTCTAGATGATATAGCCGCTTGTCTAGAATGCGAACGCGAAGAGATAGAAGATGGCCTAATTGATTTAATGAATGACTATGCCCATCGAGATACTGCGCTAGAAATTTTGGAAACTAATCTGGGTTATAGTTTGCAACTCAAGTCAGCCTATAGCAATTTGCTACAAGCATTAATCCCGACAGAATTAGGTAAAGGGGCTTTAAGAACTTTAGCCGCGATCGCACTTAAAAATCCCATCCTGCAAAATGAATTAATCGAATTGCGGGGCAGTAGTGCTTACCAGCAAGTGGCAGAATTGGTCGAACAGGGTTTTATCCGTAAAAGACCACAAGCTGATGGCCGTTCGTATTGGCTCGAAGTTACAGATAAGTTTCATCAATATTTTGAAATTGATCAACTAGCAATTTCTGTATCTGATTCTAAAGAGCAAACCAAGCTGACTTAAATCTCTTGTCATTTACGGCAAAAGTCACTTAGAGAATTGTAAAAGCACAACATTCGCGAGTAAAACTTACTAAAAAGTTCCTGTAAATACTAACTCCGCTGGACCGGTCATATAAACTCGGTCATTTATACTAGACCATTCAATTTCTAAACAACCACCAGGTAATTCTACCGTACAAACGCGATCGCATTTCTGATTTAAAACCCCTGCTACCACTGAAGCACAAGCACCAGTTCCACAAGCAAGAGTGATTCCCGCACCTCTTTCCCAAACTCGCATTTTAAGATAATCTGGCTTGACTACTTGAATAAACTCAGTATTGATGCGTTGGGGAAATTCTGAATAATATTCAAACAAAGGACCGATTTTTTCCAAGGGAATCGCCTCGCTATCCTCAACAAAAGTTATGCAATGAGGATTACCCATACTAACGCAAGTCACAGCCCAAGATTGCTCTGCCACTGTAATGGTTTGATTAATCACCTTCTCCTCAGCAGCAACCAAAGTGGTGGGAATTTCTCCTGCTGTCAAAAAAGGCTTGCCCATATCTACTCTTACTAAACCATTTTCCAGCAACTGAGGTGAAATCACCCCAGCTAAAGTATGAATTCTATAGGTTTTGTTAACTTTATCTATTCCTTCGAGATTGGCGATAAACTTAGCTAGGCAGCGGATACCATTACCGCACATTTCTGGTTCAGAACCATCAGAATTGTAAATTCTCATAGTGTAATCTGTGCCTTCTTGACCAGGAAGAGCGAAAATGACCCCATCAGCACCTATTCCAAAATGGCGATCGCAAATTTGGCTCGCTTGTTCTGGAGTAACTATAGTTTCGGGACTATGGCGATTATCAATCAAGATAAAATCATTTCCTAAGCCTTGGTATTTGCTAAACTCGTAACTCATTTTTAATCTAGTTTTATTCCAACCCACAATCCTTCTATTATGACTGAATTCGATACTGGTTTGCCTAGCGTCAAAAAAATTCAAAGTTATATCAAAGACAAACAAGAAGTAGAACTCAAACTTGCCACAGACGATCTGATTGTCGGAAAAATTCTCTGGCAAGACTCGCTCTGTCTTTGTTTAGAAGATCATTACCATCAATCTACTCTAATTTGGAAACAGAGTTTAGTTTATCTTAAACCCAAGGCTTGATATGTAGTTGAGCTAGTTGATAACTTGAGTCTAAACTTAAATTGTTTTCGAGGGTTTCCAAAGTTTCAGCTTTTAAGGTAAGATAGAATCTTGCAATATGGTGGCATAGCCAAGTGGTAAGGCCGTGGATTGCAAATCCATTATCCCCCAGTTCGAATCTGGGTGCCACCTTAAACTTTTTATCTGTTGTTGTACATTAATGTACATGTACATTAAAGAATTATTTGTCAGATTTAAAGAATTATTGTCACAAAAAGATCTGGCTTGAACGATTTTTCAGTACTTCCAGCGATTTTCTTGTCATTTAGTTGTCAAGAGACAAAGATTTTGGGCAAAAAAATCAGATTTAAAGAATTAATGTCCAAAAAAATTTATCAAAATTAATATAAGTGTTTTTATTTATTTGAACTTATACTTGAGGTTTTGCAATCCACGGCCTCTTTCAACTTTTCCACATAACTAAAATTTTTGATTTCATCGTCTTCCATGTCGGAAGAGTTGAAGCAACCTATAACTTTAGGGTATTCTGCGAGCTACCACTGCTCCTTTCAACATCTTCCACCCCAGAAGAGTTGAAGCAACTCTACCTTTTCAAACCCTTATCTCTAGTAAATTCTAGTTCTACTTTTGCCAAGGGTATAAAAACCGATCTCAAAAATATTAAAGTAATAGCTAAAATCTAATGCTAAAAGTTAATTTAAGAATCTAGAACTAATACCAGATAAGAATTTTATGATTTCTGTCGAACCCCCCTAGGGATTTCGCCCGCGCTTAGGTTTGACAAAACTGTGGAAAAAGTTCCCCAAAAGGGGTGATTATGTAGCCACAAAACGATATATTCGCATCCTAAACATCAAAAAT
>JAAUYH010070462.1_pt1 | contig 10204 bp, 6 predicted proteins | sample 7278061 | NCBI WGS metagenome assembly JAAUYH01 (sample SAMN14350203, study PRJNA611818) | marine sediment metagenome | isolation source: surface marine sediment (0.6m) | place: French Polynesia: Moorea | collected 2018-08 | reverse complement strand
TTCAGGACGGCTTTATATTATGTTTGATTAATGGTACAGTAATGTCAAGCAACCTAACAGAGTTGAAGTATGGGGTTCCAAGAGCGAGTCTCTTGGGTAAAACTTCAAGCAACATCTGGGAGCGTAGCTGAGTAGTTTAGTTGGGTCAAGACGAATCGCCAGCGGTAAAATGCGGGATTCAAAGTTCTACGAAGCCTAAAGGAAAAAAACCAACTCTGGTAGTTTGGAGTAGTCCAACTGGTGAGGGCATTTTCCAGTAAGAGAGTAGCCGTAAGACGGGTTTCGACTCGCAAGCTACGCCAGTATCCTAGAATCCTCTCGGCTTTAGCCAGAGGAGTATGTCAATTAATTTGGAGTTTACTTATCTTGAATTCCGAAGGTTACGGATCACGTAATTGCAATTACCTGTCCTTGTCCGAGCCAGAAGTATCTAAACAACTGGCGATATTTTCGTTAAATCTTTCTTCCAACACTGGGATTAGAAATATTGCTTAGATCGACTAAATCATTCGACTCACTATAGCGATATAGTCTTTTGCCAACTCTAGGATAATCACCAACATCGTGGGTAAGTCTTTGACCTACGACAATGCAACGAAGAACCTCAGACCCCGTATTCTTCATGGTATGAGGCAAACCTCCAGCAGGATAAGCAACAAAATCCCCTGCACCAATCTCGTAATCTGTGCCATCAATCGTTACAGTGGCATTGCCAGAGAGAACATATACACATTCATCCTCACAATGATGTACATGGTACTCGGTAGATTCGTATCCTGGAAGGACTTCAATGATATGGAAACCTAAATTTTTTAAGCCAGTAATATCCCCAAGTGACTTGTTGGTTCTTTGCGCATTTTTATTAAGGAAGTGGGTTTTAGCTAAACCTTCCATTGCCTCAATTTCTTGTCTCCGTAAGATATATTTCATATAACGTGAGTTCGGAGTTCGGAATATGCCCTACGGGCACGCTACGCGAACGGAGTTCGGAGTTATGTTTTTCTTAACGAAAGAATAGGGTCTTCAGATACCTAAAATTAAGAGGCGTTGCGAAATTTTTAAGTTTCTTTTGCTTTGTCGAACTGACGTTCATATAAGATCGCGGGAATTCATAGTTTTATACTATGCCCAAAAAAATACTTTCATCTGTTTCGCCATCTCAGTTTTAGTTAAGTTTGGTCGCTTCATTTCTGCTGCAAGTTGGCTTGCTAGTACTCTTTTAATAGCGATCGCGTAGCTGCCGAAGGCATCGCACTACATTTTTTCATAGCCCTTCTTCTTGTAAAAAATCATCGAAACTAGAGCCATTGTATGGATTATCGTTCATAATTTTTTGATGTTCAATACTAGTACAAAAATATCTTACGATACCGTTATAGAAATTCCGTACTAGTACAAAAATACCTTGCGATATCGTTTTAAATAAAATCACCCATGTCAGAAGCTTTGTTCTTTCGTAGTTATTGGATCTACCGAAATTGCCTAACGCTATAATTTAGAAGATATTTGGGCAGCAAGAAAGATTAAGCAATGGCAAAAGGTGCAGCATATCACCAAGCAGAAAAAAAGATCGCAGAGGCACTTAGAAAAGGTGCAACAGAACTCGATCTAAGTAATATGGGTTTGGTTGAAATACCAGAAGCGATCGCCAATCTGACTCAGTTACAAGAACTTAATCTCTCAAGAAACCAAATAAGAGAAATACCAGAAGCGATCGCCAACCTGACTCAGTTACAACAACTCGATCTCTCCAGTAACCAATTAACAGCATTGCCAGAAGCGATCGCCAATCTCACTCAGTTACAAGAACTTTATCTCTCAGATAACCAAATAACAGAGATCCCAGAAGCGATCGCCAATTTGACTCAGTTACAAACACTTGATATCTACAATAACCAAATAACAGATATACCAGCAGCGATCGCCAATCTGACTCAGTTACAACAACTTAATCTCTCAAGTAACCAAATAAGAGAAATACCAGAAACGATCGCCAATCTCACTCAGTTACAAGAACTTTATCTCTCAGATAACCAAATAACAGAGATCCCAGAAGCGATCGCCAATCTCACTCAATTAAAAAAACTTTATCTGTTCAGTAACCAAATAACAGAGATCCCAAAAGCGATCGCCAATCTCACTCAGTTACAAGAACTTTATCTGTTCAGTAACCAAATAACAGAGATCCCAGAAGCGATCGCCAATCTGACTCAGTTAAAAACACTTGATCTATCTTTTAACCAAATAGCAAAAATACCAGCATCGCTTGCCTCTCTGACTCAGTTACAAAGACTTAGTCTCTCTAGTAATCAAATAACAGAAATACCAGAAGCCATCGCAAGTCTTCTAAATCACTTACAATACCTCGATCTATCAGCTAACCCTCTTAATCCTGACCTTGCTGCTGCCTATAGAGAGGGTATAGAAGCAGTTATGCAGTATCTCAAGGCAAAAGCAGAAGCGTCGATAACTCTTAATGAAGCCAAACTAATCTTAATCGGCGAAGGGGAAGTCGGCAAAACTTGTCTTTTGGGCGCGTTACGAGGAGATGATTGGGTAGAAGGTCGTCCGACAACTCATGGCATAGAGATTAAATCAGTACCAGTAACAGATCCAGTAAGCACAACAGAAATCACCCTCAATGGTTGGGATTTTGGTGGACAGAGGGTTTACCGTCCTACCCATCAATTATTTTTCTCTGCACCTGCGGTCTATCTTGTCGTTTGGAAACCACGGGAAGGTCCGCAACAAGGTTTTGTTAAAGAATGGATTACTCTGATCACTAACCGCGAACCAAATGCCAAAATTTTAGTCGTTGCTACCCACGGAGGTCCAGGAAGAAGACAACCAGACATTGATAAACAAGAACTTTTGACTCGTTTTGGCGAGGATACCATTCTCGGTTTTTTCCATGTAGACAGCAAACCCAACGCGGAAAACAATTGCTGTAATGGCATTGCCAAATTAAAAGATGCCATAGCTAAAGTTGCCGTGTCTTTACCTGAAATGGGACGAACCGTACCAGCAAAATGGCAACAGGTCAGGGAAATTCTGCAAACTAATGCTAATCCCTATTTACCCTATCAAGATGTCTTGGGAATTTGCCAAGAACAAGGCATGGATGAATCTCAGGCAAAACTCTTTATTCGCATTTCCCATGAGTTAGGACATTTGATTCATTATGATTACGATACCAAGCTGAACAATATCGTAATTCTCAAACCAGACTGGTTAGCCAAAGCGATTAGTTATGTGTTGGATGATCCTGCAACTCGCAAAAATAAAGGATTAGTAACCTTTGAGGATTTGAGTGAATTATGGAGTAATCCACCTTTTGAGGGAGAAACAGGTTATCCCTCAGATCTTCACGAGGTATTTTTGCGACTGATGGAACGTTTCGAGCTTTCCTACCAAGTAGCCTTAGAAAGACAAGAGGATAGCAATACCAGTCTCATTGCCCAATTAGTACCCGATAATCCCCCCACAGAATTCCCTGATTGGCAAAAAATATCCAACCCAGGGGAAAAACAACAAGTCCAAATCTGTCGCATCGTCGATGAACGAGGAAAATTCGCAGAAGCAGAAGGGTTATTCTATCGCTTGATTGTCCGCTTGCATAAATATTCATTAGGACGGGACAATCACGCAAAGAGCATCCATTGGCAAAGAGGCTTGATGCTAGACAATGATTATAACGGTCGGGCACTCCTTGAATATATTGATACTGATATCAAAATTACGGTAAGAGCAGTTTATCCTGAAAGGTTTTTGTCTTATCTGACAGAAGAAATAATTTGGCTAGTTAAAGATTTTTGGCAAGGATTACGCTGTAATGTCATGGTTTCTTGCATTGAACCTTGTCCATTGAATTTAGCAGGTAAAGCTCCACGTTTTGAAGTTAGCAAATTAATCGCAAGTAAAAAAGAAAATCGTACTGAATACCCTTGCCAAGATTGTGGAAACTGGCAAAATATTGATGCCCTTTTGACGAACGCTCCAACTACCAAACCTCAAGAATTATTGCAGCAAAATTATCCAGAAATACAAAATACGCTACTGCAAATTCGCAGAGATATTGTAACCTTAGATCGCCGTGACCATAGACGCTATCAGTCTTTATCCCAAGGTCAAACTAAAATTCTCAGTCAGGTCGATCAACAATTTGCCGATATGATGCAAATGCTCACCGATGAAGCCAAAGATGGTCCACGTTTGTTCAGTTTTAAACCTGTTGAACCTGGATTTTTTGATCGTCCCAAATGGATTAGTACAAAATTTCAACTAACCCTATGGTGCGAACATTCCCGTTTGCCTCTGCCTATTTTAAACCCAGACAACCCGAAACAAGGTGTTTATGAATTAACTCTGTCCCGTGAATGGCTGACTAAAGCTGCCCCTGTGCTGAAAGTCATTTTTAAAACTTTGAGTTTGGTTGCTCCCGTTGCAGCTTCTGTTACTAACCTAATGATGGATGATGCTACCTATGCAGGGGTCAAAGAGGAACTAGATTTGGCGCAAAAGAGCTTAACTTTGTCATCCCGAGGCGGAGATCCTCTACTTGATTGGCAGACCAAGAGCGATGCCCCAGAATTTTCTCAGGGAGAAGCAATTCGCGCTCAAGGTTCGGTTCTAAGAGAATTACACGCTTTGCTTAAACAACAAGATCTCAGTTTTGGCGGACTTGCCAGAGTACAAAATAAACGTCGTGAGTTTCTGTGGGTTCATCCTCAATTTATCGATCAGTATTGATTTGTAGTTTTCTTGTTAAGGATTGGTACCAGACAGTTGGGTCAAATTTGTTATTAAACTTGCGACAATAACAATAGTTTGGGCAAAATCTCTGCTGTGTGAATCTTACAGAAAATTAGATGTTGATTGTCGTGGCGTAAAAAGCGATCGCAATTACCTGTCCTCTTGCATGTCATAAGTCTCTAAATAGTTGGCGATCGAGGGAATTCATATTAAACAAGCTGAAGTGTAGGCGATCGCAATTAATAAAATCAAGAATATTTTTAAAATCATCAAATAAAGTTAAGTAACTTTAGATATTTTTTTAATTTAAAGTGACTATTGTAATTATCTTACAATACAGCATTTTCTATTAAAATTGTAGGATAGAATTGCTCGATAATTGCTTCTAAACCTGCTAGATTAGTTCATTTTTTAGGAAGCACCTCGATGAGATTTAGAGGATTTTAAGGAAGAATCTAGAATATCCAGCTGAAGATCTAATTGATGTGCCCATTGACTCAAATAGTAAAGTAGAGCATAGATAAACATAATGATGCCAGTCATTTCTAAAAATTCTTCGACTGTAGCAATCAGGGCATAGAGTATATGTTGCTGTCCCAAAGATTCAGCAAAATGGCTACCAATCATTTCCATAATTAATGCCCCCCCAATGTAGATCGAGGCGGCGCAGATAAAGTGTTGTTTCGATTTAGCAGGTAAATGACGCACAAACTTGCTGTAGCGTCTGATAAACCAGATAACAAAAACCATGCCAGGAATTACCCACATAGAATGGAGAAACCAAGGTAAATTGAGAGCCTCACTAACTTCGGGAATAATTAAAATTTCGTGCAGGCTGACTACTTCATCGATCGCCATTAAGCCAAAGATAACTGATAATAGCTGCCAGTCTTTAGTATAGCGATCGCCTTGTTGTTTTTTTCCCACAGCAATAATTCTCAGCAAAATTGCACAGAATCCGATCATGAACGCTGAATACCAGGTAGGAAAGTTTAATTCTCGATCCAGATTGAACAACTGCATCCACTCATCTCGGTAGTCAAATACATACTTGCATATTTGAATTCCCGTACTAACGATGGTAAAAAAAATTACTACCACCAAGAGATATTTGACAACTGTACGAGGATAAACCGCAATTTTGATCTGCATTCGCCGTATTATAAAGATAAATAACACGATATTAAACTATCTTCTACCCACATGGGGGAATCTATCTATAATTTGAGTTGCAAAGAGCGATCGCAGTTTCAATTCAAAATTCAAAATTAATAATTCAAAATTAATCTTTAGGATTAATTAATATGGCGATCGCAGTTTTCCTTCCCTACTGACAAATATGCGATCGCAGCACTCTTTTGTCTTTATAATGTACATTAAATTCAAGATCTTAAAGACTATAGTAAACAGTTGACAGGATATCCTGGTTATTATCGGGTAGATAGTGGCGAGTATCGGATAGTTTATCGGTTTAAACCAGAAGAAGACCTAGTAGAAGTAATTTTAGTGGGCAAACGTAACGATGATGAAGTGTATAAAAAATTAGGGCGTTTGTTGAAATAATTCTTGTATCAAATTGTCATGTCGCTTCGCTCCCAATTCAAAATTAAAAATTCAAAATTAATCTCTGGATCGCTATTCGTACTTTCTATCTCTAAATGCTAAATTTGTGTTCTCAATAGTTAAAGTTCAATCGAGGATTGTTAATTATGAAGTTTAAACTGATTACTATCGCTACCGCTTCCATTATTACTCTGGGGCTGATAACTACAATCACTAGTTGTAGTTCTGGGAATAGCAATCAAAATAATTCCACTACCAATACTGTTTCTCAGCAGGCTGATACTGCTCCTCCTATCTATATCGAATCTTTCAGTGGTTTGGCAATTCGTGGTACCGATCCTGTCGCCTACTTTACTGAGGGGAAAGCTGTTGAAGGAAGCGACGAATTTGAGTACGAGTGGAATGGCGCTACTTGGAGATTTTCTAGTCAAGAGAATCTAGATCTTTTTACTGCCAATCCTGAGCAATATGCACCTCAATACGGTGGTTACTGTGCCAAGGCGGTAAGTGAAGGAAATTTAGCTTCTATTGATCCACAATCTTGGAAAATCGTAGATGGGAAGCTCTATCTAAACTATAGTCCTGGGGTACAGCGACAATGGGCTGAGGATATACCAGGCAATATTGCTTTGGGCGATGAAAATTGGCCAGAGGTTTTGTCAGGAAACAAAATTCATGAAAACAAAATATAGTAACTTGAACCGCATCCAATTTGAAACCAGGAGTTTTTAGATAACTTTTTTAGGTAGTAGGTACTGGGTAGTGGGTAGTAGGAAATAACAATTTCTTATTGAAACAAAACGGCACTTCTCTATAGGGACGTGGTTTAGATTATTTTCACAGTGGGTTTCAAGCAATTTTTATAGTGAGGATAAATCAATATTTATCCTCATTTTGTTTGACCATTATTAATCCCGAAGAGAGTTTGATTGTAAAGTTCAACGATCTTTTCTATTACTTGGTTGATTGACAGATTATCAGTAATTAATTCGATCGCATCATCGGCTTTTTTTAACGGTGCGATCGCTCTATTACTATCTTGTTCATCCCTTTGTTGAATATCTTGTTCTAACTGTTGTATATCAATATCATCTCGTCCTTGATTTTGCAGATCTTGCCAACGTCTTCTGGCTCTTTCTTGAACAGAAGCAGTCAAAAACATCTTTAATTCGGCATTAGGAAAAACATTAGTGCCAATATCTCGACCTTCAGCAATTAAACCACCTTTTTCTCCCCATTGCTGCTGCATCTCCACTAGTTTCTCCCTCACCGCAGCTTGAGCAGCGATCGCTGATACATTGGCTGTAACTTCTGGGGTACGAATAGCATTAGTTACTTCTTGCTCGTTGATATGAACCACAGTCGGTAATTCTGCACCATTAGGAGAAGTTAATTTTAAATTAAGATTTGTTAGTAAACTGGCGATCGCCTGATGATTATCAATAGCAGTGCCAGATTCCATAACTAGCCAAGTGACAGCGCGATACATTGCCCCCGTATCTAAATAAAGTAAACCCAACTCATGGGCGAGACGACGAGTAACAGTAGACTTCCCTGCCCCTGCGGGTCCATCGATCGCCACTATGGGCTGACGTTTTTGTAACACAATATTATCTATTAAACGAGTAGAACCGACATGAGCAGCGATCGCCAATAATCCAGTATCTTCAATCTCTACAATTGGTTGTAGATTAATCGGCTCGACTAGCTCAACGTATTGAATTTTAACTTCTTTTATCGGCTCTAATGCTTGCTGGACTAAGTTAGTTAAAGCCTTGGCGTGGAACTCTCCCTGAGTAAAAGCTTTCTTTGCCAATTGTAAACTGTGATAAATTTGGGCAGCTTGTTCTTTTTCAATGGTCGTTAGATATTGATTGCGCGAGCTGAATGCTAGTCCCGATGCCTCTCGAATGATAGGACAGGGAACAATTTCCACAGGAATCTTTAAGTCCGCAACCAAGCGACAGATAATTGCCAGTTGTTGTGCATCTTTTTGCCCAAAATAAGCTTTATCTGGTTGAATAATATTAAATAACTTGGTCACAATCGTCGTAACCCCAGTAAAGTGACCAGGGCGATACTTACCACACAATACCTTGGTCATAACTTGAGGAGGAATGACCACAGTAGTACTATCTAAAGCTTGAGTGTCTCCCTTACTATTCATCTCTCGAAGTTCAGGAGCAAAAACCAGCTTTACCCCCATCTCGCGACAGATTTCCAGGTCTTGCTCTAGCTGACGGGGATAATTGCTTAAATCTTCTGTTGGAGCAAACTGAAGGGGATTAACAAAGATACTAACCACGACGATTTCGTTTTCGGCGATCGCTCTTTGAATCAAACTCAAATGCCCCTGATGCAATGCCCCCATCGTTGGTACTAAACCAATAGTACCGCTGCTTGCTTGACGACAAGCAGTTAAATGAGAGCGTAATTCAGAGATAGTTCGTAACAAAAGCGCCATAAAGATTCAGTGAGCAGTGAGCAGTTACTAGTTACCAGTTACCAGTTACCAATTATCATCTATCGAGAGACTCTTGAGTAACAATATTTGAAGAGTTACTCCAAACTCCAAACTTCAAACTCCAAACTCCGAACTCCGTTCGCGTAGCGTGCCCGTAGGGCATATTCCGAACTCCGAACTCCGAACTTTACCTACTGTCCCAAAATAGTCACCTCCACGGGAACGACTCCTGAGTGAATCATATTTAAGGAACGAGCCGCCGCAGCAGAAAGGTCAATTACTCTACCTTTCGCAAAAGGGCCACGATCGTTAATTCTGACTATAACCGAACGACCATTATTAAGGTTAGTCACTTTCACCTTAGTACCAAATTTTAAGTAGCGATGAGCAGCAGTCATGGCATTTTGATTATATCTTTCCCCATTTGCCGTAAGACGACCATGAAAACCAGGGCCATACCAAGATGCCTTACCACCGAAAGAACTAGCGATTACGGATCTATTCTGTGGAGGGGTTGTTTGTTCCCTGGAGAATAGCTCAAAATCATCTTGTTGAAGGTTAATTTGCTTAATTTGATCGGCAAAATCATCAGCCCAAAACAAGTTTAGACTCAAAGACCTATTCTCATAAGTTTCTAAGGAAGATAATTTAGACAATGACTTGTCAGTCTTAATCTCTGATTGTGCTTGAACTAGGGAGCTATTAACACCCAGATTGAAAATAGAGAAAATAATTGTGAGGGCAATAAAATTAGTATTTTTAAGATAATTGAGCATCATATTTTTAAAAATTGCTATTTTTTGGCTAAATATTTTTATATTTACTTCAATTTTAAGATTGATAAATTCGACCGAAAATTGGGTAAACACCTAAATAAAACATCAATAAGCATAAAGTTTTAAGTAACCACAAGGATAATTTCTGCCATCATGACTTTAAATAGTGCAAAAATCAGTAAAATAACTAGGGAATTATTGGTTGACTAAATGAAGACGTTGAATAGTCGCAAACTGTTTTAAACTGTGTCAGATCAGGGAATTATGGCGATCGCTATCCTGGGTCATATTTCGCTAAACCAACAAAATCTTTGAGTAAATCTTTCGTGCTACGTTTAGTAGTTAATTTTTGTTAAACAATCATACTTATGGACTATAAAGACGCTGGTGTTGATATTGAAGCAGGACGCTCTTTCGTTAATCAAATTCGTCAAGATGTTGAAAGCACAAACCGACCAGAGGTTTTAGGTGGTTTGGGGGGCTTTGGTGGTTATTTTCAAATGCCATCAGGCTATCAGCAACCCGTTTTAGTTTCTGGGACGGATGGTGTTGGCACTAAGCTAAAAATTGCCCAGGAGATTAATCGTCACGACACCGTAGGTATTGATTTAGTGGCAATGTGCGTCAACGATATTTTGACTTCTGGTGC
>JAAUYH010048339.1_pt1 | contig 10204 bp, 10 predicted proteins | sample 7278061 | NCBI WGS metagenome assembly JAAUYH01 (sample SAMN14350203, study PRJNA611818) | marine sediment metagenome | isolation source: surface marine sediment (0.6m) | place: French Polynesia: Moorea | collected 2018-08 | reverse complement strand
TTATCTTGTAAATAAAAATAAAATCGCGAAAGTGAAGGGAAATGCCCGTTCGCTCATCGTTCGTTTAGCACATTATGATCAAGATATTCCTGTTTCCAGGAGTTTCCCTAAAGATAGGTTAATCTGACCTTCCCATTCGCACCAATTCATTACGGTTCACACCATTTTTTTGTAGGGGACTTTCAACTGCCATAGGTTTGCTGAAAATTACTGACATGAGCAAATCAAAATTCTTAGTAGTGCTTTTATGCGTATTAGTTTCATCTTGCGTTTCTGTAAAATCAAAAGCCGAATCTTCTAAGCCATACTCAGATCAAATTAACTGGCCAGAAGAATATCGACCGGAGAAGGCAAAGTTCTTCGTGCACAACGAAATAACGATCTATGCTTCACCCCAAACAGTCTGGAATATTTTAATCAAGGCAGAAGAATGGCCCGAATTTTATGAAGGGGCGCAACAAGTCAAGATTAAGGATTCAGAAACAAAGCTCTTAGAACGTAATACAATCTTTAGTTGGAAAACTATGGGTTTAAACTTTGAATCAGAAATTAAAGAATTTGAACCGTATTCAAGACTTAGTTGGGAATCAAGAAAGAAAAGCATTAAAGGCTATCATGCCTGGTTGATACTACCCACCCAATACGGGTGTAAACTTATTACAGACGAATCGCAATATGGCTTTTTGACTTTCTTTCAGAAAATCTTCGTCCCAAATAAATTAGAAAAACTACATCAAACATGGCTTGAGCAAATAAAAGTAAAAGCTGAAGCCAAAAAAAAGATCTAATTATGAATGTTTTTAAAAATAACACACAAAAATTTTATGACAAGTACGGACCATGGGCACTCATAACCGGGGCATCTTCGGGTATAGGGGCAGCGCTGGCCGAGCATTTAAGCGCCCTGGGTTTTAACCTCCTGCTTTCAGGCAGAAACGAAGAGACTTTAGGCAAACTAGCCGCCAAATTAGAATCGCTGCATAGTAGTAATACCCATATACTTCTTTCAGATCTTTCATCAAGTGAAAATGTTAAGAAGCTTATTGATACCTCCAGAAATTTCGACATTGGATTGGCCATTTTAAATGCCGGATTCGGCACATCAGGTTTATTCATCGAGTCTGCGCTCGGGGAAGAAAAAAATATGTTGGCATTGAATTGCCAGGCTGTACTAGAACTTTCACATTATTTCGCCAGATACTTTGCAGATAAAGGTTCGGGTGGTATCATTTTGATGAGTTCTATTGTTGGTTTTCAAGGAGTACCTTTCGCCGCCAATTATGCGGCTACCAAAGCTTATGTACAGTCACTAGGTGAAGGCCTTAGTCATGAGTTAAAGCAGGTAGGCGTCGATATTTTGGTCGCGGCTCCCGGTCCGGTTCACAGTAATTTCGCTCAGCGGGCTAACATGAAAATTACAAGTGCATTATCTCCTGAAGAAATAGCTGCTCCAATTATCAGAGCTTTAGGTAAAAGAGCCACAGTTTTTCCAGGAAGATTGACAAAACTACTGGTCTTAGGGCTGCGTGCTGTACCTCGTTGGGGAAAAATTAGAATTATGAAAATGGTCATGAACGGAATGACCAAACATCAGTTTAATTTACAATTACAAAAGAAATGAAAAGAATACTGGTATTTAGTATCGTTTTTATTAGTCTTACACTTTCGGCTCAAACCGGTGTAATACGGGGTTTAATAGTTGATCAGCAATCAGAATTACCCTTAGAAGGTGTTGCAATTGAACTTGTAAATAGTAATCCAAAAATGGGGGCTATTACAGATGCAAGAGGAAACTTTAGCATAGAAAATGTGCCATTGGGTAGGCAGGGATTGCGAATAAGCTATCTTGGTTATGAACTAGTAACGATCCCAAATATCGTGGTTACGGCCGGTAAAGATGCGACCGTGACTATTGGTTTAGTGGAATCCTTTGATAGCTTAGACGAAATTGTCTTGACCTCCAGCAGAAAAAAGGATCGTCCGATAAATCCCCTTGCCGCTGTATCGGCAAGACAGTTTGGTTTAGAAGAGGTCACAAGATTTTCTGGGGGAAGGGGCGATGTGGGCCGTCTTGCAGCTAATTTTGCGGGTGTCTCTGCACCTGATGACAGCAGAAATGACATCGTGGTGAGAGGAAATTCTCCTTCGGGGTTATTATGGCGCCTGGAAGGAATTCCAATTCCCAATCCAAATCACTTTTCTGCTTTTGGTAGTACCGGGGGTCCGGTATCGGCCGTGAATTCCAACGTTTTACAAGATTCTGATTTTATCACCTCTGCTTTTCCGGCAGAATATGGTAATGCCCTCGGCGGTGTTTTTGATTTAGGCTTTCGTAAAGGAAATTCCGACCACTTCGAATTTAGCTTTCAAACGGGCGCGTTTACCGGCGTAGAAGTCACTGCAGAAGGCCCACTTGGTAAAGATAAAGGCTCATTTCTAATTGCTGGTAGATACTCATTAGTAGGGCTAATAGGCGCAGGAGCTGCGGGTGCATCCACAGCAACTCCAAACTATACCGATCTATCTTTTAATATAGATCTCGGTCCAAGCAAACTTGGAACAATCTCCTTGTTCGGAATACTTGGAGACTCAGATATCGATTTCTTAGGAGATGATATTGATGAAGATGATCTTTTTGCGGCCGAAGACGAAGATTTATTTGTAAAATCGCGCTTCGGGGTTATAGGCCTAAAGCATAGAATAACCATAGGTGAAGGTTCTTACTTAAAAACAGTTCTTTCAACATCTTATACTGATGGAAGTATTTTGTCAGATCGATATATCAATAAAGATACACCCGAAGAACGTGTTATTCTATTTACCGAAGCCGACAATAGTGAATCCCGTTTATCATTGTCAACATTATTTAACTCAAAATTGAGTAGCCGAATAACAGTAAGGTTCGGTGGATTAGTAGAGAATTTTGGCGTTGAGTCTGTTTTAAAAGATCGAGAAGAACAAGCTGATTTGAATAATGATGGAGATCCTGATCTTTTTACGTTTAGAGATATTGACGAAAGCCTTAGTATAGTACAGTTGTACGGGCAAGGTCAATTTCGGCTAAGCGAAAAACTAACATTAAATACTGGTGTTCACACACAATATAGTACGCTAAATGAACAGTTTGTTATTGAACCGAGAGCAGGTCTGAGCTATACCATTTCTAATCGTCAAACACTGAGTTTTGGATATGGTGTGCACCACCAACCCGTTCCATTTCCAATTTTATTTTTGAATGAGAATAGTAATGGGCAACTGGCTCAAACAAATAGTGATTTAGATTTCGTGAGAAGCGACCATTATGTAATAGGTTATGACGTGAAACTAGGTAAGAATTGGAGGGGTAAATTAGAAGCATACTACCAAGACATTAGTAAAGCCGCTGTAGAAGCTTTTCCATCAAGCTACTCATCGCTTACCGAAGGTGCAGATTTTGAGTTTGACAACGACAGAGTTTCTTTGATTAACAACGGCAGTGGAATTAATAAAGGAATTGAATTGACCGTCGAAAAGTTCTTTCGTGATGGTTATTACGGATTGCTTACCACATCTCTATTTGAAAGCACCTACAAGGGAAGTGATGATATTGAGAGAAATTCACCCTTTAATAATGGCTATGTTGTTAACTTTTTGACAGGTAGAGAATTCGCAATTGGCCGTACAAAAAAAGATGCGCTATTTTTTGATACACGAATTACAGCTGCAGGCGGCAGATACTTTACTCCAGTTGATCTAGATGCCTCTATTCAGGCAGGCTTTGAAGTCCTGGAAGAAGATAAGGCATATAGCGAACAATATGATGATTACTTAAGATGGGATTTAAAATTTGGAATTAAATTGAACAGCAGACGAAAGAAAATAACTCATCAATTGTATTTTGACTTACAGAATGTTACGAATAGAGATAACGTTTTTGTTCGAAGGTTTAATCGACTTACCAACAACGTAGATCAGGTTGATCAAATCGGATTCTTTCCGGATTTCGGTTATAAACTTCAATTCTAATGTAATGAAAGTGAAAACAATAAGAAGGCTAATAATTTCCTTTTTTAGCATATTTGTATTACTCGTAAGCGTTGCCATGATGAAACCAAATTTACAGGATGCATTCTTAAATCAGGAGATGAATACTTTAGCCAGTTATATAGCATATAGAGATTCGTTAAATAGTGAAATTTCTAAAGTTCCGGTGGCATGGCACCTCGACCATATGCTGCTAACGATAAATGGAATCTATCAGGTATTAGACAGTTCAGATAGTAAAAACTATAAGAGGCGATTCAATTTTGGTAGAGCAATGATGTTTACATTCAATAAAATACCTCGTGGTAGGGCAGAATCTCCAGCACAGGTGCGTCCAGCACATAGCATTCATGTAGACTCCATTTACAGGCACTTTGAAATGGCGAAACATAACCTAAAATTGTTGGAAAAGTTGCCCGAAAAGGCCCATTTTACGCATCCTTATATTGGAATGCTAAATAGAGATCAAACCAAAAGGTTCTTAAAGATTCATACAAATCACCATTTAGACATCATTAGTGACATTTTAAATAAAGAAGATGATTGAAAGTATTTCAACGTTGCTGTAGGCAATACGCCTTGGCAATATCACAAGCAAGCTTTACATTGTTTCTAACCAGGGCACTATTCGCATCAAGGCTTCTACCGCCGGTTAATTCTCGTACTTTCTCGAGTAGGAAAGGGGTACTCTCTTTTCCTTTAATGTGTAACTTTTTCTCTTCTTTCAATGCTATTTCAATGACCTGGTTCACTTCCTCAAACTTCAGTTCCTGATCTTTTGGAATGGGATTGGCAATCACAACACCTCCCTTGAGGTTAAGACTCCATTTTATATTTAAAACTTTCGCAATTTGATCAGGAGATTCAACTGTATAATTAACACTGTGACCACTTTTACTGGAATAAAATGCAGGCAATTCTTTCGTTTTGTATCCTAAAACCGGTACGCCATGCGTTTCGAGGTATTCCATGGTCAATCCTAAGTCTAAGATCGACTTTATACCTGCACAGACCACGGCGACATTCGTAGTAGCTAACTCCTGCAGATCAGCAGATATGTCAAAAGTTTCAGCCGCTCCTCTATGCACACCACCGATACCTCCGGTTGCAAAAACCTTAATACCTGCTAAATTCGCTGCGATCATTGTGGCCGCGACGGTGGTGGCTCCATCTATTGAATTACAAAGTAAATAAGGTAGGTCCCGGCGACTGGCTTTCACGATCGTTTTTCCACTTTTTGCAAGGTGTTCAATCTCATCATGAGCTAATCCTACTTTGATTTTACCATTTAATAAGGCAATAGTAGCGGGTACGGCTTCAGCATTCCTGACAAGGGCTTCTGTTTCGATGGCCGTCTCAAAGTTTTGCGGATAGGGCATTCCATGCGAAATAATTGTAGATTCTAAAGCAACAACTGGTCGATTATTTTCTAAGGCATGCTGAACAGTAGGATGTATATCTAAATAGTCTTGAATCATAAAACCATGGTATCCAGCACTAATTTTGTATTTATTTCGGGATGCACGGCTTTTTTATGCTGTATGGTAATTGCAGCGCACGCTGTGGCAAATTTTACGGTTTCATAGAGCTCCATTCCTTTGATATCACCATATAGAATACCCGCCATAAATGCATCGCCCGCACCATTGGTATTTACAGGTGTCACGACATTATGCCTTGAGACAAAAACTTCATTTTCATCACCATAAGCCACACCATCTTTACCTAAGGTTATAAAAACTTTCTGCACACCTAGATTCAAGAAATGTTCTACCATTTTCTCGTAATCACTTTCATAATCCATTTTTAAACCACTTAGGAGTTCGGCTTCCAAATGGTTACACTTTAGGATATATAATCGGTCTAAAATGGATTTTGCTCGTAATGCCTTTTTTGCAGAAACAGCTTCGAGGGCAAACTTAACGTCGGGCAGTTTATTGGTGACAGTTTCTAAAGTTGATCTCGGGAAATTCGTTTCCAGTACGCAATAATCATTTTCACGAATAATGTCTAATCTGTCAAGAACGAATGAATCGGGCAGCGTATCATAAATATCCATGGCAGAAATACCCAGTGCCAGGTCATTATAGCGGTTCATGATAGCCATGTAGGTCGAGGTAGGTGTATTTTCTAAGGTTAAACTGTGCTTATACGATATTTCAAGTTCATCACATACTTTCTTAAGCGACCTGGAAAACTCGTCGTCTCCAAAAACACTTAAAAATTCCACTGCTATTCCCAGCCGGGCTAAATTTTCTGCGATGTTTCTGCCTACACCACCCTGAACCGTCTCAAAGGTACCTATGTTAGAATCTTTAAAGATCAGTTTGTCTTTTGAACACCCGATAAGATCAATATTCGAAGCACCGATAACTGTGATTTTAGGGGAAGCTGCCATCTTTTGAAGTGTTGATTACAATTATCCTCTTAATTTAAGTAAATTTACGAAACCTAGTTCTATCTGATGGATAAATTTAAGTTAATTTTTGGCCAGAAAAAGGTGGCTATCGGGGTTATTCATTTGCAGGCTCTACCCGGCACTCCTCAGAATAAAATGAACCCAAATGAAATTGTCAACGTTGCACTTGAAGAAGCCAAAATCTATAAAAGGGGAGGTATTGACGCCTTGATCATTGAGAACATGCACGACATTCCATATATGAAGAATGATGTCGGGCATGAGGTTAGTTCTTTGATGGCAATTATAGGTCATTTGGTTAAAGAAGAAACCAACTTACCTTTAGGAATCCAGGTATTGGCTGGTGCCAATAAAGCAGCGATGGCTGTTGCCAAAAATTCTGGGGCCGATTTTATCAGGGCAGAGGGTTATGTATTTGGCCATCTCGCAGACGAAGGGTATATAGATGCACAGGCGAGTGAACTATTGCGTTATCGAAAACAGATCGGGGCAGACCACATTGGGGTATTCACAGATATTAAAAAGAAACATAGTTCTCATGCACTAACAGGTGACCTATCACTCTTAGAAACTGCCAGGGCCGCAGAATTCTTTTTGAGTGATGGGATAATAATTACCGGAAGCCATACCGGTACTGCCACCTCTATAGATCAATTAAAAGCCATAAGAAATCAACTGAACATTCCGGTTCTTGTAGGTTCTGGAATTACTATCGAGAATTTCAAAGAATATTTACCTCTGTGTAATGCTATGATAATTGGTTCTTATTTTAAGGAAAATGGCTTATGGAGCGATCAACTAAGTTATGAGCGTATAGCCGGTTTTATGGAAGCTTTCCATCTATAATTTGAAATAACAATTGAACTGACTAATTGAATATTTATAGCACCATTTACCTTTTTATGAACTCGCTGCAATATGGATAGCGTCTACAGCGATAATTTCTTTAATTATTACTTTATTTTATAATAGATACTTTTTGAGAAAAATAGCAGGTGGTACTTACGTTAAAATTCGTTAAAATTCAGGTCATTATGGTCTTTATTTGTTAATTTAAGTGCACTAAACAAAATAGCGATGAAACGATTTGGAATTTTAATTGCAATACTGACCCTTCTCGGGTGCGGTTCGACCACCAAAACACACACCATCACCGAACAAGACACAAAGATTCTTGACAATATGGTAACGGAAAGATTTTTTGAAATAGAAGCGGAATGGGCGCAGCCACAACTTACGCGTTCTATGGCGCAGTTAAGTAATTCAGGATTATTTCCATTAGGCAGCAATTCGGGCAATATTAGCCTTATCGGTAATGGAAACTATATACGAATGAAAGGAGAGAAGGTCCATGCCTTAATGCCATATTTTGGGGAGCGTCAAATGGGAGGAGCCTACAACAACAACGCAAACGGAATCGAGTTTGAAGGAATTCCACTTGATCTAGAGGTTAACAAAGGTAAGGAAGAGAATAGCTACGAAATTATTTTTAATATAAATGATAAGAACAATCCCACAGAAAGCTACAGAGTGGTCATTAGCTTGTTTCCAAACTTGAAAAGCTCTGTAAATATCAACAGTAATCAACGATTTCCAATACGCTACCGCGGACGCGTAAAAAATTTAGAAAAGGAAAATGAGAGTTAATTTTTTCTTTTTTCTGTTTTTTTCGTCTTTGACATTTGCGCAGTATACCTCAGATGATTGGAATTCGCGGGACAAATGGATGAACATAGAGGCATTATTCGAAATGGCTAATGTTACACCTGGGTATGCCGTCGCTGATGTGGGATCACATGAAGGTTACTTGACGATGCATTTGGCCAAAAGGGTAGGCGCTCAAGGTAAAGTTTATGCAGTCGACATTAACGACTATCGCTTGGAAAAACTGGAAAAGCATGCCAAAAAACGAAAGCTTAAGAATATTACTACTGTTTTAGGCGATTATGATAATCCGAAACTCCCAGAAAATAAAGTAGATATTGTCTTTGTAATTGATACCTATCACGAAATGAGCTCTTACAAAGAGATGCTACAACATTTTTATAATTCATTAAAACCGAATGGTAAAATAGTTGTGTTGGAAAAAATCAAAAAGCATAAAATAGGAAAGTCCAGGGCCGAACAGGTGTCGGCACATACCTTATCTTCGAATTACGTAAAAGATGAACTTCAGGAAGCGGGTTTTACGGTTTCTCATGAAGTTTTGAATTTTGGCTATTGGGAACGCGATAAAACCAAGCAGATGTGGATTTTAGTGGCTTCCAAATCTGAGAAATTGAAATAACACTACTTTTAGTACCTTTACTTAAGTTGAATTCATAACAGAGATGTTTACCCGTAAGCTACTTTTGCTGGTATTTCTTTTTATTTATGCCATTCATTATGGCCAGGATATTTACGGAGCAAAAAGAAAGGCTATGGTTTCAAAACAATTAAAAGCTCGGGGTATCACCGATAAGGCTACCCTCAGCGCCATGACTTCGGTACCAAGACACTTATTCGTTCCTGACGAGATGAAAAAATATGCATATGCAGATGGCGCTTTACCTATAGGAAATAAACAAACCATTTCACAACCCTATATCGTAGCTTTTATGACACAGGAATTACAGCTGCAACCGGAGGATAAAGTGCTTGAGATTGGGACTGGTTCAGGTTATCAGGCAGCAGTTTTGGCTGAAATCGTTGCTAATGTATTCACAATAGAGATTATCGAAGCTTTGGGTAACCAGGCAAAGAATCTGCTAGCCTCTTTGAAGTATGATAACATACAAGTGCGCATTGGTGATGGTTATAACGGTTGGCCCGATGAAGCTCCTTTCGATGCAATTATGGTAACGGCAGGAGCAAAAGATGTACCTCAACCCTTAGTAGATCAATTGGCTGAGGGCGGACGCATGATTATTCCCGTAGGGTCAACACCCCATAATCAAAAATTGATTTTGATCACCAAAAAAAATGGAAAGATCAGTAGAGAAAACAGATTGGCGGTTCGATTTGTACCTTTTACCAGAAATAATGAATAATTGCTTGTTGTAGAATAGGAATTTTTTTAAAAAGAATTTTGTAAATTGTAAGGGCAATAAACGCCTGTTTACCTGATCTTTAAAGGGTTTCTTTGAAATCTTTATAGCAGTGTTTCTATTGCATTTTTAAGCTTTCTAACATACAAAAATCGTGTACTATGGAAATATTTGGTGATAAATATATCAAGAATGTGGTCTTCGTAGGGGCGCATAATAGCGGCAAAACCACCCTTGCGGAAACTATGCTTTTTGAAGCAGGTCTAATTAACCGAAGAGGAACCACCGAAAATAAAAATACCGTTTCAGATTACCATGAAATTGAACATGAGCGTGAAGCATCCGTTTTTGCAACACCGCTCCATACAGAGTGGCGTAATTATAAAATCAATATCATAGATACCCCGGGTTTGGATGATTTTATTGGTGAAATCGTATCTTCTATACGCGTATCAGATACCATTGTAACACTTATCGATGCCAAAATGGGTGTTGAAATTGGTACGGAGATCATATGGAACTATATAGATAAATATCATAAGCCAACACTTTTCGTGATCAACCAGATAGATCATCCAAAAGCCAATTTTGAGCAGAGTTATAACAGTCTGAAAGGTTTAGTCGGTAATAAAGCAGTAATGATTCAATATCCATTAGTACTGGATGGTGCACAATGCATACTTGATGTGCTTAAGATGAAACTCTATAAGTTTAAACCTGAAGGGGGAAAGCCTGA